>Ga0131853_10020533_pt1 | contig 11994 bp, 7 predicted proteins | sample TergutLab28metaG_FD_92764 | JGI IMG/M metagenome (GOLD analysis project Ga0131853, IMG submission 92764) | Labiotermes labralis P1 segment gut microbial communities from Petit-Saut dam, French Guiana - Lab288 P1 (version 2) (version 2) | ecosystem: Host-associated > Arthropoda: Insects >...
TAGTAATCCCAGGATGTGTGCTTGTCACTACAATATACAAATAGTAATCCCAGGATGTGTGCTTGTCACTACAATATACAAATAGTAATCCCAGGATGTGTGCTTGTCACTACAATATACAAAATGTGAAATTATTCAACAGAAAGTGCATTATAATGTTATTATCCCGAATGCATCCATGACTGCATCGGATTTTAAGCCTTCGGTTATTGAAGCGTTATGCGAAATACATAAACCCTCTCGCCACTAATTTACACACCAGACCAGTTACACAGGTCTGGTGCAAGCTCCCACAGGAGCTTCTTCACGGGTGCTTGGAAAGTTTTCCACACAAAACACTTTACTGTTCAGCGCCGAAGAAGCAAAAAACAGTACGGACTTCGAGGTGGGCGTTTTGCAGAGTTTATTCCTTCACTTACAATGGGTACCGGGTCTTTCCCTGGGGTAGAGACGGTCGGGGCGTGGGGCTGACCCTCCACACCCATCTAATGCCGAGGTCCTAGAAAGAGTAGAGCTATATCTCTACTCACCCTAAGGGCCTTCGTGGCCTATAAAATGGGTGAAACCTAACCTCAGTCGTTCAGCACTGCAACTTTCATTTCGTGCTACATATCTGCCGCGCTATACATATACACATATAAGTAAGAATATATTTATCTCCAACTAAATGCACACCTGTTGGTTAGTGTGTTGTTGTTACTTCCCCGACAGACGTGATTTCAGGCTTCCTCCATACTGCCAATTAGATCTGCGTCTTTTGTGGGATCTTACGCAGCGTAGATTGGTAATTCCATACCGACCTTTTGGAGCAACCTATCGGTCCTATCTGCAACGGTCAAAAACCCTTTAATATGGGACCGACAGATTGCCCCGAAACGTCGGTATGGAATTATCAATCTACGCTGCGTAAGATCCCAGAACAGCGCCGATATCACCTCTTCGACATGTTTTGGCCTACAATAATAGCCACCATCATGGAGATTTTTGACACAAAGGAATGGGCCATGTTAAATCATAAAGTCAGCTGTACTTCTCAGTAACGTGTCACATATGGCGAACAAATGACAGTATATTACGGCAACAGACGCTCCTCCGTGTCAACAGTCTTCCTGAAGATGGTTATTATTACTAGCCGAAAAAAGGTAAAAATGTAAAGAGATCCCGTTACAGGCCCGGTGTGACCCAGAGCGAGGGTAGCTCTACTCTTTCATGACCGCGGCACTAGAAGGGGGTAAATGGTCGGCAGCACGCCCCGGCCGCACTTTACCCTCGGGAAAGACCCGGTACCCAATTCACAGGAGGTTGGGTGGGCCACAGGGCCGGTCTGGACGGGCGGAAAATCTCGTCCCCACTGGGATTCGATCCCGGACCGTCCAACCCGTAGCCAGTGACTATACCGACTGAGCTACCGGGCGGCCCACACTAGCCGAAATACACAGGAGAAATAATAATAATATACATGCGCAATTAATTGGATATGAATATAATTTTACCCATTATTTCATTTCTTTACACTAAATACTCTCACAATCAAGCGGCATCGCAGCTTAACGTATTTCGGCGCTTTCGAAAAATTATGAAAAGGGACTAATGACTTCGTCATTTCTGTCTGTCTGTCTTTCTGCTGCCCCTCTGTCTGTCTGTGCGAGCATCAGTCCGTCTGCCCGCATGGAACAACTCAGCTCTCATGGGACGGATTTTGATTAAATTTCAAATTTGAAGATTTTCGAAAAATCTGTCGAAAAAATTTAAATTTCATTAAAATCTGACAAGATTAACGTGTAAGTGACATGAAGACTGTGAGCATTTTTTACCTTACCTAGCACCCTTCTTCTTACAATGAGAACTGCTTCAGATAAAAGCTATACAGAAAACCAAAACACACATTTTGTGTTCAGTAAATTTTTTTCCCGAAAATCTTGCCGTTTGTAAGATAATGTGGGAAAACACGGTACAGCCGCACAGGCCACAGTTGACAATATAACAATGCGCATGCGCATTTCACGCTGAATACCTACGGATGCGGACACAAACTACCAGGCTACGTAATAATTGTTGTATTTTTTTACGGCAAAAATGGTTACGCGAACGCGCGTCAATGTTACATTTATGCGTACATTGCCTGTCTTGTTACAAAGGTCTCCAGTTCTATTCTTCGTAGTGGCAAATAGAGCGTCAGAAATTTTCGTGTTTTCATTAGCGCGTTGGCTTGTTACAATTACAGCCTTTTATTTCTGTGGCGCAGCGGCCCAAAGCGGAGCATGGTCTCCACATTCACGAGGTTTCTAGATCACACACAACGACGCACCTCAGTCGGTAGGACTCCTCTGGACGCGTGATCAGCCCGTTGCAGAGACCTGTACATGACAACATACAACACTCATAACAGACAGACATCCATGCCCCCTGTGAGATTCGAACCCACAATCCCAGAACGCGAGCGGCCGTGGACCTACGCCTTAGACCGCGCGGCCACTGGGACCGGCACAATATTAAGTAACTTAAATTCCGTAATGGGACGAAAAGCTGAATTACATACAATACCGGCTCGGACAGCTTCGCACGCTGTCACCATATTAATTTACAGGACAGCGCGCAGTATGAGCCACAGGTGACCTGTTTGTTGCCTTCTGCTTAAATATGCAAGCTGCTGGTGTACTGTAACCAGCTCCGGTTGACCTGAGAACGCCTAATTAACTGCTTTTAGGGAAGGATATACACGATTAATCAGCCTTCTGTATGAGTTACGAACCACAACATTTACACTTCCAAGACAGGAAGGAAGTAAACTAATTTACGGAGCATTACACTAACCAGGAACCTGAGTCATGCTCGCCACATTTACGACACAAAACGTCTGTGTGTACATCAACACTGACTAATAGACGAGGTCGCTCGGAAGACAGAGCGCATAAATTCTGAATCAAGATACGAAATGCAGATATGGGAAAACAAAGCTTGTAAAAGCAGGGGTAAACACTCGCGTTACAGGCCTGGGGTGGCCCAGAGGGTTCCAGGAATTTATGGTTCCCAGATTACATGAAAACCGCACAGGATGGTGGTAAGGTTTTCAGCCTTACGCACCGGCCGCCTTTACCCCCAGGAAATGCTCCTGGTACTCATTTCCGTTAGAGGCTGAGTCGACCCCAGGACCATAGTGCGATCGCAAGGATTATGTCAATTAAAAATCCCAATGGCACTATCGGTAATCGAACCCGCGACATTCAGATTGGTAGTACAACACCTTAACCACTGTGCCACTGCGGTCAACCACATAATTATATGATTTTAACATTCATAGGTCCGTGCATCGCTAATATATTCTCAGAGTACAACCAACAAAACGCAAATTTTCTCAATTTATTTACTTCTATAAGACGCTGTACATGTTTCAGACGGTTTTTCCGTCCATCATCAGGAGCTCAAAACTGCACATACAGCGTCAGGTATTTTTCAGACCAATACTGCCACCTGCTGCTAGCCTGGGTATTTGTCAGAACAATACTGCTACCTGCTGGTAGCCTGGGTGTTTGTCAGACCAATACTGCTACCTGCTGCAAGCCTGGGTATTTGTCAGACCAATACTGCCACCTGCTGCTACCCCGGGTATTTGTCAGACCAATACTGCTACCTGCTGATAGCCTGGGTATTTGTCAGACCAATACTGCTACCTGCTGCTAGCATGGGTATTTGTCAGACCATTACTGCCACCTGCTGCTAGCCGGCCCGGCTAGCAGCAGGTAGCAGTAATGGTCTGACAAATACCTGACGCTTTGTGTGCAGTTTTGAGCTCCTGATGATAGATGGAAGAACCGTCTGAAACATGTAGAGCGTCTTACAGAAATAATAAATTTGAAAAGCGTTGCATATCGTTGGTTGTACTCTGAGGGCACACGACGTAAGGCTATGTAAAAAAAAAAATAACCCTGAGACCGCTGCTGTAAAATGTGCACAAAGTTTGTTATGTAGAACATCTTAAAAGATATTGCATATTTTTCAAAGTTCTCTAGCACTCATATATTCCAGTACGCTGTATTAAAAATGGCTGTCAATAACGTTATTATTTATGGCAAGAAAGTCGAAAGGAATAAATGAAACATAAATAAAGCCCATGAAATAAACCTATTCGTATTTCAACAGAATACACCCCGTTGTGTTTTGAATACTCAATATAAATTTTGTTATTCCGTCCAAACAGAACAAAAGCATACAATTATCAGCTCCTCAGTATGGCTACATGTTTCGTTCTTTTCTAGACTATTTCAGGCCAATATTTGCGAGTAGGAGGTACAATCGGTGTGCACTGTACATTATGGGATCCTATACTTTTTACAGGGTGTGCGTAAAAACAATCATAAAAGTTTTATTTTTTAAGTTTAAAACATTGTTGAACAGGATGTAGTGTATCTACAATATTACGTGGGTGTTTACTGTCAGTTTTGAAGGTAAACAAAAGGTAAAGTGCACCCTTGTAAAGGCCCTGATGCTCTGTACAGGCCGTACGGCCCATAGGGGGAGTAGAGGTATAGCTCCACGCTTTCTTGACCACGGCACTAGAAAGGGTGAGGGATCAGCGTCACGCCCCGGCCGTTCTTTACCATCGGGAAAGACCCGGTACCCATTGTACAGGAGGCTGGGTGGGCCCCAGGACCGGTCTGGACAGGTGCGGAAAATCTCGCCCCCACAGGGATTCGATCCCCGGACTGTCCAGCCCGTAGCCAGTCGCTATACCGACTGAGCTACCGGGTCCACAAGTTCTGAAGGTACTTTCATTATGAATATGTCAGTTATATGGTATATTAATACTACTCCTTACTTGTATACAGTTTATTAATATTGACCTGAAGATGATGTAGGTAAAGTCCGAAACATGTAGCCATACTACGGTGCTGATAATTGTGTTGTTGTTGTGTTTCTGCAGAAGAAAGCCATTATTCTGAAAGCTGTTCGTGCCTCTAAATGCCTCCTTCAAACTCTTACGTTTCGTCTCTCATTGTCATTTCCTACATCCACCCAGCAATACATTACGTCTGCGCGAAAACTGGCACTGATAAGCATGTAGATATCTTGGGCAACTACCAGCACTTCGGTCAGGTTAATACACGTCATAAAGTGCTGGATGAGAATAAAACAGTAGGCAAGCATTGGAACGTTTCTTTAAACTATATTCCAACCATACATGGGACTTCTTTTTGTGACCTCGAAGCTGCATGATACTTGAAAAGTAATTAGAGGGACAAACATGTTGACAGGCGAGAAAAAAGGATATAATGGAACTATCATTACTGTGCAAGGCTTATATAATAATTAAAACAAAGAGACGCAATAATGAGATATTAATTTACCATTTTTTTAACATTCATAGGTCCGTGCATCGCTGATATATTCGCACAGTACAACCAACAAGATACAGCGTTTTTCAACGTTAGTTATTTCTGTAAGACGCTTTACATATTTCAGACGGTTTTTGCGACCATCATCAGGAGCTCAAAACTGCACATACAGCGTCAGGTATTTGTCAGACCGTTACTGCTACCTGCTGCAAGCAGCAGTTAGCAGGACGGAAGACTCGTCTGAAACACGTAGAGCGTCTTACTGAAATAAATAACTTTGAGAAACGTCGCATCTCTGAGAGTAAATTAACCATTATGCAGAAAGAATTTCCACAACTCGTGAAATGAAATTTTCTTGGCGTAGGTCATGTCACTTAGTAAAGTCGTATGGCAATTACGAAACCGGCTGTTCAGTATTTTTCGAAATGCCCTGTAACAATAAATTCCATTAAAGGACTTGAGTAAGAAAAAGTGGAATATGGTGGCTGCAAATGTCACGTGTTCCATCACAAGAGAAATCTGAAACAGTTAATCAGTCCGTTAGGGACACAGCAATAGAATACGCTTGTCAGACCTCCTTCTAAATGGGAATATAAGGTACACGTACCGGACTGGCTGTCAGCGGCATAAGTGCTCACTTGTCTAGTGCGGAACAGGCTGTTATTGAGGTGTTTCCTGTCAATGCGGTGGAGCCAAGACACTTTTCATGTTGCCGGTCCCAGTGGCCGCTCGATGAAAGGCGAAGGTCTACGGCCGTTCGCCTGCTGGGATCGTTGGTTAGAATCCCACCGAGGGGCGTGGACGTTTGTCTGTTGTGAGTGTTGTGTGTGTGTGTGTGTGTGTTGTCAGGTAGAGGTCTCTGTGACGAGCTGGCCCCTCGTCCAGGCAATTGCTACAGACTGCGGTGCGTCGTTGTGTGTAACTTCGAAACCTCGTGAATGAGGAGCCTGAATAAAGCAGGCTGAACCGTTGGGCGACGCCTACAGCAAATAGACAACGTAGCAGTTCAGGTCAGAATAAAATACCAAGTTAGTATCCAAGGACTAGGTGGTATCGTGAATAAGAGAGAGAAAACAAAATTTTCTTGTTGCAGATGGACGAAACGGCCGCTAAAATTGCAAGACAGGTAAGGAAGTAAAAAAAAAAAAAAAGTCCCCGAAAACGGAAAAGGGTTGGTGATCGAACCTTTCGGTTAAGTGGGAGCTAACATATCCTGTTAACTGATTGGCTTACTCAATGGAGTAGAGTCCTTCTTGAGAACTTCACATTTCCGCAGCTAGTTAAAAAGAAAGAAAGAAAGAAGAAAAAATAAAGGAAGAAAGAAGGAAGGAAAGAAGGAAAGAAAGAAGAAGGAAAGAAAGAATGACTGAAGAAGAAAGAAAGAAAGAAAGAAAGAAGGAAAGGAAGAAAAAAGGAAAGAAGAAGAAAGAAGGAAAGAAAGAAAGAAGAGAGAAGAAAGGAAGGAAAGAAAGGAAGAAAAAGAAAGAAAGAAGGCAGGAAAGAAGGAAGGAAAGAAAGAAAGAAGGAAAGAAGGAAGGAAAGACAGAAAGAAAGAAATAAGAGAAAAGAAAAAAAGAAGGAAGCAAGGAAAGAGGAAGGAAAGAAAGAAGAAAAAGAAAGAAGGAAAGAAAGAAAGAAGGAAAGAAAGAAAGAAGGAAAGAAAGAAAGAACGAAGGAAAGAAAGAAACAAAGGAAAGAAGGAAAGAAAGAAAGACTTCCCTGCATTTTGTGGAAATCGAAGTTTCATCACTGTGTTCATGAGAAGCCGGAAATTTCGCCTATTCTGAGCTACATCCACCCAGTCGACGACCATATCACATTTCTTGAGGGCCCTGTTTAATGTTATCCTCCTATTTACGCCCACATCTTTCAAAAGGTCTGTTTCCCTCAGGTTTCCCCAACAAAATCCCTACTGTAAAATATGACTAGCATGAATGACACCCATACATATTTTTGTAAACGTGCCAACTGGTATTTTGGAATTACGAAAACACAAAATTGACTGGCCAGCTGAGCAACTTTTAGCTTCTCCAACGGAAGATGTTTAATATACATGTAGTTAACTGGGAGTTTTGCGCCCATTAGTTCCATAAACTCTGGAAGGTAACGCGAGATTCGAGGTCTTCACAGCGGTCAAAGGACAAAGTCGTCTGGCGGGAAAGGACGACGTGTACGTTGGCAGAAATAAACCGAAATTTCAGAGGAAGGCGCTGCCTCCAACGTCGGCGTAACAGAGGCAGCGGTTTGCACCGCAACGTCGGTAAATTTACAGTAGACTTCTCAGCGTCACTTCCCAGAAAACGGTAGTTTTTATGGTTGTAGTTCGCCTCCAACTCTCAAGAAACTAACGACGTTAAATTTAATTATATTTGAGTTAATTACCAATTAAACGCCATTTTTTAAATTATTTTTTGTTTAATTGTAGAAGGGCTGTTGAAATTCGGGCGACAAAACACTGCCGACAGCAGGTACATATCTGTCGCCTAACCAGCTATACAGAGTGGCGCAAAACTCACTTTACATTCGTTGTGTAAAAGTACAAAAAAACCGTACAAGCGTACAATATTTTCGCCGTATTTTTCTTTCAGAACGTGCAAGACTTACCGAAAGACTTAGGCAACGCATAGATGTAGACGGAAGACACTCCGAACATTATAAACATTTAATAAATATAAGCCCTCTGTCTGAAATTTCGTTTAAAATTTTGTCTTCAGTGTTCAGTGACCTTTGCGACACTCTGTACATAATGTAGACCAACCGATCAATAAACCAACAGCAATACAACTAAACCAGTCCCATCCTGATCCCGCTAGCAAGCAGTCAGCATAACTTGTATGACGCATACCATTGCTGTGTGTACAGTACTGGACTCCTGATGATGAACAGAAGAACTGTCCGAAACATGTAGAGTTCTATACCTAAAATAAATTTGAGAAATTAGTGCATCTAGTTGGTTTTATTATAAGAATAATGTAGACATGTCTATTATCAGGTACTTGTAGAGCCTACGGAGTGATGTCGTCTCTAGGAAATTATAAAACGAAATGGCGAAGGCGACTCTTGTTACACGAGACAATCATTTGAGATGGAAGAACAAAATTAGCAATACCAATTTTGCGTGCTCTAAATTATACGAAAGCAAAGTCTCAAGTAATACAAGCCAAACGAAATTAACACTCTTAAACAGGAATTTAATCAAAATGGTGTGAAAATCTCAGTTTCTACTTCACAGGAAACACTTCATGTTCATTACAGGGCAACTGGCTTTTTTTGCGTACGGATATGAGTGGTGTTTGTTATAAGAACCAGGGAAACCAAGAAGTTGTAACGTCAGAAAAATGCACGAATTTTTCAACGTTAAACCAGGTAGGCCAGTATATTAGTCATGTGTGCTTCAAAGCGGTTAAACATGTACCTAAACCCACAGATAAACAAACAATATACAATAAAATAAAGATATTGTGTAATGAATTTTTTTCCTTCTAACCCTATCAAGTACCAGCAATACAAAACACGCACCCTGCGATTCTTAGGTACAATGAGTAAGCCTATACGTGTTTCATATGATGGTTGTTATTATTATTATTATTATTATTATTATTATTATTAACTGCAATTGAGTTGTCACTCGGTGGCAGCAGTCCTTACACTAGTACAAATAAGAATAAATATACATAAACGAAACAATAAAAACCCAGTACAAACAATACAAAGAACAGTAAATACAAGTACACATATTACCAAAACACACACACACACACACACACACACACTACAAAACAACTTAAAACAACCACGGTACAAGTCAAAACAACCACGGTACAAGATATACCCAAATGAAAAGTCACAATACAAACAACTACTCTCAGTATAAAGTTGCCCTAATGTACCCTTTTGTCCGCAAGAAGTTCACCGCAATTCACTTCACTTAATTTCAAAACAAAATCACTTAACTTAAATTACGTCAGTTCACCCCACATCACTTCAATTATTTACACTCAATCACCACTTGAATTCCCGTCCTTGTAGCTACATTCATAAACACCGTACGATAAATGTTATATTTTCCAAATTTCCTGCATATAATCCTAAAATAAAATACTACGCTGACACACACACACACACACACACCACACACCACAAACACACACACCACACACACACACATACACACCCACACACACATACACACGCACACACACATACACACACGCACGCACACACACACACGCACACACATATACACACACACGCACACACACATACACACCACACACACACACGCACACGCACATACACACACGCACACACACATACAAACACCACACCACACACACGCATACACACACACGCACACACACACACACACACACGCGCTCACACACACATACACACACATACACACACACACGCTCACACACACATACACACACACGCTCACACGCATACACACACACACAATTATATTACACTCATGTTCCAGCTAGCTTACTACACACAGCGCGGACGTAGGAAAACACCCCTAGAAATTCATTTTACATATCTAGGTAACAACGAAATTTACTGCATTTTGAAGACATGCTGCATAATTTCTGTCCTATTTTCCACAAAATGTCATTTATTCCACAATTTTTGTCTTCTTATTTTCAAATAATCCTTGCGTTTTTCATCAAGCCAGCGCTCTATTGCAGGTAAACACCCCGCTTTCTGAAGGTTAATACACTGATATCATAAGGGATAAGCATACTGTATTTGAAGCAAAATTAGACGTACCCTTGAACAGAGAAGTAACAAGATAGGCAATGAATGTATAACATAAGAGTGAAGAGCGTCCGCGCAAACATTTTTGGAGTGGAAAAACAATGAATATTACACAACTTGTGTATATGTATTTGTGGCCAATGCGCATGCGCCATATTGTCATCTGTGGCCTGTCTCACTCTACAGCATTTTTCCACATTATCTCATAAACTGCACGATTTTCGAAAAAACAAAGTTACTGAACACAAAATGTGTGTTTTGATTTTCTCTAAAATTTTGTCTGAAACATTTCTCATTCTAAGAAGAAATGAGCGAAACGTGATACAAAATGTACATCGGTCTGCATGTAAAGTGCCCTTTATTCTTGACCGATTTTAATGAAACCTAAATTTCTCTTCAAGACATTTTCGAAAAAATCCTCAAATATCAAATTTAATGAAAATTGGTCCAGTGGGAGACGAGTAGTTCCATGCGGACGGACAGACTGACAAACGGAAGGACATGACGAAACTAACAATCGCTTTTCGCAATTTTGCGAACGCTCCTAAACAGAAAGAGCTAATTTTGCTTTAGCCTTCCGACGCACTACATGCAGATTGATCATTATTCAAGTGTCGTATACTACCGTCTTAGGACTATCAGATAAAATGGTATTTTATTTATAAGGTAAATATTTGTATTCAGTAACAGTAAAGCAGCAAGCTCCAAATTACAGAATGCTTATCTCAGTAATTAACCAACTTGATTCACCAAATTTTTTTTTTTACAATAATTTTATTTCATGCCTCTACAAGTTTCGAGCACATGTGCTCATCATCAGAAAGTCAAAATTGCATCATCATCACACCTATAGGTGTGATGATACCAGTGGCTGTGTAATGCAATTTTGACCTCCTGATGATGAGCACATGTGCTCGAAATATGTAGATGCATGAAATAAAACTTATTGTAAAAAAAATTTGGTGCATCAAGTTGGTTAATTACTCAGATAAATATACTGAGATGCACGGTCAGCAAAACGTCAAAATTATAGAATACTTGTTGCTCAATATAGAAATGTCGACACGACAGGAAGTCTGGGTCATCAATGTCAAGTATCCTTGTCACAAAGCAACCAGGACACTAAATGTCACCCAAGAGTCCAGCTTGGCTGACGCAATTGTCGTACCCAGTGGACTCAAAATTGTACCCCGATCTCTGTATAGCACGTGACTGTTTCATGATTTTAATGCTTAGAAGCTTCTAGAAGCTTCCAGTTCAATGCACTATCACGTGGAAACCAACGTTCTAATTTGCCTTATAAAAAGCCTTGCCGAGACGTATTCGGGGGATTTAGTCTACATCAGTCGCTATCAGAAACTCTGCCACTTTGCTACTGGAATCTTTAACTTCTGAACATCGACTTTTCTCTAACAACAATGTATATATTAAAAGTGTGTATTCAGAAACAGCTGTAACGTCACATTTTCAGCTAATAAATCAAGAATCTATTGACAAATCGTCGTGAGTTGCTGTGGACTTGAATTTCAATTCCTAAGTTTTCCAACGCAATCAAGACTTGCTTCTAGTTCTACGCGTTCCACATTCTACGTTCCCAACCCACCATCGCGTTTGGGATACAACACAAGGTATATTTTCTACTGTGTTCCAACTGCCGAGTCTGGACGGCCGGAGATCGAATACATTGTCAGAAAGTAATGCAGAAACAGTATGCTGAGTAATTGTATGTTTTACATACCAACAAAATTCACATATAAAATAAAATGTATGTACCATTATTATATATATATATATATTTTTATTAACTGCAATTGGGTGGTCACCCGGTGGCAGTACACACTTACATACAAGAACAACATAGAACAACACAATTAACCAATGAACAACACAGAAAATAACA
>Ga0131853_10020534_pt1 | contig 11994 bp, 7 predicted proteins | sample TergutLab28metaG_FD_92764 | JGI IMG/M metagenome (GOLD analysis project Ga0131853, IMG submission 92764) | Labiotermes labralis P1 segment gut microbial communities from Petit-Saut dam, French Guiana - Lab288 P1 (version 2) (version 2) | ecosystem: Host-associated > Arthropoda: Insects >...
GGGGGGGGGGTAAATAAAAAAATTGATGTCAGAAGTGTGGGGGGCCCCGGGGGGGGGGGGGGTAAAATTAAACAAAACCGGGGGGGGGGGGGGGGGTTGGGTTCTACAAAAGGCAAGACATTTCTTCATTAGCCGAGTGACTACTAACTTCTTGAGGATGGCGTCCTCCATGCTGGCATTACGCGTAATACACAGCCATACATGATTTTTACCTGCTACGTCAAAATTCCAACGTGACGTCACACAGGCTGAATAGCATTTTAAGCGCCCTACACACTCTCAGTTAAACTGAGCGATTTTAGTGTGACGTCATACCTGACGGAAAAAATGAGTGACGTCATACCTGACGGAAAAAAATGAGTAAAGTGCGCAGTTTTACAGGCAATAAGGCAGGGCTCAGAACTGCCCTTTCAAGTCGTCCTTCACACAGAGAAACTGCACAGTTCACGAAAGGGACTCCCACAGTTTCCTCAGTTTACCTGCCGACACCACGATGGCATAATCTCAAAGCACTCCGTTTCTAGCAATTCATTCAGCAGATGACCATCGCATGATATATTCCTTTTCAAATACCACTTACTCCACATTTTACGCTTTCTTTTCTTCTTTTCGGATAACATTATGGCCGATGTGGTTAACGAACAGCAAACGACAGCCTTGTTTTTATCCACCATAGTCACACGCACAAGAAGACATACAGAACTGACAAACCTCATGAGAAAACTGTGCTGTGCCAGAAAACATTTAGTTCAGTTTTTTGTGCAGTTTTTTTACATAGTTAAACTGCACAGTTTAACTTAGAATGTATGAGGCCCTTTATGCACACTACTGGTGCAATAAAGAATCAAATTACTCTACTCCAGGGGTGAGCAATTGCTTTTACCTGAAGGCCGAATACGTCTGTTTCTGAGTGGGTGCGACCCGAAGTAGGTCGCAAGAAATATTCGCGGTTCAAAACAGTTTTTGTTATACACATCATTCAGCCGCACTCGGTTAAACACACGACTCTCCATATGCCACAATGCGTAACTGCAGTCTCACACCGTGTTTTGGGTGTGGAAAAGGAAAGCAACAGACCTACGTAATTACGTTTAGGCCAACTAGGAACCCAAAATATCACGCTGTCAAAATCTAGATTTGTATGGATTATACATACTTTGTCAGCACAACACTTTCTCTTTATTGCATATTTAGTTCAAGTATCTCCGGGGCCCAAGCTGATATTTTCGACGACCCCTTCCGGCCCGCAGGCCATCGTTTGTCGGTCCATAGTCTGTTTAATTCCACGGCGAACAACAAAAATCTAGTATGTGTACAAAGCTGCATGTCTGTTAGCGATCTGCTACAATTCACTTATTGCTAAAAAGAGTTAATTAAAAGCTACCCACATTAGCAGCCCAATACAGAGGAAGCGTCGCGTTTTTTATTTATTTCCTCTCAGAACTGTATACATTCACCACAACGCCATGTGGTAAAAATACGGTTTCCCCTTCATACCGTATCACAGCAATCCAACGTCAACAGCGGGGGGGGTTCGGTTCCTGGAAGCACACCGTAGTTAGCAAGACCTCAAGAGTTATGGATAATCTGGGGCAGAGGTAATCGTAGCAACTGGTAACACTCATTACAGCCCGAGTCGCCTGATTCTCCACTAAACAAAGCAAATATACAATTACAGCCACATCAGGAAAACAATATTTAAAAAATTACAAAACGACGCGGCACGATTACAATCTAGAAGTTATAAAACTGACTGCGGATGGCATTCTAGCCGTGTCAGCAGCAAATACGAATCTCTTGGTGAGGAAGATACATACCGTTTTCTTTTTGTGCACGCTAATTAAACCCGTCCATATATTAAAAAACTGGATGCAAATCGGGAACCGTTGATATGCCTACCTGTCAACCACGGTACGAAACTCGCGGATGCAAATAGACTGCTATACTACGCTATTCAGTGTTGTTGGTCTGGATCACGTCTAAACATGTCGATTTTAACAACGTGCCGTCTGCCCTGCTTTACGGAGGTGTTACAACCGTTACCTTCCAGGTAATGTTGTTGTCGGTGTCCGTCATTCTCTTCGCACTTCTGTAGGCCCAATCTACAAAAGCTGTTCAAGAGTCTCAAACTGCGGTTACGTGTGGCGGTTACTCCGTCGAGTTTGTTGGTCACTTTGCAACCAGATTCAAAACGTTATTCCCTTGACGGCTCATACCGACCCCATCTGCAAAAACACCCGAGCAAATACGCTGTTAGACAACACGGAGGGGGGGGGGCAAAGAAAATAAACGCACTAACGGACAGAATACTGCTTTGCAAAGTTTCCTACTTTGGCATCTTTTCCTCCCAATGAACAAGTTATCTCGTCACGATCATTCAATGTCGTGCACAGGACCTACTTGCAGTTCAATGGTTAAGTTGAAGACATTTCTGTAAACAAAGTGCTACAAAAACAGGTAAGCACAGTACAAAGGCTGTAAAATAAACAACCACAACTGATAAAGGTATGTGCGCATCCCCATACACACTCTAATCCATTCCATCACGTATGTAACCATTACGATTTATCTGTCATCCATCCCATGTCCTTGAATACGTTTCCATTGTTTATCAATTTATTCGTCATCTTATCTGTACGCCATCATACCAAGTACGGGTTATCGCTGCACGCTGCTTCCTCCAAATTCTTTCATTCCTAGAACTAAATATACGTACCGCCGATCCCTGTGGCTGTGCGGTCTAGGGCGCGTGTCTGCTGGCGCTCGCTTGGTAGGAATGCGGGTTCGAATCCCGCCGGGGGTGGGGTGGGGGTTGGAAATCTGTCTCTTGTCGGTGTTGTGTGTTGTCTCGTCCACAGAGTCTTACCGAGTGTGGTGTGTCCAACTCAGTGTGACACAGAAACCTCAAACATGTGGAGGCCTAGGGCCACGAGGACTGTCAAGCCATAATATAATTTCCAGAGGGACATAACCGTACATACGAAGCTCGCATACTTTGCAAGGTGCAATACCTCCAGCGGCGTTTATGAAAATCTATTCATTACCGATTCAGAATTATGTACATTTACAAAATCAGGTGTATGCATGTATGCACAAAAAATTCTTCAGTGCATGCGCTAGCAAAACAGGCAATGCATATACAAAAGCAACAAAGAGGCGCGTTCGCCTCACCACTGTTGCCGTCGAAAAGCTGTACGCAATACATATTCTGTTCGTATGTTTTATCATTCGGTATCCAACAAGCAATGCGCATGCGGCGTATTATACTGTCATACGTGGCCTGTCTGGCTGTACCATATTCTTCCACTTTTACCTCATAAACGGCCAGATTTTCGAAAACGACAAAGCTTCCTCAACATAAAATGCGTGTCTTGATTGTCTCTACAACTTTTGTCTGAAATGTTTCTCATTCTAACACGAGATAGAATCATAAATGTATAAAGGTCTTCAAGTGAAGTGCCCCGTCATTTTTGTCGGGTTTTAGTGAAACCTGAATTTTCTCGACAGATTTTCGAGAAATACTCAAATATCAAATTTCACGAAAATCCATTGAGTGGAAGCAGAGCTGTTCCATGTGGGTGCGCGGACAGACGGACATTACGAAGCTAATACTCGCCTAAAAATTGTAGGCGCTCCCTGTTGATGAACGTAGCATGTTACTGTGGTTTCACCTTCGAGTTCCACGTTGTTGGGGCATGAAGCTTAACACTTTAAAGCAATTAAACTGTACTGAATTTATACACAGAAACAATAAACTCTTAGTTTATGTAACAAACCTGGATACTTTCCGTTCAACTTTCGACGGACACTAAACTAGGAGACAATTACGATTTACACAATACAACGTTATGGTCTGAATCATTCTTCATTCCTAGGGATCTTATTGGCAAAATACTCCCTGTTCGAGCGTCACAATTTTTTGGGCAATTTAATACAGGAAAGTCCTATAACTAATGATCGAGTCATTTTTGGATAAGAAGGCTCGGACTTACGCCCTACGAGATTCACAACTCTCTACTGCACCGCCGACTTTTGCATTTTGTCCAGCAAAAATGGAAAATTATTTCCGCCCTGCTTATCTATCGTTAAACCTTACGGCAATCGGGTGTATGTGTACTGGATTCATGAGGCTCAGGTTATGATCCAGTTGCGCTCACTTGTAAAAACGGTAATGAAACTTCGAATTCAGTTATGGACTAACGCCAACTTCTCAGGTAGGAGCTATCCCCTCCGGAATTGGATATGGCGCGGTATCCGCGAAAAACTACATGGAGAAACGTTTCAGTGAAAACAATACGCTCTGCTGAGAGATTACACTGTTATATAATTAAGCGGGAACATTACTTCGAGGAGAAAAAGGGTGAAAAAGTGAAACCGCAAGAGGTGTTGAACCAGGGGTGGCCCTCGGCCACACTATGAACAAGGCAAACTATTGGTAACAACAACAACATGATGATGATGACGACGACGACGATGACGTAAGTTGATACTGCATTACTTTAAGGAACAGACAGGATACTGGAAAAACTCAAAGAGGAAGCACCAGATCGCACTCTGTGGAGCAAGCTCTTTGGAACAGGCTATGGACTTGTCGTAAAACAGGCTATGGAAATACGATGATTAGACATACTGAAAAAATTACACGATAATTTTGGTTATGGATGCCACTTGTGGCGAGTTTTACATGTACGGCCAGCGAAGCAGCGCACAATAACGATGTGGCCCTTTGCCAGGAAAGGTTGGACACCTTTGCACGGAACAATTCTACAAAATAAAAGAATATAACTCGTCAATGGATAACTTTAATGTAGCAAATGCAGACTGCAGCTACATGTTTTGGTTATCCCAGAGTAACCATCATCAGGCCGTATACCTGAAGTGTAAATTGATATTATTTTATATATAATTGGTGGATGGGATCTCGGAAGTTCGCTCGTAGTTCAATCAAAGGGCGGGCGTCTGTTCAAGACAGAATCATTGTATGATATCACTACCGTCCAAATCTTCTCAATACTCCAAGCAAACAGTAGTAGTATTTTGCAACAGGCCACAGGTCTAGTGCCTAAACAAGCTGCTGATAATGTCCACAGTCCTCACGGCCAGTAGTTTTCCTGGAAACGATGACAATCCGAAACCAGTAGAAACACGTCCCAATTTTCACACACTGTTCCATTAACAGCCATTTTCCTATTATTCTCCCATATACTGTCAGGTCACCGAAGCTGTTTATTCCCTTGGAAACCGAGCAATGTCTTTACCCACGCGTAATACATTTATCACCAGCCTAGACCTTACTGGCTATGTTGTAACATGTACAAATTACGTCACTAGTCACTGTGTAATATTCTTCATCCTCATGACACTTTATCTTTCTTCTAAGTACTGTCAGAACGTTGTTCCCGAATAGGCCAGTCAGTTTTCTTGCCTCAGTGTGGGAATCCATGTTTCGCGTCCACAAAAACATGCTACAGCAGTATATGAGTAGGTCTGGAGATTCACTGGTATCTGCACGAATTACACGACATGAACGCACAGCCTAGGCCATGTCCGTCCGTCCATCCGTCCGTCGGTCAGCACATTGTAGCTTCGAAACTGCAAGAGTTTAGACTAATTTTGGCGTTCCAGTATACAATCTTCTCTCTCTTAAGCTACAGTTTAGAAATATCACTAGGCCTAATGTTGACGTCACAGTGTTCAACACATGAACGCTTCTTCCGTGCAGACTATTCCCACATATTAATGACTGTCTGTGCTTCTGTCTAAGACTGAAGGTTCTAGGGATCGCTATCATCAGGGCTTCGATACTAAAACGTACAATTTCAAGGAGCTTCCGACTTGAAGTTAACAATCAGTCCAACTAAACAGAGCAACATTCGAAATAAAGGCAGGACGGGACGGAAGGCTACAAAGCAGGCAATGTACATATAACGTAACACTGAGACGCGTTCGTGCAACCATCGCTGTTGTGGAAAAACAGTAAGTATTACATATTATGAATGTGTGTTTGTAAACTCAGGTATCCAGCATGCAATGTGTATGCGCCATATTGTCATCTGAAACATGTCCGGCTTTACAATGTTTTTCCACATTATCTTATAAACGGCACGATCTGCGGGTTTGACGGTTTCCGTCTAACTCGTATGTCGTTCTCATTTCTGCCACGCGTGCCACAAAGACCCGGTTAATTTCGTCTCTCTTGATTCTATCGCCCTAATGATACTTGAAGAAAGGCACAAGTTTCGAAGATCCTCACAAGACTTCCCGATAAAAGACCAAGTTTCACACCAATAACAAACAAAAGCTATAATTATAGTTCTGTATATTTTCATCTGTTTATAGACAGACGGGAAGGCAGAAGATTCTGAGCAGTTAGCATTCCTCCCTAATTTTAATCTTCCGTTGCTTAGTTCATGAATTCAAATTTGATTTTTTACAGTTTTGCCCCCCCCCCCCAAGTAATAAAAATTAGAAGAGGACAAAACGGAAGGCGGAGCTAATAAGAGAGGAATGGCACAAAACCGCTTCATCGATCTCCCTCCTAAGTACAGTAAGTGTCAATAAAATTGGGTGTTAAACGGGCATCTGCACACACAAACACACACACAAAGTTACAGTCGGTTCAGCTGCCATTAAAGTCTCTCTGACGCGATCAGCTAAGTACAGACACTCCCCGATTTACGCAATAGAAGATCTAGGCGCAAATTAAATTTTACGCAAGTCGCAGCTCAGGATACACATGCTCAACCACATACGAATACACAAGGGAGTCCAGCTGAAATCCAAACCCCAATACACTGGAATCTGATCGGCCGCCGCATGACCGCCCCGCCGCCTGTGTTATCGCCCAGCAGTATTCTTCCGCCACCTTAGTCTCAAGGCGCTTTCATTCCCGCAAATAAATATTTGGCGCGCGTTTCCAAATGTTATTTTATTACTGCGTTAAGTCTGAAACTGCGTAACTTGCAGTTACATAAGCCGAGGACTGTTCGTACAAGCTTCATGGTTAACCCTTCAAAGGCAAAACGTTTCTGTTTTATACTGTATAATACGTACTCAGTGAGCGCGCGCAATAAACACTGTCCACCTCGATTATACAAAACCAGTCCGTTAATACTGTATAAGGAAAAGTCGCTGTTTGTTCTGCGGTCCGTACATATACATAAATGCAACGTGAGCACCACGTAGAATTTTTTTAATGTTGCGCTTGGTGTAGAGTACAGCAGCCGCTAGGTTTTAAAAATGTTAAAATTTAACAGTCTTCACATGAAAATAATGTCATCATATGGTGGCTTAACAACCGTAAGGAAAGAAGGGCACATTGGAAGCAGGAGAAATATTAATCGCAGAGCCTTCAATGCTGCCTTCGGAACTGTCATTTTACTGAAATGAGCAAGGGGAGTTCATAATTATGCACTCTGGGGATTTCTCTACGTCCTCTACAAGTTTCGTTGTACGATGAATGGGCTTTCGTCATTCCAAGAGACAAGTACAACAAGCCACACGACTACTTCCGAGCGATAAGGAACTGCAGACGCCACACAAAAAAAAAATGCTCGTCTGATCGCGTTCAACACCTCTCGCGAAGGTCGTCGAAACTAAATAGCTTAAATCACGTCAGTTGGAGAGGTAGCAAACAAAACACATGGCACGTCGCATACGACCAGTCTTATGCAATCGGTTTCGTCAGTAGAAGACCAGCCTTATCACTCAACATCAAGAAACTAATTCGCTGGGAATCCACGCGCAGCCACCCGGCGCTCTTTAGCACAACTGTACCCAGGCAGAAATCATGGGACAGACTACAGGATTTCACACCACGTAATTCCTACGCTCAGTTCTTACTTCCACGTCGACAAGGCATTCTTTCGACACGACAGTTACCTAGACGGTACATAAATTCCGTTTCTATGGAAGCCAAGGGTTCGCCATATGTTTCAGGAGAATAAGGTCACGGTACCTGTTCAAACCACATTCCTCCAAGCCCCAATTAAATGTTGTCTTCCAATCTACACTTACGTCTCCCACGTGGACTCTTTACATTCACTCGCCACCCACCCATAGGTGTGATACGTGTCTGGCCTGCTCATCACTCTAGTTTAATTACTCTACGCATTACTCGGAACACACCAGTCGTGCCATTCAAGGTGCATAAAAGGACGATTAAACAGCTAGAATCGTGTGATAGAAAATATTGCACATTATGAACCTTCTCTCGGACCCTTCCTTACTCCTCTCTCACAGTTCCAAGCACATTTGCTCAGTGCTATGCACTCCGACATCCACAACACATCCCTACTCCATCGCACAGCTGCACAGTTAGGTAAACATCCCAATGCCAAAATTCTGATACAGAACAATTATGAAACTGACATCACCTCGGTTACCAAGACTCACGGTGACTTGAATCCGCCGCCGATGGTAACAGTTATGCCAGTAAAACTGTCCTCCACCACCACCACGTCTTTATGCACATTCAACTGCGTACTACATAAAGGTCAAGTGCACACAATTAGGCCTGGCGGGTGTTGTCTGTTGGCATTGGTTCAAGGCTCCAAGCAACGCTACAAGCTAAAAGACGACCTCAAACACAGTGATGCTTATTAAAAACAATAAATCCTCAGAATCACTACCAAGAACAATCAGTAGTACAAACACAGGACAGATAAAATGATTCCTTGTCCAAGTAAGCTTATAGCCTCATTGATTCAATTGATTTTGTACGGAAAACCGCATCTAATATAAAAAAAAAACAGAAGCAACACACGGGGGACGGATGTTAAGAGAAAGGTTTAATCGGTCCGGTGTCGTTTCTACATACTTAATTTAAATGTCGCAGCATGCAATTATATTGTCGCCGTTCAACAATACCTTTCTCTGCACGACTCAAGATTCTACTCCTGTTGAATTGCCAGGGGCGGTCTGAACGGGTGTGCGGAAAATCGCGCCCCTCACAAGGGTCTGGACTGCACACCGTCCAGCACGCAGGAAGTCACTACACCATCCCAGCCCATCCTTTTAAGTACTGCCGTACATTATCCGGTGTTTCATCAATTTAATGCTGGTGACCGTACGATCTGAGATACATATACGATATACAGAACTTTCGGGAACCGGTCTTCCCAAATCTGTCAGGCAACGACAATGTACAACGTATTGGTAGTGTGCAGTGAATATACGACTGTCACAAGCCACTATAAAAGCAATGTGTGATCTGTACAGCTCAAGAGGGATTGCTTCGTCTGTTGTCTTAAAGTTCCAACTTGTACTTAACTGTTAGGGGTTGTTGGGGTTCCGATGCAAGGAGTCCACACATACTTAAGCTCAGGCCAACTCCTTAAAACGGAGACCCAAAGCCCACGACACGGTATATAAACCTTCGGGTTCCATAAAACAAAGCAATTTGTTGAATGAGGACCCACCAGCTCTCATGACAAACTCTGCTCCACTAGACGGTCCCAGAAGTGGCCAATATGTCTTTGTGACGTCACAAATGTGTCTTTCGGGGTAGCAAGGTGTATCGAGCAACTTAGCCTTGCATTAAAAAAATGAGCCAGACTTCATCGAGTCCCAAATTTAACGGTACGTCAGATAACAGTTTAATTATCGGTAGTGTTTACTAGCTTTGTCAACAACAGAATTATCACTATGCAAAGCAACAGGCGTACAGTACTGCAAATTAGTTCTGCCAACATCGTTGTAACTACCTAACATGAACATCAAAACCAACTATCAATGGGAAACCGTAAAGAAAATGCACTCTAAATTCAAGTTTGAGAAGCTTTAAAAACACACAGAATGAGTATAACAAATACTTCAAGTATTTTGAGGTAAGGGAAAGCAATATTATGCATAAGAGAAGGTAACCAGAGGCTACAGCAAACTGTAGAACATCGACGGGTTCTCGCTCTTCGCCACTAACACAGATGAAATCACGGAAAATGAAATTCACCGGGGGATGAAAAACGCACGGAAGCGCCCAAAAATTAATACATCCTGCTCGGAAAACCTAAAAGTAAGGGACAACTAATAAGACCTAGGAGAAGAATATTAAGGGACCTCGAAAGAAACAGAAAATACGAATATGGAACTAATTCATTAATCACTCTCAGTGTTGGAACCCACAATGTACAAATTCCTGAGAGGCTGTCAAAGATGGGCAGTTGCTCCACAACATTAGCTGCTATAAGATTCTGATCCATGGGATGAGTATATCTCGCCGCAGTTGCTGAAATGCTCTGTGGTACAGTTTACCGATGACCGATAAAGTTGCCAGTCATGTAACTAGAACACACGACGCTGGGTATTCTCCTGCATTATACTCTGCTGTGGAAGTGAGCCGTAGGTCAACAGTGAATAATAACCATCATGCCCTCCAGACATATGCACAATTGGCCAAGAAACGTACGTCACAGGACAGGTCAACAGGCCCACGACCATTACTGAAGTGACCTGATTTCATTACGAGCTACATAACTTTGAAAGAACGCGTGACCCCACGAATTCAGGATCGGAAGTAACTTCTGTACTGTCTGGGGTTTTCGGTATGAGTGGCACCACGCGGCCTAAGGCCCCAAAAATGTATTCACCCTCCCAGTAACAACCACAGACAGAACCCCGGAATATCACCTCAGCTCCGCTACAGAATTTCTGACGTCCACCGGATAGCATCTTGGTATCAAATCGAAACGGACCCAGATACTAATTTTTGTCAGCAGTAATATGCAGTACTCGATGGAAACCGTAGGTTCTTTCTACGACGGCAAAGAGAATGGGGCACGACGCTGGCCACACACCTCCACCTAGCGTCGAGATTAATAATAAAAGCCGTTATAGTGCTATCACCCCTACATGCCTTCATAACGTACATTCCAACAGCTTTAACTTTACGTAACACGCAGCGACTACATTAACAATGGTCCTTTGTCACCATGGCATGGTATGCCATCAGGCTCCGCATTAAGGAGACGGCGTCTAGACATGGGATACCCGTAATGCTGAATCAAGAGTCCCGGGCGTCAAGCAACGAAGGACACTCTCCATAGTGGGAGATGAGGTACGGTAACAACGCCTCGCCATAAATCGGAGCAGTTCTGGAAGTGATACACCAGGCGACGGACTTGAAAGAATTGTTTGGAGAATCCTGAACACAAACAATGAACATGACAGTGTAGACAGCATTCATCTGAGATTTTCGGTTCCCACAGCGGTGCTTGCTCAGGATACCATTCTTCTGGGAGATGGTCTGCTCACGTTTCCACTTGAGCACACTGCGACTTCAACACTGCAGTATTGGCTGCGTCCATGCTGTGGCACGAACACAGATGTGCGTATCTCACGTCGAGAAATTGTTAATAAGAATTTCGGAGACAGCATTAACATGGCTTATTGCATGAGAGTCGAGTACAATTCAAGCGAAGTGTGTGCAATGCTCAGGAGCATATGGACCAGAAGCTATGAAGGAGCAAAGTGTTTTCAAATCACAAACGAGGTTCAGAGTGCCGAGAGAAAGTGAGAGATATTGAAAGTCGCGGTCGTCCGTATACAGAGTGTCCCAGGAGGAATGTGCCACACTTCGGGAGGGTGTTCCTTTTGTTAAAGTATACCGATATAACCCAAAACACCTATGTCCAAAGTTGAACGGTGACGGAGATAATGGCCAGAGAAAAGTGTGGTCTTCTTGTTGGTCCACACACTGTACCTGTCAGCTGACAATCTTATCCACTTCCGTCCTTGAGTGTGGTGTCATATGACGGCAATTCAGCTCACGCTAACCACAGAACTGCACGCGTACTTATTTTAGTACAGTTATGTAGTAGGCTTATACCGGAATGCGCAGTCAGCCATGTTACGTCACCGCTGGGCTTTCTCATATATAGTGCTTGGAACCCTAAGGACAACTATGACATGAGTGCGAGTGTTTTTTTAGTTCAATTTAATGGCTTTATGTCACTCACAAGTTAGTTTGATGTTAAGTACAGATATTAACATTACAGA
>Ga0131853_10020535_pt1 | contig 11994 bp, 12 predicted proteins | sample TergutLab28metaG_FD_92764 | JGI IMG/M metagenome (GOLD analysis project Ga0131853, IMG submission 92764) | Labiotermes labralis P1 segment gut microbial communities from Petit-Saut dam, French Guiana - Lab288 P1 (version 2) (version 2) | ecosystem: Host-associated > Arthropoda: Insects >...
ACCGCTTTTTCCGACACACAGTTTATTCATAAAAAAGAACGGCTTACAACATACCATTTGTTGTCAGGAGGTACTGTACTTTTATCTTTATATTCACTGCACTTTTTTATTGACAAACACATTCAGTGCATCGGCTTCATTACCCTCAACCTTGAAGAGGTCATAAATAATCTCTTCGTCAATATTACCAAAGTCAATGTTAATCAATGTATCGCCCCCTTCGCAGAAAGTTCTATAAAATTATAACAGCATTGAACAGCATAAATCCAACCCAGAAACGGTTTCTTTTAAGGGGCTAAATTAGAGCCTAAAATAGTTTTTATCTCGTTTCCTAAATGCGCAATTTAATTGCTCTATAGGCAGAATATATACGTGAGTGATGCAAACATACGATGCTTGCCGATAATGACTGAATATAGAGATACTGCCGCCATTACGGCGGCAGTATCGTATGTAGTAACCTAGCGGAGTAATTTCTTCTTGTGAAAATCTCGCGCATCTTATATAATTAAGGTAATCCTTGATAAAAAGCGTACCAGGCAAGGAATCCATACGAGGCAAGAAAAAACTATGGAGTTGTAAAAAAGTATGAGTATAAGCAGATGTACCACATACCGCGAACTTTTATCAATGCAAGAATTTGACGACATTAAAGACTATATATTCTTCACATCGGCTTCAGAGTTATTGCAAATGATGGGTGACAGCGCTGTATCTGAAAACATTCCCAGTGCTTGGAATCCTGATGATATTGTGGATGGGTTATTGCACATTCTCTATCATAAGCAAAAGGGCACGCCCGTACTGCACATGATTTACTCCGAAGCTGAACTGGCGGATGATCCGGAAAAGAGACAAACAGCTTTAATGTGGTTCCCGGCTGACAACCCAGGCCAATTTGCGCTGGTGTGTGCCGGCGGCGCTTACCAGGCCGTAGCTTCTAATGCCGAAGCATTTCCAATAGCTAAGCGCCTAAATGAGCTTGGCATCAGTGCCTTTGTATTAAGATACAGAGTAGGAGTATCCTCTACTGCTGAAAAAGCTGAGCAAGATTTACACACGGCTATACGTTATATTCTGGCCAACAAAGATAAATTCTGTGTTACTGATGACTTCGCGTTATTTGGATTTTCCGCCGGCGGCCATTTGGTAGCCGAATACGGCTCAACGAACCGCGGATACATTAAAAATAATCTCCCGAAAGCTGCGATGCTGAGCTTGTGTTATCCCGCGCTGAATTTAGACCACAAAAGCGAAGTTATTGAATCAATGGTTAACGCGATGCTCAAGCCGGGTTGGACGGAAGACGACAAGGCGGAATTTAACGTATTCAAACATATGGACGCGACGTATCCGGCAACGTTTATCTGGCATACGACAGAAGACGCAATTACGCCATATGACCTTAATTTTACACCAATGATAGAACAGCTTGAAGCAAACTCTATCCCGTATCAGGCGAAAAGCGTTAAACGAGGAGAACATGGACTGGGGCTTGGCAGTGGCAGCGAAGCGGAAGGCTGGCTAGATGAAGCTGTGAAGTTTTGGCAATCACTTGGAAGAAGTGAGTAAATACACGGTGCAGCTTCTGTATATATTCATGTTTTCAGGAAGTTTCTGCACAACCATCTATCGAAATTGATTGAAGTCTCTGCCGCAAGTTGGCAGAGGCTTCTCATAATTATGCCCTAAACCTTCTACCAATAAATGGGCTTTGAATTTGAAGTGTTCTTCTGCTAATGAAATATGTAGTTGAATAAATTTTAAATATATGCTATTATATAAAAATATTATCTATAAAAAATTTTCAAGCAAAATAACATAACACATGCGACCTGAAAAGGTAATCGACCCTAAATCATCCTGGCGCTTCGACCAGAGGACATTTAACTTATCAAGGCAAAATCGAGGGGGGTATTGACATGAGCGAAAAGAATAAAGAAAACATGAGTGAAAAAGATGTGGAACTTGATCCGTATGGCAAGCTACTTGAAAAACATGGTCTTTTGAAAGAAAGAATACTTCTTGGGGAGGTTTCCCAAAGGTACATAAAATTCATAGACGATTTTCTTGTTATTCCAGAAAATATCAAAAAATTAAGAGGCTATCTCCCCGAAAAAGGGGTTGATATAGACCTTGATACTGTAAAAGTATGGCTACTTTTAATGCGAAGAGGGAACAGTGAAGATATTTCCCGGCTGTTGTCGATTCTTGAACCGACTGAATACGGTTGGCGGAAAAATAAATACATCCACCACAATCCCTGTATCCGCGGAGGTCTAAGATGTAGACCCAGGCGTTTTATGCACGATATAAAAGAAGTCAAAGCTTCTTTTGCTGCGGTCAAAGAAATATTTTTCGATGAAGAATATGGCGGCATAACATTACTTATATTCAGCTATTGCCTTGCCGCGCTGTTTAGCAGTCAGCTAAACCGAGCCAATCTTCCACGCTATATTCAGATAGCCTGCGCCAAGAATACAACGCTATACAATTTAATTCGTGAAATCGTCGCTATCTGTGATGTAAATATGGGCATTCTTGAAAAATGCACAAGTCATCACCCTTGGTCGTGCGGTTATGAACAAAAGATAATTTTCCCATTGCAGGATATTGACAGGAGCATTAGCCTTTTGAGTTCCGTCAGAGATATTCCGGTTATTGTTGACGGCCATGAGAATATTCGGGGTTATCGCGCTTTGTTGCGTGAGATTGCTAATAAGCCAAACAAGGAAAAGCTTACCGGCAATAGAGATAATCTGCTCCCTATATTTATTTGCCCCTCTATTTCGTCTGACTTTGACAATGTATTCAGCATGGATTTGACCGGGGAAACCGTTAGCGAGGATTATCTTGATTTGGTTAAACGGAACAAAGCTATGCTTTCGTCGCTGGTTAATGGCATGGTGATGGAGCCTATAGAATGCCTGTTCCCGGAGGATGGCACGGAGGATGACAGAAACGCAAAATACATAGACGGCGAGTATCCTTTTTCATCTGAAATTGCGAAGAGTGTAAATACTGTACGCGGGATGTATAAATCATCACATCAAACCGCAAAGAACGTAGGCGTTCTGTGCTTCGTCTTTTTGGGTATCATGAGGTCTTTGCAAAGGGCTATAAGCACAAAAGAAATTCCCAATGACAAAGAGTTTGCATATTCAGGCGAGCTTTCAATGCAAAACACAATCCACCACCTTAATGCACTAAGCAAACAAGCCGTAAAATCATTGGTTGAAATCCATTCCCGCTACTCTCCCGTCCCGATAGATTTGATAGTGGTAGATGTGCAAGAAGTTGAACCAGGGGGAGCTAAAACTGCTGAGAAGAAGGCGCGTAAGTGCGCTGCTGATATTGTCCGGTGCTACAAGAGCTTCGGAACCTCAATTTCTATAACAAGCATCAAAATCAAAGGGGAGCGTTTTATATTTGACGTGGAACTTTTAGATGGAACAAGGCGGCATCAAGTTTTTAAGGATGCGGAAAATGTCAAAGTAGCATTAAAAATGAAGCCGGAATATTTTAGACCCTCTGTCACAGGTTCATCTCTTGTGATTGTTATGTCTGAAAAATTACTGAGAGAGGACAGCTTGATTAGAATAATGGACAGTCCTTTGTTTAGGGAGAGCAAGCTGAAAATTCCTTTTGCTATGGGCTATGATATTGTGGGAGATATGGTTGTTGAAGACTTGGCGAAATTCACCCACACTTTGATTGGAGGCTCTACCGGCTCCGGCAAAAGTACGGCGCTACACACTCTGGTATTGAGCATAGTGTGTAAACAGTCGGCAGATGATGTAAAGCTATTGATATTTGATTATGGAACAACATTTTTAGCGCAGTTCAGGAAGGTTCCACATCTTGCTCATCCCATTGTAGATGATATGGCTACAGGACATCTTGTAATAGATGAGCTTTATGCTGAAATGGAAAGACGGCGCAAGATTTATAGCAGTAACCCCGACGACAGAAGTGAATTTCACAAGCTGCCATACATATTTTGTATAATTGATGAATTTCCCAAATTCATTGAATATGGAGACGACCGTAAAAAACAAAAAGAATTACAATTGCTGATACGGGGCTTATTAGAACAAGCCAGAGGTCTCAAAATATTTATGGTGCTGGCTGCACAAGACCCGACGGAAGAAAATATGAAGTGCGGTACGACTAACCTAGATACGGTATTGGCTTTCAAATGCGGCGGAAAACACAATTCAAGGGTAATGCGAGTGCCTGGCGCGGAAGAATTGCTGGGCGATGGCGATATGCTTTTTAAGTCTAAAGGAATAAAAAGCATTCAAGGCGCCTACATCGACGAAAAGAATATTGCAGAATACCTTGAGAAACATATGTGTACTTCCGGCGATAGCAAACAGATAATTACTATACTCGAACTTGGGTCTGGCAATAGCGTGGTTGCTGTATTAACGGCTGAAGATGTGTTTGATAAGAATGTGGCTGAAATCATCATGCTGCTGCTGAGTCAAAAGCAAATTTCTAATGATGCAATCCAAAAACATCTGGAGGTGGGTTATCACCAAGCAAACAAGTACATGGATAAATTGGTGAAATATAGACTGCTGCCTCCGTTAAACGGAAAGAGGAAGCCGCGTAAACTTATACCGGCACATCTTGACGATATGCCATCTAAGGCACTCGAACATCTGGAGAGACATGGTTATACTACCGCTGATATAGCAAGCGCCTTTGCCGCTTTTGCGTAAATTCGGCAAACCTAATCGAGATTCATGTAAATTCGTGTCGATTCGTGTCGATTTCCTCGAAAGCTTTGACATTAGCCCAGTTATATGGTATAATACAGTAACGCAATCTTTCTGGAGGGATCGAAACATGGAGACATTGCGCAGGAAGGGTTATCGCTTGGCAATTGAATAGCTAGTGTCTTGTCCTATTTAATAGGTTCTGTCGATTCTTCGACGGATTAAATGAGAGGCGCTTACAGCACTTATTGTAGGAGTATTTTGCGTACTTCTATTTGAGTTTGCCGTAAGTGCCTTTTCGTTTTGCGCTTTCGGCAACAGAAAGGCAACGCCGCCTCTCTAAGTGAGGGTGAGAACGATAAGCGTAATTTCATATTGAAAGGATGAGATCAACCAATGTTACGAGATAAAATGCTGGCTCTTATATGTGAATTAAACGATTTAATCGCAGAGCGCGCGGAGCTTATTGAGTGTATCGCCATTGCTCTGCTGGCTTTGTTGAACCTGTTTATACTTGGCGACACAGGACAAGCGAAGTCCTATGCCCTTAATCAATTCCGCAAACGCATTACCGGCGCGATACAATTCGAGCGTTTGCTGTCAAAGCAGACCGACGAAGAATCGTTGTTCGGACGCATCGACTTGTCTACTATGATACCCGGAAACGCTGATGAAAAAGTATTAGAGGGCGATTCATATTATCAAGAATTGCTGTGTCAGCTTCGGGATTTAACTACTAATAACCCGGACGATATGGACAACTTGGATACGATTCTAAAGAAATTGGAGTTTCGCAGAAAAGCGTCGTACATGCTTCATGGAAATAAGCCTAAATTAAACACCATGGGGTATATACCGGAAGCTCATATTGTCTTTCTCGACGAGCTTTTCAAATGCAATGACGGTGTTCTGAACTCACTGCTTACGGTATCGAACGAACGCAAATTTACTAATGAGGGTGAAATCATGAATATTCCGGCGATTTCGTTTATGGGTGCATCCAATGAGATTCCAAACTTCAGCAACCCGGATGACCGGGCACTTCGCCATTTGTTTGACCGTTTTCACATAAAGGTCGTAACCCAGTACATTCAAAACCGCGAGTCTCGGCAACGGATGTTGTCGCGTAAACAGCACGGACAGGCCGAGCAAATTTCTTCTACTATCACATTGGAAGAATTGTACGCAATGCAGCGCGAAGTAGCTTCCGTGACAATTCCCGATGATATTAACGAATTAGCAGACGATATTTTATGCGAATTGCGCAAGCTTGAAATTCACATCTCCGATAGAAAATTTATCGAATATGGCCCCCTAGTGCAGGCGAAAGCGTGGTTGAATGGGCGCAATGTTGTTCAAGAAGCCGACTTGGACGTTTTGAAATTTTATTTCTGGACTAAGCCTGAAGAAATACCGGTCATACAACAGGTGTTGGATAAACTCTGCGTTAATCCATTGCAGGAAGAACTTAACGAAATACTTTCAATGGCTGACGAAATTAGCCAGGGCTTCAACGCAAGCATAGCTGCTAACCCGCGTAACTCCACCAAGGCAATGAACAAACTGCGCGGGGAGCTGAAACGGCTGTACCATACATTGAATGGAATGAACGCCGATACATCCGATCCCGAAGACAAGGCCGCCATATCCAAAACCATGGACGACATTGAAGACATCTCTAGGGAAGCGCACGAAGAAAGCGGATTTACTTATGAGCCATTATCGAAACTGTATAATTTTTAAGTGAAGGGAGGCGCACATGAAACCGAACACATTTGCAAACATTGACGACTTCCGCAGCTCTGAGCTGTGGGAGCGTGTTAATGTCGATATTGCGCCAAAAGTTAATACCCACGTCTTGCACTCAATGCGTATCGAAAAAATGATATACGCAGAAATGCGCGAACAAGTCAAGACAGGGCTTGATGAGGTTGAGGCCAAAGGTGCCGAAATGCTGGATACGTTTCCTTCTTTAGTACAAGACACTTTTATGTCACTTTACAGCTTGGAGCCTAAACGTAACGATGCCGATACGCTCACTACCAAAACGCGCCACTTTAATGCGGAGATACTGGACTACGTTATGAATAGCAAGCAATATCCCGTAATTAAGTCGCTATGTGAGGGCCGTGAACTTATCGCATACGAAGCTGTTAATAAGTTTACCCAGTGTATGTTGGAGCATTTAGGTGAGCTACGAGACTCCTATTCGCTTAATAAGTTAGACGACCTTGAACGTCATCAGGACGAATTGAAGGCCAAAGTTATGGATGCTATGGAGCGTAATGACCCTGGTGATGAGGACAACGTACTCGACATGGCCGATAGCATTGCTGCCAACGAGCAGAAGATTGAGCGGCTGTCCCGGAAGGTTGGCCGAAGCATACGGCAAAACAAAGACGCCCTCCAATCCGCTGTTGATTCCGCTATGGAGGCAGCCCAGGGAGCGTCATACTCCATAAAGGCATGGGGTAGTGGTGACAGTTCCCCCGAGGCCCTACAACAGAATGCGGAGCTGTTACGCCGTGTGCAATCTTCCGAGAAGTTACGTGACATTATTAAGTATCTTGGCAAATACCGCGAGATACTGGATAACGCCCGCAAAAGCGGCTTCTCATATGGCATAGGCGAGAAATACGACATTGTATTGGGTAACGACTACACCCGTGCCCTATCCAGCGAATACGCCTATCTTGCGACACCTGAAACAATCCCTCTGTTCATACGGAAGGTACAGCGGAAAACTTTGAAACAGTACCGAAAGCGCGAACGCATAAGCGAAGGTCGCGGCGACATCGTGGTTTGTATAGACGAATCTGGCTCTATGACCGGCGATCCCATTGCCTGGGCCAAAGCCGTCGCCTTGGTGCTTCTGGAACATGCTACGCGAGATAAACGGAGATGCGCGATGGTGCGGTTCGCATCGAAGGGTCAAACCAAGACACATCTATTTGAAGAAGGAAAATACACAGTCAACGATGTTTTTAATTTCGCAGAGTCATTCTTGTGTGGAGGTACAGACTTTGAAACCCCGCTCAAGAAAGCCGTTACTTTAATTGAGAACAAAGGCTTCGAGAAGGCCGACGTTATGTTTATAACAGACGGCGCGTGTGGCATCAGTGACAAATTCGCCGAAGATTTCCGCGAAAAGAACAAGCAGCTCAAGTTCAAGGTTACCGGTATAGTTATCGGTGAGTATGAGGATTTCAGCCTTGAGCCGTTTTGTGAGAAAGTCTATCGCTTGGGTCAAATGTCCGGCAATGACATCGCAGCGGATGTTATCACACGTTTTGTCAGGTGAAATAAAGCAATAATCAAAATCTTTATCCGTAGAACTGATAACCAAAGCAGCCCGGATAGCGCGTCTTACTGCAAGAGCAGTTATAGAGCGCGTGGAGCTAGTGGAAATTGTAAAGCAACACCCCGCCCGTAGAGTTGTGCAAGCAAGCAACCCGGTCAGCGTACCTTTTGCCGCATGTGCGGCAAGAGGGCGTGTGGATGAATCTTATCCATAGGGTGGTTTGAATGTCATGTTTTTCATGTGAGAGCAATTCTGTAAGTCCCGCTACACTCAACAGCTACAAAGATTTGCTGAGCGCCAATGACCTCTCAGAACTACTGGGATTGTCCAAACAAACAATTTACAAAGAAATCCGAAACGGCAAGTTCGGAGAACCTCTAAAGTTCGGTCGTGAATACAGGATACCGCGAATTTATATCCAGCAAAGATATTTAGGCGGATATAGAGACAACGGATAAGCACGGTTCTGGTGTACAGGGCGGCTTATCTGTGGTATACTGGCATAGGTTAAGTATCACATGGATAAACTGCCTTGCTTGTCTTAGAGAGGAGTTTATTTATGGCACGTGGTAACGTTGATAAAGTAACAGGCTGCATTTAAACCAAGGAAGGCCGCGGCAATTACTACGTTGTATTGAGCGCCTATGACGATAACGGGAAACGCACCCGTAAGTGGATTTACACTGATATCCCGGTCAAGGGCGACAACAAGCGTAAAGCTAAGGCGCGGTTGCAAGAGATACTGGCGGAATACAACAGCGATTGTGTTGACATCAGCAAGGATGCTTATTTCGCCGGCTATATAGTGAATTGGCTGGAGATATTGAAGCATTCGATATCTCCGACCACCTACGACACCTATAAGATGATCCTGAACACTCACATTTTGCCATACTTTGAAAAGAAGAAGCTCAAAGTTGCGGATGTGACACCGGCGGTTGTCCAGCAGTATGTTAGCTTTAAGCTGAAAGCTGGTTTATCTGCCAACACAGTCAGGAAGCATCTGGCTAATATCTCCAAGTGCCTCGACAGCGCGGTCAAGCAAAATATCATAGCCTATAACCCTGTGAAGCGTATAGAGATGCCTAAAAAGGAACGCTACGCAGGCGCGAAGCACTACAATGAGAAGCAGATAGAACAGCTTCTGGAGTGCTCTAAGGGCGATCCGCTGGAGATAGTTCTGCTACTGACGCTTTTCTACGGTCTGCGCCGCAGTGAGGTTTTGGGGCTTAAATGGGACGCCATAAACTTTGAGGAAAAGACCATTGCTATCAAGCACACGGTTATCAGGATTGGGCAGACAACCCACAAGCAAGACCGCACCAAGAATGATAGCAGTCATACCCAGTTTCCCATTCCAGAAAAAATTCTCACAGAGTTAAAGAAACTGAGAGAACATCAGCTGGCGCTAAAATCACTACAACCAAACGACTACCACGATAGTGGGTATATCTGCACAAAGGCAAACGGCGAGTTGCTTAGACCAGACTACATAAGCCAGCACTTTGCGCTCTTGCTCAAAAACAACGATATGCCCCATATCAGATTCCATGACCTCAGACACTCATCAGCCTCTTATCTGAAATTTCTCGGCTTCGATCTGAAAGATATCCAGACCTGGCTAAGACACAAAGATATTCAGACCACGATGAACCTGTATACACACCTCGACATGGAATCAAAATCCAATATCGCCAACAGCCTTGATGCCAAGTTTCAGCACCTCGAAGCTAAATAAATTCAAGCGGTTGTGGCGAATTGGTAGACGTGCAGAATTTGGTAGACGTTCTGGTAGACATACGAGGTTTTTTACAAAGAGAATGGGCTTCCTAAACAGCTAGGAAGCCCATTAAATCAAGGATGCGGTTGACAGGACTTGAACCTGCACGAACAAAGTTCACAAGATCCTTAGTCTTGCAAACCATGTAATACTTGACGTTATATAAAATTAGTCAGTATTAGATAAACCTTGATATTTGGGGCTTTGTATGCTGTTTACTCTGCAGATGTTGCTTAGTTCCCATGATATCAATATCGGATTTGAGATCGAAAGTGTTAGACAAGTGTTAGACAAATATTCTCTATATATCGCCCATCCATACGCGCTCCATCTCTAACATTATGTCTTGCGCTATGTTCATTCTAAGTGGGTTATATAATTTATCTTTTTTTTCATAAAAACTTAATTCCTCAAATTCAATTCCAGAACAGAGAGCAAAGACATCTCGATAGTCACCTATCCAATATTCTATAAAACTAATATTTTTACCAATCTCATTAGCCAAGAACACTTTTTGCATATGAGACAACATCCAGATCGCCCCTAATTCCTACTATATTTCACTAACATACTGCAATAAATTGATTATCATGGATTAATTTTAACCTATGTAGTTATGTAGATCAGCTCTTCACCATACCCACTTTACATCGTACTTATGGATATTATCATCTGCTGTAATTAATGTCATCCTTTCGACTTGAGCAGTTGCTATAATCAATCTGTCAAATGGGTCTTTGTGTATTTGTGGTAAGTTAGTAAGTTCCTTCAAATAAGAGTTTTCGATTTGCAAGACTGAGAAACCTACCATATCTATTTCGTTTAACAAATTACCAAAAGAAAGCTCTAACTTTTGCAAGCCTATCTTGATAGCTATTTCCCATATAGAAGCAGAAGAAAAATATAATGTATTTTGGGGGTTAATAATTATTTCTTTGGCTTTTGAAGATAGCATACTATTACGTTTATCAATGCACCATATTATTGCATGGGTATCTAGTAAGTACCTCATTCCATATACTCCTTCATTTCTTCTAAGGGTTCGTCAAAATCATCAGCCATCCATACTTTACCATCCATACATCCCATGAAAGCTAGGCGCTTTTGTCTTATTTTCTCCATATCTTCCTCATGGTTTTCTAAAGTATCAATATCCTGTGTTGGATATTCTTCAAGTATTGTAAGAATGACTTGCCTCCGCTCTGGTATGTGTATTGATTTTCCTGCTGTATAGAAGTTCCCATTTTCAAAATAACCTTTATATGCTTGCAATTGCATTGTCAACCCCTCACCTTCGCGCGCATCACAAAACTGTGCTACATATTATTATCCCTTACTTCTTACATGAATTATACTACAAACCGGAGGTTTTCTCAAGAAGAAGTTACACAGATATAAATACCATTATAAACTGCCACCGCTGTCATGGCAGCGGTATTTTCTTCTGTTATCGTTATTGGCGTGTATCGTATCTCCCCCGACAATAACTATATATTCTGTATATAGAACAAATATAAGAAATTAAGCCAAAACAAACAAGGAGGTGAAAGCCATGCTAAAAACAAAAGCCATGATCCACAGTCTGAAATCAACCGATGAAGCAACTATCCTTCATGAAGTTGATAATAACGACGTTGTTGCCGAGTACAAGGGGATTCGTTGTACCGCGATTTACAATCCATTTGTTGGATTGTACTATGTTGATGATATCTATGGTGAACTGCCAGACCAGCATATGTGTCCGAGGTGTACAGCACACATAGCTTAGATTAGCTTATGTAAGAATCAAAAAATCTAAATACTAAGGAGAAATAACTATGAAAACTCTTAAACTCAACTACAAAGGCAGGGATAGCTGGGATCGTCCTGTCTATGAGTGTGATGGAAAACTCTACGTTGATGTAGACCCTCGTAAACATATGCCTGCTCGTATTTGTACGAAGTCAGATAATGAGTTTGATGGTGAACCGGAGTGGGATATCGACAAAGATATAGAAATCGTATTTATACCAATTCGCAATCTAAATACAACTAATAACCCAGTTAAAGCCAGTAATTGACTGCAGCAAGTGTGTTTTGTAAGATAGAAGTACAGTAAATGGTAACGAAAAAGTACAGCACCTAAAAAAATAAGAAGCGATGTAAACTGTACGAAAAAGAAAGTACAGGAGGTCGCAGAGAGGTGCTGG
>Ga0131853_10020537_pt1 | contig 11994 bp, 9 predicted proteins | sample TergutLab28metaG_FD_92764 | JGI IMG/M metagenome (GOLD analysis project Ga0131853, IMG submission 92764) | Labiotermes labralis P1 segment gut microbial communities from Petit-Saut dam, French Guiana - Lab288 P1 (version 2) (version 2) | ecosystem: Host-associated > Arthropoda: Insects >...
AACAGTTTGAACTGTTTATTGGTAACAGTTTGAACAGTTTGAACTGTTTATTGGTAACAGTTTGAACAGTTTGAACTGTTTATTGGTAACAGTTTGAACAGTTTGAACTGTTTATTTCAACAGGCCCAGCGGGATTACTTTGGTGCACACACTTACGAATTACTGGCCAGTCCTGGAAACTTTGTTCATACCAACTGGACGGGACACGGTGGCAATGTGTCTGCCAGCACTTACCAAGCGTAGCATAGCATCTTTTTGTGGGTGAGTGACACTAGTGGTTCCAGCACCAGGGATGAAGTTCAGTCTGTCAGGATCTTTGTGCGGACTGCGCTTTATACCATAGTCACAGCTTGGACAGAGTACTGGGGCAAACATGTTTCATATTGCCAACTGTATATTATGTAGGTTTATACAAGTGTTTGCCAGTCTCCTCTATGACGTTGACGACTTTTGGTTTTTAACTACAGGAGTACTTTTACCACATTTTTGACCGTGACATCTGTTGTAAATTTAAAGTCCATTTTTCCCCTGCAATTTTCTATATTTTATTTCATAAGTGAGTCTTGAAGTACCAACCTCCAATCTCTAAGCAGGGCTTGCATATTCTGAAAATGTGTCTCAGCATGCAGTGGAGCATGCGTCTTGAAATATGAGCAAGTTCTCATTGAATTTTGACTTCCAAGTCTAGCAAAGATTGTGGAGTTTTCTGCATAGGTTAACTAAACATTTTCTTTCTTACAATAAGACCAACCAGATGCACTAATTTCTTAAATTTATTTTTGGAATAAAACTCTGCATGTTTTGGACAGTTCCTCTGTCCATCATCAGGAGTCCCCATCCTGCTCGCAAGCTGTCAGCCAACCTGCATGACATATACCATTGCTGTGTGTACAGTGAAAAACTCCTGATGATGGACAGAGGAACTGTCCAAAACATGTAGAATTTTATTTCAAAAATAGATTTGAGAAATTAGTGCATCTGGTTGGTTTTATTATAAGAATTTATCACGATGCACGGTCACCTGAAAGTCAAACATTTGTTCTTTGCCTCAAATTCTTGGTTGCAGAGTAAATTGAATATAACAGAATTTAGTGCTTCTTACGATGCATGAGCCATATAATTGTGTATATGCCCACTGCAGACCATACTCTGCAAAGTCATGCAATGGAATTTCATGGAATTCATGGCGATTTTCAGAGCATCAGTATTTGTTACATTCCTGCTGAATGTAAACCATGCTTTACCCATTAAAACACAAGTTTCCTTATTTTCTTCTCGTCAAATGCTGAATCTATTGTTCAAAATTTTTCCACTGTTCTATATACGGTTCCATTACATGGCACTACTGATGCAGGATTTTTTAATGTAAAATTTGTGTAAGCATTTTTTTCCATGGTGCTTACTTTGCAAAAGTAATGTAGATGGATACTCTTTGTTCAGCTTAATACATTTTACAAGGCCAAAGGCTACCAGGATTTAGCAACCAGCAGTTAACTGTGCCAGAAGCTTGGCCTCCAGCTTTTAGCTATGACAGTACAGTGAACATGTAGGGTGGTGTGACATCAGGGGATACAATAATTGTGCCTGTGTGTAATTAAAATTTAACTGATTCTCTAATTTTTTTAAGTTGGGTGTATTTTCAGTCACACTAATTTCCAATTATGAATTGAGTGAGTAATAGTGTGTTGTCTGAAGAAATCTACCCACATTCTCAGAAGTCAGATAAAAAGCAAAAGATATCTAATTTTTGGTATTTTGAATTCTGAGCATATTTGTTATTGCCTTCTGTAGTAGTTGCATAATCTGTAGTAAAAGTGGTCAAATTTTGTAAGTAAATAGACATGTATAATGCTAGTAGTTTATGAACCTGGACAGCAAATTCCATATAGAAGATTAGTTGTGCCCTCAAGTCCACACAACAGCTTGCTTTTCTAGTCCTGGTGGACTGATGTGACATCCCTTCAGATCAGGACAGCGTGACTGCATGTGGAAAGTATTTTAAATTTAACTTTTCAAAGCTAGTGTTGTATATATTGATTTAAGAAGTTTGCAGAACTATTTAGAACATGCAGCAAGTAGCAAAATGTTGGCATTCAGCATAACTGTCTGCTTAAAAATAGTTTGTATATTGACTTTATGTAATGTGTGGTTTCAGAGACTTTGAAAGATTATTTCTGATGACACAGTCAAGCTGACATATGCATGTATAACCAGCTCAATCCAATTCTTGGTCACATAATGATCTCTCAGAAGCATTACTGTGTGGTTCATTGCAGCAGCAGCGGCATCAGCTGGTGATAAAGGGTGAAGTGAAGTTGTGAAATTGCAGACTCTAGGTGCCTGGTGTAGGAATGTGGCATGTTCAGTATGTCAGCTTTATGTATGCATGAACATATGTCAAGACATGAGATTTTGGGTTCTCAAAACAGTGAGTGTTAACATTATAGGCTTCTGGGATGTTGCATCTGTAGTTTGATAGATAGGTACCACTATTTTGCCAGCAGCTGCTGGCTTTACTCACATTCCTTCTACCCTAAAGGTAGCTGCAGCATCTTCCTTCAAAACAATGGTTCTCATCTACCACACTACCTGACATTATATCCCAGATGACTTTAATGTTATACTGTGTCACTGTTGGCAACCAACCAAGCCCTTTTCATGTATCTAATAAAATAGTTCCTGCTTTGAAACTTTGTATTTCTTTGTATTCAGATGCTTGTTCACTGTTCTCCAAAGACCCCAGACCACAAGCAGTAACCTTTTTAAACACCACACCTGAATATCCTTCCTGTATGAAGCTGCTGGTGGTCTAAAAACAAAAGACTCCAACATCAGCCAAATGAATCCACTGCAGCTTCTTCTTTGTGACAACATAGCTCAGCCTTAGGCAAAATCTTGTAAAGGTAAAGTTGTCCATATGAATGTTTGGATAATGTCATGAAGATATGTGAGGTAATGCAGATACAACTGCAGGCATTTTTAGCCCCAGCACTAGATTGAGGCCAGTGGTCAGCTTCACACCTTGGCCATATTACCTTCAGCATGAGAGGCCTTGGTACTCATGAGGTATCAGGCTGGGTGGTCCCCAGAGCTGAAATGGATGCTGTGGAGAAGAGAAAAATTTGTTGACGCTTTCAAGAATTTAAGTCTCAGTTCCCTAGAAATGTTGGCCCATATGACTGAGCTGTCTCCAAATTAATACTGTTTGTTAAGACACTCATAAACATAAAAACGTAATGTAGGTTTATGCTTAATTGTAAGTATGGTTTTTGAGTATTGTGAACTGTCAGCTAGCCAAAGGTATGGGAATTACAGAACCATGACACATTGCAATGAACACATTAGTATCACATGGTACACAGATATAACTTATTGTGTAATTTTAAATGATTTGTAAATATGAAGCTTAAGCAGTTTAGTTTTTTCTTTTGAAATTTTTATCCATGTAGAGAACAGCAGTTATTTGTATGTAGGCTACTATCTGTGTGCACATTCATTAACTCTGTATTTTGCCTGAACAGTGTATATGTGTCCTGTATGATTCTCACAAACTGCAGTTATTTTCCTAAATAACAAAAAGTGACTGATATCTCTAATACTGTTCTCTGTGAGGTAGAACCAATGTGTGTGTGTGTATATATATACATATTGCTATGGTCTGGTGTATGGGGCTATATCTGCGGGATGTATGGTTCATTGTCTTTCAGGGAAGAGGATAGGCAGTTAAGTCATTCAGCAGTATGGTAGAAAAATGAAACCTGATATTAATTCAGAACACTTCTTCAATGGGTGCAGTGAAGTTAACTGAGTCCTGTATTTTTTTAAGGTGAGAAATGTATTTTCCCCTGACAGTAGTTCATCTGGTAGTCAAGATAAATATACCCAAGTCTTCTTGCTTTACCACCACAAACTTGGTCATTGGCACAGCTATGAAAACATGTGCACACTGCTCTCAGAATGCAGGGAGAAACATAACATCACTGTGTACAGAATGCGTAATACATGAAAAAAATGCAGCCCACTACATGACCTACACTGTCTATATTTTGTGCAGCATAAGAACTTAGAGTGCCATGTAAATTTTAACCCAATTACATCTAGTGACTACATCAGAAGACGCTTTACATGGTAGGAGTTCCTCTTACAGCAGGGATGCCAGCTGTCTCTAACTACAGATTGGCACTGTATCACTAAGCTGTAATGGGGTGATGCACATCTGCTATCACCAAGCTTCAAAGCAGTGAACATGCTTACCAAGTTATTGTGTGAAATATGACACACCAGAGTGAATGATGCAATTTTGTTTTGTTAATGATGGCCTATTTAATGATGCCGGTAGCAACTGAAGCTTGTGGTGCTGAATGGTACAGTGTTAAGTGAACAACACATTGAGAAGGCTGTCGAAGGAAGTGGTCTTGACCTGCTTAGGTTCTACCTGAAGGAACTAGTACAAACACATAAAAATAATCAGTGCCACAGCCAAGGTTCAAATTGGGCACTCCTGAATATAAAACAAGCATTGCTGCTGCAGTGGACTTTGTGTAAATGGCAAGATGTATGTATGATGCTTTTTGCATGTGATATTTTTCTGAGTTTTGCTTTTGGCCATGAGTAGAGAGTTACATACAACTTGCACTTACATAAAACACCACCAAGAAGCAGGACAAAATTGTTGGGGTTCTCACAGCAGTGACTGAGGATTGCTGTGTTCTGGGATGGAACTGTGTAGTCTGATACAAGTGTATTAATGGTTCATAGATCTGTTGCCTACATATTAAGGGTGGCAGCAGGATTCTCTGAAACATTGCTACACTTACACTAGGTTTGAAGTTTTCACAGTGGTGATTACAAAGATTGGTCTTCTGAAAAATCACACCCTATAAATTCATTCATTCATTCATTTATTATGCATTCTATCAATCCATTTACAAGGTCAAACAACCTATAGGATATGAGTTTCTCATATTGCTAGTGTGATATGTACATAAGGTAATTACATAATAAGATATGTCTTACAGTAAATTCCAAAAGCACAATAAATAAAAAACATAAGATATTTAGATTCTAAAAACACAAGAAGTACAGACACAGAAGCTTTAGGGCCCTGTTCCAGTGTCCTCATATGAGTATAGTATATCATCTGTTTGACTATATGCACAAAAGGTATGATACCCTTAAATCTTCTCTGGACAATAGAGATGTTGCAATTTAATAGTAATGTATTCTGTTAGAGTTTGCTTATTAACCTTCAAAACAACTCAATTCATTGATCTGCCTTTGGGGGCCATTTTTGATAGTATAACTATGTACATCACATGCTACATATGTGACTTGTATGTATAAGTGTAAGAGTTTGAGTTATACAATAATTTACCAGCAGTGCAATGGTGTATGGGATTGCCAAGATGTAATGGTAATAAACAAGATCTCTATTTCCAGCTATAATACCCCTCCAATGTATAAAAAGAGTTTGTGTAGAGAAATCTTTTCAGGGCTGCTTTAAATTTAGAAATATCATATGATAGTTGTTTAATGGTAGGAGGAAGATTGTTACAGATTTTGATGCCAGAATACCATTCTCTGTTTTGGAATGCTGTCAAGTTTGCTGCAGGAATATGTAAATCATAATCAGACCTTGTATTAAAACTATGAACATCGGAGTTGTTTTTGAATAGGTCTTTATTCTTAACAAAAAACATGAGTAGAGAAAATATGTATTGGGATTGGAGAGGGGAATATTTAATTTTTTAAATAAGTCTCGGCAAGAATCCTTATTACCTGAGTTCATAATAATCCTTATTATTCTTTTTTGGATTTTAAATATGATTTTACTATGGGTTGATACACCCCAGAATATGATACTATACGATATAATAGAATGGACTATTGAGAAGTAGACCATTTTTAATGTCTCAAAAGACAACAATGGTTTCAGGGATATGATTACATAAGATGCTTTGTTTAGTTTTGGTATCATCCAATCAATGTGGCAATGCCATGATAAATTATTATCAATTACCAATCCCAAAAATGTTGTGCTATGTATACTGGAGAACTGTTTATTATCATATGATATATGTAGGTCAGTTGCATTTGTATTTTTTGTTTAGAATTGAAGGAAGTAGGTTTTTTCCATATTTAATTGTAATAGATTAGTCTCAAACCATCTGTTTAATTGTAATATAGCAGTATTTATGTCTCAATCAAACATTTGTCTATCAGCATTTGTAATTATCGAGCAGCACACATATTTCAAAGGAATGTGCTCCCTCCACTATACGGTATTACTGTTACTGTTAGCAGTAAGGTAGAAGGGGGCACTGTTGAACAACTTAAATATTTTGCCTTTGGTTGAAAGTATATGTCACTACTTTTGTATGTCGAGAGTGGTACCCCTGCTCAGCAGCTGACATCCACTTCCCTCCATTTTAGTGTTTAGTCTGCTGGAGGCAGTGGAAAGCACAGAATTGGTCACGAAGCAATTTTTTTTTAAAATTGTAACTTCTAAGTGATTTGTGTCTGTATTGTATTGTAGAGGTAAGTTAGATTAGATCATATTAAATCAATGTGTCCTTTACTTGTGGTATGGGTATATCTTCTGTAATTATTCCCTTATATGTTCCGTGTTTGCACGTGGGGTAGATTTGAACATTGTGCTAAGGGGCACATTTGAAATGTTCAAAAACTCATGGAGCTTATAACTAGTTTAGGACAAAGAAATGGTTCGCACATATTTAAAGAAGAGAAATAAGCGTGATGTGCCAGAAGCGGTTATACAAGAAGCCTAAAAGTAGCAGCTCCCAGATACGGAATGGCCCATACAGCACTGCATTACAAAATTTAAAAAATGAGCAGTGGTGACAAGTGCAGCCGGCCCAGTATGTTTACTTCGCGTTACAAAAGTCGGCAAATTTTCAGTGGAAACCAGGAGTGTATGTTAGTGGACTAGGTAATTAAATGTTCCAAACTGAATTACGGAATGACATATAAACAAATACGTCAGCTGGCATACGATTATGCCAAAAGACTGCAGTGCAAATTTCCCAGTAGCGGGACTGATAAATACTGCAGGAATTGACTGGTTACAGGGTTTTAAGAAACGACACAAGAACCTTACGCTTCGCAAGTCCGATGCAAGTGTGTTCAGGTCCACCGTTTTCAATAAAATAAACATAATGAAATTCTTCGACAATTATAAGCCTGCACTTAAATCTTGGAAATTTACTGCTGACAGAGTGTATAACACTGAGGAAACAGGAGTAGGCTATCTACAGTTCTACTGTCTTCTAATATTGTTGCTCAGCCTGGGACAAAACAGGTTGGAAAAGCTGCCTCGGGTGAACGAGGAACTATGATTACCGTATGTATGATCATTAATTCTGTTGGTTATAACGTACCACCGGTTTTCATCTCTCTAAGAGCAAGACTTCATGATTCACTGATGTTTGGTGCACCACCTGGAAGCTTGGAGTTCGTAAATAGTCCTCATAGCAACTGGATCACAGGACCTCTATTCTTTTAAGTCCTTGAACATATGAAGAAACATACCAGAAGCTCCAAAGAAGATCGTATCATTCTACTAATGGACAATCATGAGTCACTGCACTCGTGATTCTATTCTCTGGGCAAGAGAAAATGGTTATCACATTAGTAACTTTTCCTCCTCCCTGCTGTCATCGATTACAGCCACTGGGTGTTGGAGTGGTGGGACCACTTAAAGGAAAATTACATGTGACAAAACGTGATTGGATGACTGCTAATCCCCGTAAAGTGATAACAGTCCATGACCTGGCATCATTGACAAATGCTATACGAGGGGGTGCTGATAAGTCCTTGGCCCGACCTACTTCCCGATGTCGTAGGACGAAGTCGATAGTGTCGTTGGAAAGATGAATCTGTTCATGTGCCGAATTGCAAGTATTTTCTAGGTACAGAGGCTGAAAGGAAGCGTGTCAGGCGACGAGTGCGATTTCAACATGGAGACGCGAGCTGTCAAGTTTTTTTTTTTTCTGCAAGGCAAGGCGCGGAAGGAAATTCACACCATTCTGTCTGAATTAGGGGAACATGCACCATCGTATGCCACCGTCAAAAACTGGGTGGCCCAGATTAAACATGGTGATTTTTCCACCTGTGATATGCCTCGTCTTGGACGACCCAAAACAGTGACCACCTCGGATTATTCATCAAATTCATGAGCCAATCTTGCAAGACCGCCGGATTTCCGCTAAATTAATAGCTGAGCAACTGAGAATCTCACGTGAGCGGGTTGGGTCCATCATTCATTAAGATTTGGACATGCGGAAGCTCTCCGCGAAGTGGGTCCCGAAATGCCTGAACGCTTATCAAAAACATCAACGGTGCCAGTCGTCTATTCAAATTCTGAATTTTTTCGGCGCGATCCAAATGATTTCCCGCCGCGATTGGTGACCATGGACGAAACCTGGTTATATCATTATGACTCGGAGACAAAGCAACAATCAATGGAGTGGCGGCATAACGGCTTACCTCGCCCCAAAAAATTCCAGTGCAAAAATCCGCTGGAAAAGTTCTCGCCTCGATTTTTTGGGATCAAGACGGTATCCTCCTCATTGATTATCTTCCAAAGGGCCAAACTATCAATGCAGAGTATTACTCATCTCTGCTGGTGCAATTGAAGAACTTTTGAAGGAAAAACGCCGCGGAAAGATCACCAAAGGGGTCTTGTTCTTGCACGACAATGCCCTGGCTCACTGGGCACTTGCAACCTAGAAGAAACTGGCCTACCTGGGCTTCCAATGTCTTGATCACCCACTCTATTCTCCGGATCTGGCCCCGTCAGACTTCCACCTGTTCCCTGGATTAAAAAAACAATTGAAATTAGGGGTGGGGTAAGTCAAAACACAACTGTCTTGTATCCTATTTTATATATATATATTTTGTGACCTGAAGATGGCCCACAGTGGCTGAAACATGTCATCAGCATAATAAATAGGATACAAGACAGTTGTGTTTTGACTAACCCCACCCCCTCCCTAATTGCTTATAACCCAACCAGGATGATGCATCTAAAAACAATTGAAAGGTCGCCATTTTTCATCTGACACGAAGGTCATTGCTGTCGCGGAGACCCACTTGGTCGCACAACCTTCTGAATTTTTTCTGAGTGGCTTGCAAAAGTTAGAGCAGCAGGCTAAGAAGTGTATTGAGCTTTGTGGGGTTATGTTGAATAAATCCCAAGTTTGGTTGCTGTAGCTTGTTTCCTTCTTGGTCGGGCTAGGGACTTATCAGCACCCCCTCATATATCAGGTTCTTTTACTGCAAACAATACAACAGAACCTTTTGCCAAGCTTGGTATATGGCCATTCTCAAGACTTGCCTTCAGTGATGAGGACTTTGAGCCATCATCTGTTATGCCTATGGAAAAAGAACTTCGTAATCAAGAGATCCCTGTTCCTTCTACTAGCACCCCTGTAGAACGAGGAATTACTGGGACTAACAAAGATAGCCTTTCACTAGATGTGCCTCCATTCCCAAAACCTGGACCAAGATGTGACAGAAGACAAAGGAAGAAGGTGAAGTCTCACATTTTAACTGATTCTCCAATAAAGGATCGCATTGAACAAGAAGCACTTGTAAAGACAGCTGTAAAGAAGAAATATTGCAAAGGGGCTAAAAACCATAGAAATAAAATATAGAAGAAGAATACTACAAAAATCAATTTCTTCTTCAAGTGAATTTGATTAAAAAATTTCAGTGAGGAAACTGACAATATTAGAAACACCCAAGACAAGCGAAACTCAAGAACTAACTGCTTATGATTTTATGTTGATTCAGTTTTTTACTAAGACAACCAAGATGGTCCATGCTGGACAAGTTGAAGAAAGGAACCTTTCACGTATAAGGTGAAGGTTATGCCGAGACATGGTGTTGCATTGTTGTGCCATTATGCAGGTATTAATGTTTTATTGTAATCCTATCTTGATTTGTGTTACATGTTTCTTTCTACTCGTGTAATTCTGAGTTTACGACACACTGGCCAAGGGCATAGTCATAAGATTCTGTACACATATGCCCACTACAACCACAAGGTTTAAGCATTTAGGGCGACTAGCAATTGCTAGACCCGTCAGCTGCTGGTGAATCGTTTGTACTTTTCTTTAAATCTTACGTTGGATTACACAGACACTCTCGATCTAGCAGTCTCCGGGACTGGACATCCCGAAACCATCTGGCGACTCTGGCGGCAGAAGTGGTGCCTACTTAGTCTCTTTTTGTGTAACCATTATTCACTATTAAAGACTATCATCTGAAGTCTGTGAAAATTACACTGCATAGCCATCACCTCTCCCTCACTCCTTCTAAGCAACGAAGTTGGATCCATGCCCTGATCGAACAACATATGAGATATGTCTGATCAGAGTTGTCTCCTCAGAGGATACAACAATGGTGAGACATCGCACTTTGCCTTTTATAATAAAGATAACATGAGTGAAATAGAAAGGGAAGACACTGTGGCAAAACTTCGACGACCAATTTCTTCAGGTGGGACTGCAAGCACTATAACACTGTAACAGTGTAGTGTTAACTTCTTGAGGAAAGAATTATGTAGACAGAGAAACAGTGTGATTTTATGGACATTAAGTTCATTTATATTCGTTTATTTTCAGTAATTTTATTTTCAGAAGTGCCCGTGTCTGTTCAAATGTACCCCAAGCATGGGACAGATTTTTACATGATGTATCATCGAGACAAATATTAATTACATGAAAATGTAACCTAATTTTGTGCTTTAAACACATTTCATGTATGCTAAATACTATGCCCTTTCAGCATCATACCACTTGTGTTGAATAAAATGTCTTTCTTAGGCTTCAGAAAATGTTTTCTAAATTTTGTTCTAAGGTGCCCCCTTCTCCCCTGCTCTTTCTTACAAATATAAATGTAGGTTCCTCAAAAATAAATCCAGAAATAGGCAAGTTTGTAGCATGATGGAACACATTCATATTACAGTATACTGTAACATCTGGGAAACCATATTCTTCCATTACAAAGATTTGGGCATACCTCAAAGTTAAATTTCTATTGATCTGCACTCTCTATTTAGCATAGATCAGTGGTGGTGCTGGTGGTGGAGGGGGAATTAACAAGTTTTCCCTCCAAATACCTAGCATCAGCACCACCACCACCACCACCACCAATACTATTAACACTAGCACCACTAACTTGATGATTGAAACATTAAAATGTGCAAATTCTATAATTGCAGTGCTATCCTTTCCAAAGTCATATATGTATATGACTTTGGCAAAGGAATGTGCACTTCTTTTATGTATTGGGCTCTTATCAATTTTGCTTTCCTGCAGTCATCTCTACACAAATGTGATGTTTATACTTCAAAGTGTATGTGGAAACTGCTCATAAATATTTATTCCATGAGCACTACAAAAGGCCATGAAGGAAATCATATATTTCATGCCACATAAAGTTTAAGACTTCTGAACATAATGCTGCATGAGGTTACAATGTGCTAATACTGAATCAATTTCATCTTAGCCATCTACAAGTCATGGGCATTATTATTATTATCATCATCATCACCAAAATTATTATTATTATTATTATGTCTCCTGTCACAGGCATTTCTTCCTGGTACTTCTCTTGAACCTGCGGTGATCCCCACCATTCAGGCTTCAAGCTTCACACTGCAGTACTTTCCGTATTATGTGTGATGTTCCAAGTCTTTCGTAGTGAATCTATCGAGTGTTTTCCTGGTATAGTTTCCAAATTTTTCTTTAACCTTCTCGTTACTATTCCAGTGGCTCCAATTATTACTGGTACAATCGTACATTTCAGGTTCCACATTCGTTGTATCTCTATACACAAACTCTTGTAATTTTAACTTCTTTTCCACTTCCTTTTGCACAACATTTCTGTCTGCGGGTATTGCCACATCTATCAGTGTGCATGTTTTCTCTTTTTTGTTTTTAATTATTATATCTGGCCTATTTGCTGTAA
>Ga0131853_10020538_pt1 | contig 11993 bp, 8 predicted proteins | sample TergutLab28metaG_FD_92764 | JGI IMG/M metagenome (GOLD analysis project Ga0131853, IMG submission 92764) | Labiotermes labralis P1 segment gut microbial communities from Petit-Saut dam, French Guiana - Lab288 P1 (version 2) (version 2) | ecosystem: Host-associated > Arthropoda: Insects >...
GCTTCCAACTCCCGTGCAAGCAACTAAACGTCACGCAGGCACGATTAACACTGCATTCCACTCTCAAGGTCATCAACGCTCTCGTGTGACACATCAGCTGTGCAGGTTGCAGTATTTGGAACCACAAGAAGCCCCCACTTTTCTCTGGCCATTATCTCCGTAACTGTTCAACTTTGGATATAGGTGTTTTTGGTTATATCGGTATACTTTAACATAAGGAACACTCTCCCGAAGTCTGGCACATTCCTCCTGGGACACCCTGTATATACACAGTGCAGTCCGAAAGTTTTAGGACCGATTTTTTTGAAAATCAAAGACACGTGAGGAAGACACATACCTTTTTCTATTCAAAATAAGCTCCATTGACATATATACAGGCTTTTGCAAGGTCGTACAGTTTCTAAAAAGCTGCCGAAAATTCCTCTTTTTGGACCTTCTTTAATCCATCAGTTACAGCTTTTTGGATCTCAGCAACATCCGCAGAGTCCTTTTAATTTCATTTTCAACTTGGGGAAGAGAAAATAGTCTGGCAGAGATAAATCTGGAGAGTGACATTTTTTTGGGTAAAAAATTGGCGAACACTTGCAGCTCTGTGGGCGGGCACATTATCATGCAACAAGAAAAAATCTCAAGAGCAGAACGCAGCTGGACGAACCCAGTGAATGTGTTTCAGGAGGTGATCCATTACTCCTTCATAAAATTCTGCATTTATTGTTTTTCCCTCTGGTACGAATTCTTTGTGCACTATGCCTTGAGAGTCGAAAAAAATTATCAACACGGTCTTGATGTGGGACCTTTGGAATTTCAGTTTCTTTGGCCAAGGGGATGTCTCACCAACCCATTCAGAACTCTATCGCTTTGTTTTAGGGTCACAGGCAAAACACCAGGTCTCATCTCCTGTAATTATTTTGTTAAAAAAATTTTTGCCTGCATCGGCCATTGCGATAATGTCTTGGCAAGATGTGACTTGATCTTCCCTTTACTCAAGTGTCTAGGAGTGTAGAACAAAATGTGCACACAACTTTCTCTTTCCCAAATCAGAATCCGAAGCACTACAGTCTTATGGATGTTCAAAGATTCTGCTATCCTTCTTGATGGGATTCGATGGTCATTTTTGACCAAAATCAGCAACAGCAGCAATGTTTACCTCAGTTCGAGTTGATTTTGGATGGCCACCTCTCTCGTCATCTTCTACCAGCCCCCTTCTGTCTCGAAATCGAGAATACCAACTAAAAACATTTGATTGGTTCAGAGCTTCATTCCCATAAGCCTGTTGCACCAATACTAGTGTTTCTGTAGCAGATAGACTGACTTTGAAAAAAAATTTTATGGCAACTCTCTGTTCATTTCCAACATCCATGAAGTATACAGAAAACTGACTTTACAAGACAAGTTATAACTTGTACCCTGTCGAAATTAAACAAACAAAACTCGGTGTGTGAACGGATGTTGCTTGATAGTGCTTAGTTAGTGGGTTGGCCAATAGATCACTCTAGTTCTGTTATTTAAAAAAAAAAAAAATCAGTCCTAAAACTTACAGATCACTATGTGTATATTTACCAATTTACTTCAATACTCACTCACTTACTCCATGGAGCACAGTCCTTCTTTAGAAGCTAACCAGTTTGCAACTACTCAAGAAATTCCCAACATTTTATGGAACATGAAGGTTCATTACTGCATTCACAAGTGCCTGCCACCTGTCCCTACCCTGAGCCAGCTCGATGCAGTCCATAACCCCCAAATTCCACTTCCTGAAGATCCATCTTAATATAATCCTCCCATCTATACCAGGGTCTCCTAAGTGGTCTCTTTCCCTTAGGTTACCCCACCAAAATGCTGTATACAGCTCTCCTTTCCCCCATACTCACTACATGCCCTACCCATCTCATTCTTCTTGATTTTATCACCTGAACAATATTGGGTGAGGAGTACAGATCATTAAGCTCCTCATTATGTAGTTTTCTCCACTCCCTTATTACCTCATCCCTCTTAGGCCCAAATATTCTCAACAACCTATTCTCAAACATTCTAAGTCTACATTCCTCCCTGAATGTGACCAACCACAAGTTTCACACCCATACAAAACAAAAGGCAAAATTATAGTTCTGTATATCTTAATCTTTAAATTCTGGATAGTAAAATGGAAGACAAAAAATTCTGCACTGATTTACTTCAAAACACAAGTAACTTTAATAAGTTGCTCCGTTTGCCTTGCTGTATTTCACCGCAGATCCACCCACCTTAAGTGTAGCCGACTTCACATGATCCACAGTCACATAAGCCTTCCGCAGTTCCATATACGAGCCTGAACCATTGACGATCAGTTCCACACCATCCAATCCCATTGCAATGTGAGTACTACAACAAAAACGAAGTAAAATTTAGTCAACAATTTCCAATTTAACTTGAAAAGTTAAACACACATCTTTACATCACAATTATATTATCAGAGATATATTTAACATGTAAGTTTCTGGAACTAGCCAGTCAGGTGACTGGTTGTCATTTCAATGATAAAGAACTCGGGCAGAATTACAAAAAAAAAAGCTTTGTCAGGTATTTCAGTTTTATCAATCTAAATGTAAAAATGTGAGAACTGCTACACAAAATTCCATTATTTTTAGATAATTATTTAATGATGGTGTCAACTTCTGAGATTGTATAGCATTTGTAAATAAATCAGTATGGAGCACTGGTGGAATAGCAGCAAGGGCAAAAAAGCTAGGTGCTCAGAGAAAAACCTGTCCCCATACTACATTGTCCACCACAAATCCCATATGAACAGGTATGGGACTGAACCTAGGCCAGTGTGTTGATAGGCCAGCAAATAACCACCTGAGCCATGGCATGGTTCTTTATAAAGCTTTATATTAGTATCACCAAACACCAAACATTTCATGTTCATGCTGCAGACAGCACTCTTAGTGCAGAGTGTTGAAGTTCACGCAGACTGAGAGAGTCCCTGTACATAGTCCTGCCATAAGTTCTGTTACAACTTTCATGTTGTCTGAAGCTGGAGACAATGAGTTGGGAGGGTTATAAGGATGGCTGTTTTTGGACTACTGTCTCTTCAAGTACTTGTGCCAAGGCAGTTTGCTCAAGTTTTTCACAGCGCCAACATGGAGTGGGTGTCAAGGAAAACCATGTGGCTGTGATTGCCCTTCACAATTGTAGAAAATCCTATTCTCAAATTTTTGAACTCTTAAAACCACTGAAAATTTTGCGAATGTTCATCTATTGGGCAATTAAACATTATGAGGAATTCCGGAGGGTTGTAGACAGGGCTTAGTCATGACATCTGAAAAGTTTGAGGGCTCAAACTGCTACCAAAACAGTGCGGGAGTGGATTCGCCGAAATCTGCTCTGGAAACAGTAGATCATGTCCTGAGAGTTGAACATATTGACCCATTCAATGTCACGCCTCATCAGGGATGATCAACACATAAGAGTGCACTGCCGCTCAACGGGACACAACCTTACTCCTGCTTTGAAGGCAATCCAACAGACAAGAGCAGAGTGTCTCCTCCAGTGGCATGCCGAGAACCGGCACAAAAACATCCTCTTCATGGACGAGAAAATCTTCACCATCGAGGAGTAGTACAACCACAAGAACAACAAGAATTATGCTCAAGCATCCTTGAGCTTAAGGAAAATGTTCCGAGGGTGCTGGGAGGCCATCACCCTTCCTACATCATGGTTTGGTGGGCGGTGTCACCTCTTCATTTTTGCAAGAAACGGGTGAAACTGGTGTCTGAATGTATCAAGAGGACATGCTACAAGGAGTTGTAAAATATCTTAACATGACCCCCTTCAGTGGTCAGGAATGGGTCTTCCACCCAGGACTCAGTTCCTGCCCAAAAGGCCAAGACAAATCAGAAGTGGCTGCAGAGGAACCTCCTGGCCTTCATCTGCGCTGGGAATTGGCTTTTGGGAAGTGCAGACCTCAAACCCCTGGACAATAAACTGTGGAATGTTTTTGAGGACATGGAGTGCTGAAAGCGTCACAACACCCTGGAGAGAATGAGGAGATCCCTTGTGAAGGCAGCAGCAGGGATCCCCCTGGAGACAGAGCGTGTGGCAACAGCAGAGTGGCCAGAGCATCTCAAGGCTTGCGTCAAGGCATAGGGCGGCCATTTTGAATGACATTATAAATGGAAACCTAAAATTATTGCAAATAAATTATTTGGCTCTAAAAGTGGATGTTTTATTTAATTTTCCTTCTAGGTCACATTGTACTTGTAACAGAACTTTCGGCAAGACTATGTACAATGCTGCCCCAAAAATGATTTCCTTCGTGTTGATGAATTTTAGTAATGAAAAATTTGAGGAACATTGTCCGGTATTGCATTAATGTTGCTTTCACGGGCAGCTTGCAGGCTCTCCAAAGCCCAGACTCAGTGGCTCAGTTGATGTTTAACGTTGCCACATCCTATGTTGTTTCACTCTGTGTCTGATTTCCAGCAATGTAACTCCAGGATTCCAATTCTTGTTTTCTTGGTAAAGAAACAATGTGGTTAGTACACCATCAATGGATAAAAAGTGTTATCTGCTGTCTCTGCACAGAAATAACAACAAGCTTCAGTAAAAAACAACCACTACTAACACCAAATGCATACTATCTTTTAAACATATGTCAAATATATTCACCACACCTCTGTGGATTCCAGAGTTCTTCACAGATTTCAAAACCAATGCAAGTGTCTCTTGTTGAAATAACACCATCGCCAAATGGCACAACTGTCTGTCCTGTGTATGCCGAGATCATGCGTGGCAAGTAATATTCTTCCAGTACTCTTTCCTGTAAGAGTAAGCCAATTTATTATTTAGTTTTATTTAGTAAAAAACATTTCAACACTTCTCTTCCTCAACGAAAATTCACCTTTCTCCATGGTGAGAACCACCGACTCTCCCTGTAATTACCATCTTCACACACCATCATCTTCGGCCTGATCAACAATAACTTCCTGAAATAAAAACATACAACAAATATCAGGTACAACATGAAGCCAGTGCCTTATGGTATATGACTGTTTATCTTGTACGCATGAAAAATAGAAGTAACGGTAGAAAGATTATGAATTTCACGTAAGTTAATATTATTGCACTTGCCAAAAGGTTAACCATTAATCTTACAAGACTAGTATTTTTCTTATGTAATTTTGTTTGATGTATTTAACCCCTCCCATGTTCAATGTTTAAAAATGTGACAGTACGCAGTTAGCGGCATTTCTGCCATAACTCACAATTATGCTACCTGACTGCTGAATATATCATACACCACGGACTCATCAGGACTGGGAATAATGTATGTAAAAACAGGAAGAGTTGTACAGCAAAACATGCCATTTAATAAACTGTTCATGTGATCCAGAGAGCTCTAACTTGCACACTCAACAAAAATGTCCTTATGGTAACTGGAACTTTGTCAAAAGATAACATATTATGTACAATACCCTGCTGATGTTACGGATCTCATCGGAATAATTTAAAAAATTATGCGAGGTATTCTAGATGAAGTGATGAACACTGGTGTACAAAGGCACTGGGTATGCAGAACACAGCAGTTGGATGGAAAACAACAGCAAAGAGTGTTCATTGCAATTTAAAAAATAGCATATGTTTAAATAACAACAAATAACAAACATTTAAATTGGAAAAGAACGGTGCTTTTTAAACATAATTTCAAAAGTTACCTCAAATTAAGTGATCTTACCAAACATAATTTCAAACATGATCCCAAATTAAGTGAGCTTACCTGTTATAGAAAATCACTCGGCAATTATAGGTGACATTCTTATGCATGACAGGCATTCCTACATCAACCAACATATCCTTACACAATGGACTGATGAGAAGTTCAAGCAACACCTCCCAGCAATGAAGAAGAGTGTCACTCTCATAGAAATGATCCTCGCAGCTATAGCCACTGAAACATTAACATCAATCAATAACCTAAAGGGTATTTAAGAATTCAGCAGCCATAATATGACACATTAGTTGCAATTTTTCAAAAATGTCTGGCAGTGAGTTGCATTAAATGTGGTTCCGAGATCTGCCACCTATCAATACTTGTCAGCACATGCAGCCACACACAGACAGAGAATTCTGTTACTTTTTAATTTCGACCTAAATAAATGTTATCACATTTCATTCTTTAAACAAGAATCCTGCGCTAAAATTACAATGAAAACATGTGTCTAATAATTAAATACATAACTATTTTCATAATAAAACCTCAAACAAATGTCACTGGCTTCCATAACCCTTACTGGTGATATGTTGCACTTGTAATGGTGCATTAGCAGGATCCAGCTCGCTCAGCATTGCTCTTTTACACATGGATACCACTACACTTGGGTTAAAATCCAGCCACCAGACCACAGCAACAGGGAATTTAAAATCCAATACTCTTACACAATAAAGGCTAAGCTCCCTATCTCTTCTGCTTCATCTTACATCATCTAAATATTCTGGAAGTTAGCCAGGAATTAAAGCCTCAATTGAAGATTAGTAAACCAGCTCCTGTAGTTTAAACATTACCAAAACATTGGGTAAAGTATATAATTAAATCAATATGGCCCTGTTAATGCTAAATTTAAAAGAAAATGCATCTGAGATGGTAAATGTCTCATTGCAAACAGAAAAAGTGTTATTTTCTACAAAAACATAAATTACTGCAAAACCACATTCAACATAAAAGTAACAATAATAGTGTTTATATCAAGGTAATGGCCAGCAACATGTAAGTGTCTGCTTTGGATTTATCAGTTTATTCAATAACATTGTACAAATAACAAATGCTGAATGAGAACTGGTAAAATGATTATGAATAGTGAAATAAAAAATGGAAGAGAATGAGAGTTGACCATTTCACACAACTAACCTAGAATGTGTCTGCAGGGAACTAGCAACGCCACGCACATTCTCAGTAAAATAAAAGCAAAATAGCACACTATTAATACTGTACCATATTTCCAGTTCAGGACCACTACGAAAACTTGCTCCCGATTCCCTGGCCTCCTGAATACTCTGAAGAATTCTGTGGAGATTTCCTTCAAAATCAAGGGCCCACTGATTCAGCGTGCAAACTGCAATGGTCACTTTACGCCCCATGCTCCTAAAATACAATACCATAAGACAAGATAGACGACAAATTGCAGTGCCAAAACTGATACACTTCCCTGTGCTGATCGCGAAACACGAAAAGGTTATAATAAGATTTACCAATTTTGGAAACTTTGTATTTTACGTTACACAACATAGAATTATTTTCGCCTACTACTTTAAGTCCATACGATAACCCTGCTCAAGTTCAAAAGTAGTATCGAAGTACTATTCCCACATTTGGAACTGCTTAATAACAAAACACCTGAAATTATGTCTCGCAAGCGACAACTGCCAGAAAGCTGCCTGTAATAGTTCCCCAAAATATAACAAGTAGAATTCAAAGTCAAAGCGTTACGAGCGTTACACACTGAATAAAACAAAATTATTCCTACTGTCTGCAAAAATTACCTGCCTACAATCTTAAAAAACAACGGCAAAAAAATTGGACCATTCGTCGCCTACATGCACGTTCAGAGACACGGCAAATGTCAACTACCTTTCCTAATCAGCAGCGCCAATCACTGTCGTATAATTTCCTTATTTCACTGGATCATTCCGTTTCAAACCAGACACTAGGTGGGAACTCGCATGAAACCAACCCACTTTATTATCCGTGGTCTGGAATTACTTGGCTATGAACGTCATTACAGTGAATAGGGTCGAAAGCAGACTAGTTTCCATTGCTTCATACATCTCAAAGTTCGTGTTTACCGTTGTCCGCTTCCATCAAAATTCGTTGTCATAGATTAACTGCATGGAAAGAATTTAGCAGAGTAGATTTCATAATTATTGTGTTTTACAGACACCTAACTATCAGGGGTGTATGCTTCGGCTAATGATATTAACCCTAGCGTGACTTTAGCGGAAAGAAACTCGCTTTCATCCGAGAAGGTCACTCACGGATGTTAAGGGAAACGTGGGAGTAAAACCACGGATTACTCGCGTACATAACCACTTGCCTCACACCCATGTTGGCAGTACTTACGTAGAAGTATGATAGGATATATGATATGTTATGGGGGGGTGAAGGGGGGGGGGGTTTGGTGTGTTTTATTTGTTGATCCAGTCACTGACACATATATCATTGGACACATCAAATACAATTTGTATATTACAACACAACTTGTAATATATGGACACCCATCCAATATAATATAATAAATAACAATACAAAATGTAAGGAGCAAGTGGAAGTGGAATCTGTTTCTACTCCTAGAAATATGTGTATTTATATAAATATACCTAAGAGTTAATTCAAATTAAAAGTAATAATCTGGATTGGTGTTGAGTTATATTACATGTAAGATTAGTGCGAGTAGATGACGTTAGAACCTACGTATATATCGAATTCAAGTCGCATACTTTACGCAATTTTTACTGATCATATTGCTATCTAAGATTTTCGGTGTACAGTCATGGAAGCATTTTGTAATAGCACAAGTCGTGAGAACTGCGTTCTTCTGGGTTATTACGCAACGAGCAGTAATAAGTCGAATGCGGTAACTGACGTCAGATGTGTGAGGTTAGTGACATGCATTAACATGTGGCCTTACAATAAGGGTGTTATAACGGATTATTTACATAACTGTAATATTTTGAGTTCTGCACTTTATTAGTAAAAAGTTGTTAAATGTGATATGCTTTGAAATGTATCACGTAACAAATTATAAACAATGGTAAACTTGCAGTTTCCGAGTTGGCAGATTATATTGAAATCATAAGACTATAATAAAACCTAGTGCTGAAGTATGTGGAAACTCATGTATTGCAGTTTTTCATCACACACTGAAGTCAGTAGGTTATATACATAACCCCCATGCAGTAGAACTTGCATGCAAAAATTTAGAGGATATTGGTAACTCTTTTCCAATGTGGGACATCTCGAGTGTTTTTGTATATAGTTGTCACATACTGACTGTTTATTACGACATCTTGAAAAGTAACTAACTCTCCATTTCTACCAACATAAGCACAACAAAAGAAACATCACTCATAACACAAAATTTCCCTACAAAAGTTTCATCATAAGACTACCATACAGACTCTCCGAATTACTTAGTGTTGATTTACATAATTTTTTGTGTACCATGTCGTCTCTGTTCCTTAAATGTAATTTTTTAATTGAAGGTAACAAAAATGCCTGTTAAAAGATCAGTTTCACTCACAGCAAAAGTGAGTGTTTGTTAAAGTTAATTGTTTGTCACTGAAAATGAAAGGCAGTGAAACAACTGCTGTAACAAAAATTTTGAGTTGTGCTGCCTGTGTGCAGAATTAACTCTCATAAGACAGCAAGTGCCTGTACTGGATTTTGCAAAGACAGAATTTTTCTTTGTTATGAATATATTGCTTGACACTCTTTGAGTTGGGTTTGTTATTATTACTGACTGTAATATCAGAAATTCATTTTTTAGAGATGTAAGTTCTGAATGAATTTTCTACACCTCACTGTTTTGTCATACATAGTGGCGTTTCACTACACAAATTTACAACGGAAAATAATGATGTAAATGCTGAAACAACTTTCATCATGTATTTAGTCATGCAGCAGGGCCAGCTGTAAGAGTGGCATCACTGCAATTGAAGATAAATCTGCCAACACTGCCTGCAAAAAAAAAAGTACGCATATAAATATTCATGTCAGTTAAACCTTCAACTCAAGCTATAAACTTGTCTGTACAAAATATTGAAGTCTGCTGGAATGTGATACTGATTAGCAATCAGCATGATGTCATGTCCCATAAGACTTGAATTTTTGGCAACAGTACTGTGAGAAACCAAACTATGACACTATTAGTACGTAGTTCGGACTATTCAGTGTTTCATATTATCCACAGTGCTTAGAGGCCTACACATACATGACAGGTCAGTGTTAATGTAGACCTTAAGGAAAGAGGATTTGGGGATGAGAACTGGATTCATCAGGTTTAGGATAGGGTGGTCTCATGTGAAAATGAAACTGGTTATGTAAGAGGCAGGATATTTTTGTAACTACCTGAGCAACTGTTAACTTTTCAACTACTCCATTCCATGGCATTAAACTTTACAATTGCTCATGTCCACAGTCATGAATAGTTTAGATTGTACAGCATGCATATGTAGGTTGCGTCAGTGTGCATGCCATGAAGTTACTTGTGGGGAGCAGAGCTGTTGACAAACTTGGCCTTGGATGGAAATGATTGATCAACTTCATCACTAGCCCTTTGTGCCCTATAGAAGGCACCCTTAGTATCGACTGATTGGGAGATTGGGTGGGTCTCATAAGCAGTCTGGATGTTTTGGGAAAGGGTCTTAACACCCATTGGGAATAGAATGACATCTTTTCACTTGTCCAGCCTGTGGCCTAGCCACTATATCAAATGAGGTGCCTGCCCTCCTACAATACACTTACATAAAAGAAAATAAGTCCCAGCCTTGTATCAGTTGGAAACATATCTAGCTGTGATGGCAGAGATTATTTTATTTTGATCTGCTGCCTTAATTATGTTTTAAAAGATGAAGTATCATTGTCAGTTGATATTAGAAGTCAATCTAATATCAACTGTGAAAGTGTAAAAGAAACTTTTGTCACAATCTGCAGCACCCATCAGCTTGCCATACCTCAACATTGTGTAAAGTGTCAACCAATAGGAGGTTGTCCTTGCGGAAGCTGATGATAGCAACAGCAAGAAGAGGAAGGACTTCAAGTGAATCATAGGCTAGAATCATGTCCCAGAGATACAGCAGTTGCTCGGGGGGAAGATGCCCACTGAAGGCACGCATCAACCACTTGAACACCACACGTACACTGAAACACATGTAACAGTCAGCGCTGAGTGTGTGTGAATGGAACATGGTGTTCTTTAAACTCATAACTTAGAGACAGTAATTGTTACAGGGAAAGAGACTTTTGCTACACATACTTCAGACAGTTGCTGTTACATTTAATTACTGGTCAAGATTTAATGAATAAATGTGAACACATTACCTGTGAGTGTGCATGTGTGTGTGTGTGTGTGTACATACATGTACATACAGTGAAGTTTCATAAAATATGTACATACAGTGAAGTTTCATAAAATAAGGTAAACACAATGATGCTGAGAACTTTATTCTCACTTTAATGTATACATAGCACATTGGTGGCAGATGGTACACACCAGACCTCAGCATTGTCATTACCACCATTTAAGCATTTGTCCCACCATGGCACCTAGGTCTGTATGCTAGTGCAGACAACATTGGTGTCAAATGTCTGTAGCCAGGGGGTAATGGTGTGCTATTACCTCCACTCCCTTTACATCGTACTGGCATCATATGTAATTAAAAACAGGTACAACTTCAGAGTCCTTAGGAGTTGCAGCAAGTACCTGTTAAGGTGCCATCGTACAGGGTGCCCCAGGGGAGTATGTGCCAGACTTAGGGTGAATGTTCCTTAAGTTAAAGTACACCGATGTAACCAAAAACACCTATATCAGAAGTTGAACGGTTATGGAGATAATGGCGAGGAAAAAGTGTGGTCTTCTTGCGGTTCCACTTACTGTGCCTGTGTCACGTGACGTGTGACCGGTACACTGCGCATGTCCATCCTTCAGTCTACAGCTGGGTCAAGTGCATTCACGCTGTGACTACAGTATCAACAGTTGTCACTTTTACAGTTAATTGTGAGGAGTTGTAAAAAATGCCTTTTGTGTTTTCCCATGTGGAATGTTGTGACATGCATTTTGTGTATGGATTTTGCGATGGCAATGCAACTGCTGCTGTTGAATACTCTAGAGTTATTAATATCTAAAGTCTCTTCAAAAGGAAAAAATCTAGTTCTGTGTGGTGACCTGAATATAAATTTCTTACAACAAAGCAGCAAACTAGCGGATCTCCAAAATTTATTAATTATGAATAACCTAACA
>Ga0131853_10020539_pt1 | contig 11992 bp, 6 predicted proteins | sample TergutLab28metaG_FD_92764 | JGI IMG/M metagenome (GOLD analysis project Ga0131853, IMG submission 92764) | Labiotermes labralis P1 segment gut microbial communities from Petit-Saut dam, French Guiana - Lab288 P1 (version 2) (version 2) | ecosystem: Host-associated > Arthropoda: Insects >...
AGCGCAGAGGGCTTCATTTGATACTGTTCGGTATGCCTTTGCTATTTTTATGTTTATTAATCTTTGTACTCTTATGAGCTTGAGTTTGTTACTAGCTATGTCTATTGCTTTGTACCATATTGGCGCCCCGTATAGGAGAAGTGGTAGTATTGCTCCTGTATATATTGATTTGAGGGCTGCATGTTGAAGTTCCCAGTTAAGTTTGGCTGATTTGGATAGCGAAAATATCAATTTTGTACATTTTTCGGCCATATAGTTTATGTGATCTCTAAAGGTTAGTTTGTGGTCGAATATAATGCCTAAGTATTTCATGCTGTTCACTTGTATTAGGGGTCTGTTGTTTAAGTATATTTTAACTTCCTTGTTTTCTTTCCCCTTTCGCCTTGTCAGGAACATAAATTGTGATTTTTGCTCGTTGAACTGGAGTTCGTTTTCTCTTACCCATGTCGAGATTTTGCTGAGTTACGCGTTCATAATATTCTCAGCCTCTGGGATGGATTCAGCTTTTGTCATGATAACTAGGTCGTCTGCAAATGCGATCGCTTTAGTATGGTGGGTAAATTTTATGTTGAGGAGTGAGTTCTATTGGATAGTCCAATACCCGGGCCCACAGCATAACCCATGTGGACATCCTTTGGTAATACTCTTCTCTATTTTTCTACTATTAATAAGCATTACTGCTCTTCTGTCCTTGAAGTAGCCGTGTGTTAGTTAGTAAAGGTTCCGGGGGCATTCGTCTTCCCTCAATCCTCGCAATATCGCCGGCCACCAGGCAGCGTCGAAAGCTCCCTTAACGTCTAGGCTGGTCATGATGACTATGTATGTATGTATGTGTGTGTGTGTATGAATGTGTATGTAAATAGTCCTGCCATCAGTTCTGTCCAAAATTTCATGTAGTCCGCAGCTGGAGACAATGAGGCGGAAGGGTTAAAAGGTTGGTTATTTTTGGACTATTGACCCTTCAGGTACTTGAGGCAAGGCAGTCTGCTCACGTCTCTCGCAGTGTTAGCATGGAGTGGAGTTTCAAAGAAAACTGTGTGGCTGTGACTGCCCTTCACAAATGCGGAAAATAATATTCTCGTATTTTAAAACTTTTGAAACCGTTGGAAATTTCGCGACATTTCATCTATCAGGGAATTAAACGTTATAAGGAACTCCGGGGTCTTGAAGACAGGGCTCGGTCAGGACGCCTGAAAAGTGTAAGGGCTGAAGTCGCTATCAAAACAGTACGGGGTCGGATTGGCCGAAATCCGCTCTGGAAACAGAAGATCATGTCCCGAGAGCTGAACATATCGACCCAATCAAATCGTGCCTCATCAGGGACGATCTACACATGACAGCGCACCTCCGCTCAAAGGGACATCTCCTTACTCCTGCTTTGAAGGAGATCAGGCGGACAAGAGCAGAGCGTCTCCTCCAGTGGCACGCTGACAACGGGCGCGAAAGCACGCTCTTCACCGACGAGAAATTTTTCACCATCGAGGAGCAGTATAACATCCAGAACAACAAGATGTATCCTCAAACGTCCCTTGAGGTGCATTCTGAGGGTGCAGGGATGCCATCACCCTTCCTACGTCATGGTTTGGTGGGAGGTGTCCCTTCGGTGAAGTGACACATCTTCATTTTTGCAAGAAAGGGGTGAAACTGGTGTCCGAGTGTATCAAGAGGACGTGCTACAAGGAGTTGTGAAACAGCTTAACATGACCCTCTACAGTGGTCAGGAATGGGTCTTCCAGCAGGACTTAGTTCCCGCCCAAAAGCCAAGACGAATCAAGAGTGGCTGCGGAGGAACGTTCCGGTATTTATCAGCGCCGAGGATTGGCCTTCGGGGAGTCCAGACCTCAAAACCCGGAACCATAAATTGTGGGCTGTTTTGGAGGTCATGGCTTGCCACAAAGCGTCACAACCACCTGCAGAGTCTGAAGAGATCCCTCGTGTAAGCAGCGGCAGAGATCCCCCTGGAGACGGCGCGTGCCGCGATATCAGAGTGACCGGAGCGTCTCAAGCTTGCGTCGAGGCAAGAGGGCGTCTACTTTGATTGGCATTATTATAAATAAAAACTTAAAAATATTGCTAATAAATTTTTTGCTCGAAAAATGGATGTTCTCTTTCATTTTCCTTCTAGATCACAATATATTTGGGACAGAACTTACGGCAGGATTGTTTATGTATATATGTATTTATTTATAATGTATGTATTATGTATGCATGCATGTATGTATGTATGTATGCATGTATGTATTATGTATGCATTTATTATGTATGCATGTATGTAAGTATGTATCCAGATTATTTTCTTCTTGCTTGGCCTGGTTTCTTTAGGTTTTGCTCTTGACTCTATTATTGGAATACAGGTGGTATGAGGATCACTTGGCTTGTCCGAGAGCAAGGCTTATCTCAGGGAATATAACGTGGTACGTGTTAGGTGGTGGATGTACAGCTGTAACTGTACATGAATTTATATTGGTAAACTGAAAACTCTAAACAAAATAACGTCACTTCAATGATCAAATAATTGCGAACCAAATATATTTAATGCAACAGTACCAGTACACCATCTTGTCTCTACCGGCACACCCGGCGGTTTTGAGTGCAGGACCTCGACTGACTCTGTCTGTGTTATCTGCATTTCCTTCCCACAGCTAGCGCAAAGGCCTGTCTTATCTCCCTTTTTATGACCTTCACGACCCCAGTGTCTCAAGTTCTCTTGGACATAGGGTGCCGGCCGCTGTAAACCTCTCACTCCCACACAATACTTCCATCCTCTTCACTAGGACCAAAGTGTACGTTTACAGTATGTATGTATGTATGTGGTGTGGTGTGGTGGTGTGTGTGTGTGTGTATGTGTGTCGTACAAAGAAGCCTCAGTACCACACCACTTGTCCCGATGCAGCTGTATGGTAGTTCGAAACTATTAAATAAGCAACAGAAAAACTTTGAATACGTTTCACAGGACAATGTTTCATGCCACTCAATGGTGTACAGAAAGCCCACTACACCGAACCACCTACTTTCCAAATGTTAGGAATTCCAGACGAATTACACGAAAGTGTTTAAAGTTACTGGCCCAGCCCTTAAGAGCCTAATGACCCACCGAATGGGATATTTGTTCATTTCACACCTCAGCAATAATTAATTAACACCGTCATAAACACAATGCGGCACTTTGTGGCCGGCAGCTGCCTATTCAAATTAAACCAAGTACTCCAGTGCTGTAGACTTCCTTCGTTTATTCATCCATAATAATTGAGATAAATCCTACTTTTGGGGTACTCAAATTATACGTTAGAATTGTTGAACTTCAGCCTACCGCTTACTCATGGAAGAAGGTGGGGTTAACAAGCAAACAGATTCACATGATCTTGCTGCGGCATCTTTGGCTTAGCTTACACAAAAATAACTTGAAGTGCTGAGAAAAACATAAAGAAACACAATAGAAGTTTTATTGGTGATAATCAAAGATTTACAGCTCTAAAATTTCACAGACATGGTAAGTATTTGCTTAGATGTCTGTACTTCTTTTGAATAGTAGTAAGAATAACTTACACATAATTCTGTAGCCTATGTGTAAGAATATTGGGAAGAGTTTGCTGGACATGTGACGGGAATGATAAGTCTGTGTAATAAGGCAGTAAAGGAGAGTGGCAAACATAGGAAAAGTAGCCGTACCAGATATAATCGAAAAACAAGTATAACCTGGCTCAAGACACGGTTAAGCGGCGAGGTGTTAGGAACATGGTAATGAAGCTTCTGATTCCATGAAATGCGGAAATTTCTTGACTAGCTGAGAAAATTTTGCTTTTCAAAATAAATTCTGTTTCATGCTATCAGTTAGTTAGTTGGTTAGTCTGAAACAAAAATGGGATTCTTAAAAGTCTACAACATGCGGTATTAGAATTAGTTCCATCAATGAGACCAAGCCAGTAAAATGAAAAGAGTGAAAGGTGAGCGATACTTTCGCATCCGAATTTTGGAACACTCGACTCGATCTATTAAAATGCCTCTTTCTATTAAGGTGCCAGTTCTTCTCTCGGAGAGGCTAAATACACTCTAAGGAAAAGGTAAATCAGTCCCATTACAGGCCCGAGGTGCCCAGAGGGTTCCAGGAAGTTAGGTTTACAGATTACGTGACAATGGCCCAGGATGGTGGTAAGGTTGCCAGCCTTACGCACCGACTGCTTTTTACCCCCAGGAAATACTCCTGGTACTCATTTCTATTAGAGGCTGAGTCGACCCTAGGGCCATAGTGCGATCGGAAGAATTATGTCAATGAAAAATTCCAGTAACACCATCTGGAATCGAACAAGCGACCTTCCGATTTGTAGCACAACACCTTAACCACTGTGCTATCGCTGTCCCCAAATACACTCTAAATTCTCCAATAGATTACGGATGCGTTAAAGAATTTAAAAGTCGTCCATAGATGGATTTATTATGGAAATTATAGGTATCATGGAACATGATCTACTCAAATAAGACACATTTTATGCCAAATGAAATTTTCAGCAAGTCTTAATCAGGCTTCGAGATAAGTAATAGGAATGGACGCACCAGAAGTTTTGTTCCATGCTCACGTTTCCTAACTTGTTAACCTAACAAAGAATCTTGCTCTTCGCTTCCGGGTATTAAATGTCGTAGCTGTAATTACACGTATTCATACACGTCTTCCACTGACACGGCTCAGGCTTTTTGAAATAAGGTACACCTTAGATATTTCGTTTGACATTATTACACCCACAGCGGGAACCGAACACAATCCAACTGTGCAGTCGGTCCAGAACCATATAAAACTCCGACCTCTGACCGCCCCGTTGCTGTGAACGGGAGCGGGCGAGGATCCTTCGCTGCACGCGCGCGCGCACACACACACACACACACACACACATATTCGCAGTTTGTCCTCCCCCCCCCGGGCAGTGTATTGTACATTTAAATCAGCCGTGAACAGCCTTACTACACACTGCGATTCTTATCCTTATACAGCATTTACCAATTTATTTTTATAATACAAGCACACTGTGTTCTTTGTGAGGTACTGCGGAATCATTATAAATAACGCAAATACATTTTAGTGTTAAAATGGTCAAAAGATGCCTAAAAAATTTAAATAGATATATTTCATACACTTCGTGAGCTATCTGTTGCTTCGACAATTGTTTTGCGAGAAACCCAATGAAAACGTGTAGGCATTCGTGTAAAATGTCCACTATTGTTGCAAAATTTGACCACTTCGACTAAATGTAATAAAATTTACCAATATCGACTTCCGGCCGCACTATGACCCTGGGGTCGACTCAACCTCTAACAGAAATGAGTACCAGGAGTATTTTCTGCAAAGGGGAGGTAAAGGCGGCCAGTGCGTAGGGCTGACAACTTTACCGCCTTCATGTGCAGACTGTCTTGAAATCTGAGAGCCTAAACCTCCTGGAACACTCACTGCCTCTCCAGGCTTGTACAGGAATTGTTTACATTTTAACCAATATCAAATTTCCTGAAAATACTTTAACAAGAATCAAAAAATTATAATTAGTCCTTATTAGACCAGTAGTTAATCTATGTACCACCTGCTTTAATGGAAGGCAGAGTGCGTTTTTCATGCGGTACGAAAAGAATTTTAAGTACTATTTAGATCAACTTCACAGTTCAAAAGCTAAGATCTGCAAGACACAGATCTGAAGCTATTTAGATTCTTATCGAGCTGAAGACAAACGAGAGACGAAGGAGCGTTGTAATGTGTGAGTCGGATGGGGATTTATTGAGTTCCGCCCCAGGCTCAAGTGAGTGGGCCGTACTGTTCCGTATCTCAATTAGTTCGTTACTTGCTTCCAAAGGTATCTTTCAATACAAGAGCGACTTTACTCACCAGATTCTTACAAAACTTCGTGGTCGTGTTGCAAGCTCTCCAGATTGGGGTCTTCGGCTGATTTACTCTATCCCTTTAGGCAAATACCGTGATAGAACATCAAATTAGCCCACAGCCACTTCCTTCCAAATACTTTGTAATCCATTAATCGTCATACTATTCAACGCATCGAGTCTGAGCTACCGTAAACATCGTTTAATGATACCAAAACGAAAGAAAGAAAGAGAGCAAGCGCAGCTTTCTTGACTTGACAAATGTGGGTATTTTATCTTAAAGTAGGCCAAAAAGTAAAAGTCACCCACTGCTTCTATGTACGTATCTGGACACACACACGCGCGCGCGCGCGCTCAATCACGCACGCACACATACACACACAAACAAACAAACACACACACATACAAACACCCAAAAACCGTATGTGCTTGAGCACTTAAGGATGTCGCGGATAGAATTTCATTTTGAATTACTGTAAATACAATTTGTTATTAAAAAGAAAACAGACCTGAATTAAAAGAAACAAAAATACTTTCCAGAATATTTCCCAAAACGACACAAGTCCGATTCGAATTTTCATGTTCCCTAATATTAAGAAATTATTCCCTGGCTTTATGTTATGTTCAATCAAATGGCCGGCGTTTCATAACATACCTGCATCAAAATAATCTTTCATTAAGTCAAATAAAGTGGGAAGTATGATTTTCTTACAAACCAATTAACAGTTTGCGTGAAATTTCTAAGTGCTACCTGCAATAACTTAAAAGCAAGTTTCATTTACAATATTAGTATCAGAGAGTTTGGAACAAACGCTGAAGACAAAAGCATATGTGTCGGCAGCAAGTGACTTAGTATCACTTATGAAAGTCTTCACTCTGTACTCTCCTCCGAAATTAAGCTAAAAATACAAGTACTTGGTTTCACAGAACACAGAAGGAAAATACTAGCAGTGTATGACCATATATGCATAGCGGTCTGCAACAAGAAACACTGTAGTATATTTCGAAACATTAAAATTTAAGTTGGGTCTATCGCTTTTCACAGGCATTGTTTCTTGGAAGAAGTTTACGAGGATAAATTCATTCTTGAGAAAGAAGCAACTTCACTTTTTCTTAAATTACTGAGTAGACAGATAAAACAAAATTAGTATGTAAATATTACATCCCCTGACCCTCACCGTATTTAAACAAACTTACACAGTTTCTTTGTATTCGACGACACCACTACAAGTTTCCAGAAATTCAAATCAAGACTCCAAAATATTATTCCAATTTCTGCATGGTAAGGTAAAGTTGTCCGTACATGACACGAAGGCACAGGGGGGAGTAGGGGTAGAGCTCCACACAGTCCCAAACTCGGTGCCAGGTAAAGGTCAGCTGTAATTTCTGTAGGGACAGTGGTAAATAACTCAGTACTAACTGCCTTGTATCACAGGAGGGGATGGGCCATAGTTCCTTCCAGACAGAGATCACGTAACTTGTCTACAGCCAGTACGCAAGTAATCATTACACTCTGTCACTGTCAAACATAAAAGAGGTTTCCCCGTCTTTGTCTACCAATTTTTTTTCGGTATTTGCTGAAAAAAGTAAGACTTTTATCTCAGATCTCTTACCTCCCCTGGTTAAATCAAAGACAAGTTAATACAAAAATCTCTACATTTAAAAAAAATTTAGGCGTGTTCGCAAAATTGCAAAAAGCGACTATCAGCTTCGTCATGTCTGTCTGTCCGTCTATCCATCCGTCTGCATAGAACAACTCGGCTCCCACTGGACAGATTTTCATTAAATTTTAAATTTGAGTATTTGTTAAAAATCTGTCCACAAAAATCAAGTCTCATTAAAATCGGACAAAAACAACGGGTACTTTACATGAATACTAACATACATATTTGACCATATCTCGCTCAATTCTTAGAATGAGAAAGGTTTCAGACTAAAGTTGTGGAAAAAATCAAAACAGACATTTTATGTTCGTTAACTATTTTTCGATAATCATGCCGTTTATGAGGTAATGTCTAAAAATTCCGTAGAGCCAGGCACGTCACATTTGAAAATATGGCGTATGCGCACTGCATGCGGGATACCTAAGGCTACAAACATACACTCAGAATGTGTAATACTTATTCCTTTTCCACAGCAACAATGGTTGCATGAAAGCGCCTCACTGTTACGTTACACGTACATCGCCTGTCTTGTTATATTACTTTTTGTTAAACCCTCACACTCCTAATGCAAAGCATGTCACATTTGAAACCTGAATTGAATTAAAATAATAAGTACAACTTCAATTCTTATCTCACAGAAAACATACAGCTTTTCCATCAAAATGGCCACTAGTTCAATACTGTGTAGGAAAATAATCATTTTGACGTTCAGGTGACCGTGCATCGTGATAAATTCTTATAACAAAACCAACTAGATGCACTAATTTCTCAAATTTATTTTTGGAATAAGACTCTACATGTTTCGGGCAGTTCCTCTGTCCATCATCAGGAGTTTTTCACTGTACACACAGAAATGGTACATGTCATAGGGATATGCTGACAGCTTGCGAGCAGGATCAGGACGGAAGGTCAGGACGGAATATTATATTATATTACATTATATATATAATAATAATAATAATTATTATTATTATTATTATTATTCTCCTACTGTACTAATTTGACATGTTTTGTTTTATCGTTACGTCAGTAACAGTTGCTATCAGTGCCCACGTGACTCAGTGATTCGCTCATTGCAATCCTCTTGCCAACCACAGGATAAGATGCAATGTTGTAGAAAAGTGTGTGTTATTCCTAATACCTCTGCCCCCAGGAGCCGACACAGAGATAAAACTGGGACCTGTGCAATCTAGATTTGCTTTCTCGAAGAGAAACTTCATTCTTTTTCTCGTCTCCACGTCCAGACCGGCCACGGCGCCACTCAGCTCCCTTTACAACGTGCACCAGGCTAAGAGGGCGTGAAGCTAAACACTCACGTCCATCTAATACTGACGTTAAGAAAGTTCGACACCACAATTCCTTCTCCCAAGAGCTTTCCTGTCGTGTGCTTAATGAAACACGGGGATAACTTCATATTCACCCTACGATCACCCGTTTCCTACCTAATCTATTTCTCACATGAAGCCATAATTAACTCGTTGCACAATACCGACGGAGTTGAGCCGGTGTCATTAAATATGTAAAAAGTATTTAGTATTCTGGCGTGAAGATGGGTAGAAAGCGACAGCTTACGATATAAGTAACAAGTAGTAGGAATTGTGTCTGGTATACGATTCCCAGTTAGGACTTCAGGGCCTCTTTACCACCACGCCCAAAACGACACTGCGGTCCATACAGATTGTTACTGAATTAAGGGTGGATAGAGTCCTTCCCAGAGAATGAAAATGGACAGAGTTTCATTCTACCCACCAACTTCCATTAGTGCCAAGTTTTAAAATGTGTCCACACCACCCCCCCCCTCCTCCCCTTGCATCGACATTACGTAGTGTTAGTACACCAACTTTCTTCGTGCCTCCCGTTGCAATGAAAATATTTGCAGTGATGAGGTGTTCCTCCGTAATGGTTTTACGACTCGGCTAATTGCAGAGAAAAAAGTTGTGTCATCGCCTCTATTGTTCCAGCGCTAGTTTTGTGTCAGACTGACTGGCACCATCCTTATCCTAACATGTGGTTCCATAACACTGCAAAATACATCCTGGTTCAGTGATTAGCAGGCCTGTTCCATATTCGGATGGTTCCTGTTTCGAATTTTGTACAGGGTATTTGCTATCATGACCGAGGGAAATGTGAGTCACTATTTACCAGCAGACACTGCGTCACAGCCCAGAAACACTTGAACCTTGGCCAGATACTAAACCTTCATATTCGGCCACGATCACTTCATTCAACATCCAGCCAGCTGATTAATCGCTATCGCCTTTCCATTAGACGTCATAGAGTCCGAACTTTCGACAGCGTCGTTAAATAAACCACAGACAAATAAATAAATAAATGAGTAAAAATTTTGTATTATCTTCCATTACTAGTACCAATGCTGTTGGAATTTTTATCAGTACTCGGCCATTTATACCTACTCAGTCCTCAAATAACAATGTCAACTATACACGAACTAGGCTCAGAATATTTAAAACCAGTATCTGGCAGCTACTCATTACTCTAAACTTTAAACTTAACAATCATTTCAGCGAAGGGTAACGTACCTACGCAGACTATACAGTGCCTGTAGTCACTTATTTGATTGCATTCTCCATCACTCACCAAAACATGAAGCAGCTTATTTTAAAATAAGCCGTCAGTCTCTCTGATCACTCCCGGATGAGGAGCTGTTAAGATTCAGGTCTCGCAGTGTGGGGCCGGACCTCCCTGCCCGCAAGTGATTGATCTACCGCCTACTAAGAAATGTTCCAACACTATGCACGAACATTATCTTCACCAAGAAACAGTGAAAAGACCAGTCGAATTTAGGGACCGAGACATAAAATTTACATAAATGGATTCTGTACAAGGCATGCACTGCACACCGATTTGACGTGAGCCATTTTGAGGTTCTGGAGGAATAGCTTTGGCTAACTTTAAATTTTGTAGCTCAGTGTTTATTCACTCACTAATTAAGCAAGCCTAGAATTAATGTAGAGATACGTCCAAATGTCTGTCAAAATACGACAAACTATGAACAATTTATCACTGCCCTTACTGATGTCGTAAGATAAAACACAAACAATACCTTCTGTTTCCGGGGCCGACACTAGGCCTGCAGCTGAATACAGTCATCAAACCAAAACAATGACGTCACACTGACACAATCTCCTTTTTCTTTTTGGACTTTGTATAATGTCTAATTTTTTTAAAACTAGACGTTTCGGAAGTCATCTTTGCTTCCGTCTTGCGGAAAAGAAGCAAATATCGTAGCTCGATCTAATGTGCCCACAAGGTTATGTGCTTCTTTGTTTGAAGACGGAGGCAGAGCCGGTTTCCGAAACGTCGTGCTTTTTAAAAACTAGACGACGGACAAAGTCAAAGAAAAAGAGATTGTGATAGTGAATCATACACCATCGTCAAAGCAAAAACTGTGTTGAATTTTACGTCATTTATGTTGACATTTCTCGTTGAAACCTTCCAATAGGAGATGCATATTTTCAGTGGTCGGTACTACATTCAACTTCAGAATTCCATATGGGGCGCGTCTAGCAGCGAAATGTTGAGATGTTCAAATACGAAGAATTATATTGTAAAGTACCTATCTCCGAGAAGAACATTTCTTCTGCAGAATCTAACAGTCCCGCAGCGGGTTAAGAAATTCAGCAGTTTATTGAACTCGGAAGTCATTACAATATTCAAAACCGTCCTCTACTACTTCAAATCATGAGCCAGACTTCACCCCCAAACTCTAATCCTTCAAGGTCAATTTGAATATTTCCTCACCATAGGTTACAAACCTGGGCCTTGCTACTGGTCTCTCTCGTTCAGGTTTCCTCACCAAAATTTTACATGCATTTGTAATCTGTCCCATGCCACCATCACCCTAACAAAATTCGGTTAAGAGCACATATTACAAAGCTCTTCACAAATATAGTGTCATAGTTGTTATCGTTATTATTCTCACGCCTTTATAACTACTTTTTCAGTCTAGCAAAACTATCGCACCTTAAAAACTGCTCCTCTAATTATTTTGTTGTGGATCCTAGGATAGCAGTTGGGGCCTCTAATACTATAAAAAAGCAATGAAGCTTATTAATTGATGGTAAGGAGGTACGTGCAGAAGTATAAGCCGACACAGCTAAGCAGGCCTCTATGTTCATACCCCGTGAACAGATCTCAGGAAAAAATCACGACCTAAAAACAGCCAACAAATTGTTTGAAAATAGCGAACTTCAAATACTTGGGAACGTCACTTACTTACTTACTCCATGGTGCAGAGTCCTTTTTGAGAAGCTAACTGGTTTGCAGCTAGTCAAGAAATTGCCCGCATTTTATGGAACCCAAAGGTTCATTACCGCACTCAAAAGTGCCCGCCACCTGTCCCTATCCTGGGCCAACCCAATCCAGTCCACATACCCACATCCCACCTCCTGGAGATCCATCCTAATATTATCCACCCATCTACGCCTAGGTCTGCCCAGTGGTCTCTTTCC
>Ga0131853_10020540_pt1 | contig 11991 bp, 11 predicted proteins | sample TergutLab28metaG_FD_92764 | JGI IMG/M metagenome (GOLD analysis project Ga0131853, IMG submission 92764) | Labiotermes labralis P1 segment gut microbial communities from Petit-Saut dam, French Guiana - Lab288 P1 (version 2) (version 2) | ecosystem: Host-associated > Arthropoda: Insects >...
CAAAAGAAAGACTGGGCTACATGAGCCCAGTCAAATACAGACAATATTATAATAATAATTTAGCTGCCTAAAAGCTTAAGTACAACTTTTAGGGGTCACTACATACAATTGCAGTCTCTTTTTTAGATCCAGTGTCGTTTCAGATAGAGAATACGCCTTTTTGTACTAGTACAGACAGAAGTTTAATTTCTAGGAGATTGTATTCTTTTGTGATATACTGGGCGGTAAACCAAGGAGTAAAGCGAAATCATCACGAGTCGCAGTACAATATGTAAGTCTCTTGATAGGTTGGAAAAATTTGAAAGGAGCGGACAGATAAGGTATTTTAAAAATAAGCAGAGACGTTTTTAAAATTTAGTTTAACGTTGTCTGCAAGGAGGTGTTTAAATGGCGTTAAAAACTACTGGGTTAAAAAAGAGAAGTGCAATCAATAAGGATCATTATGGTTATTTGTTTATCGCACCTTTTGTGATTGTCTTTGTTGCATTTGTTTTGTACCCGCTTATGAATACTTTTTGGTTAAGTCTCACAGATACACAATTAATGACAGGAGTTGCAGGGAATTTTATTGGATTAGATAATTTTTCAAATCTAAACAATACCGACGCTTTTATGCGTGCAGTTTCTAATACTTGGCTTCTTTGGGTTTTAGGGTTTAGTCCACAAATTTTATTTGCCTTGGTTTTAGCGTATTTGTTTACAAATCCGACATTAGGACTTAAAGGAACAGGCATATTTAAGGCACTTTATTATTTGCCGAATCTATTGATGCCAGCAACGGTTGCCGCGTTATTTGCAACCTTTCTGACAGGATTTGGCCCTTTGAATCAGTTGTTAATTTCTTTGAATATGATCAGTGAACCAGTGTCATTTTTATCCAATCCCACTTGGGCGCGGGCAACAGTGACATTTATTGGTTGGTGGATGTGGTTTGGACAGACGGCCATCGTATTGGTTGCTGGAATGACGGCGATTTCTCCGACTTTGTATGAATCTGCCATGATTGATGGTGCGACACAGGCTAGAATGTTTAGGTCGATCACAATTCCGTTAATCAAGCCTATTTTGCTCTTTGTTATGGTTACAAGTTTAGTAGGTGGACTTCAAAACTTTGATATCCCCTTTCTACTTACCAATGGTAGAGGAGATCCACAAGGTTCTATTATGACCATGAATATCTTTATGAATTTGCGTCGCTCGTCTGCTATGGGCGATTTAGGTGGTGCGGCAACTGTTTCGGTTGTTTTGTTCCTCATGTCAGGTATTACTTCATTGGTATTATTCAGGTTATTTAAGGAGAAAGATTAACGTGAAAGGAGGCTGTGAACATGTTAAAAAGAAAGATGAGTAAAGGGGTGACGTATTTATTCCTCGCGCTTCTTGCTATTATCTGCCTTGTTCCTGTTTATATGCTATTAATCAATGCAACACGGGCAACGACAGATATAAACAGAGGGTTTAGCCTGATCCCAGGTACAAATTTGTTGAGTAACTGGGAAGGGATCAATGCTAGAGGAATTAATTTCCTTCGGGGAATTTTCAATAGTACATTTATTTCTTTTGCCACCACATTTTTATCAGTGTACTTTGCATTGTTGACAGCTTACGCTATAAAAGTCTATAATTTCAGGTTTAAAAAGCAATTTTTCGTCTTCATTGTGACGATGACGATGATACCTGGGCAATTGTATATCATTGGTTTTTTCCAATATGTATCAACGCTTGGATTGCTTAATTCTTATATTCCACTGATCGTTCCTTCCATTGCAGCAGCAGGAACTGTGTTTTTTGCTAAACAATATCTTGATGCTTCTTTGGTACCAGAGATCATCCAAGCTGCTAGAATAGATGGTGCGGGTGAGTTTCAAATATTCAACAGAATTGCTTTACCGATTGCAGCACCAGGTGCATTTACAATGGGAATATTTGCCTTTGTAGGCTCTTGGAATTCTTTTTTAACGCCTTTTCTATTATTGTCAGATCAGAGTAGGTTCACGCTGCCACTTATGATGGCACAGTTGAATTCGGATCCGTTCTTCACAGATTTTGGAGTTATTTACTTGGGAATGGCGGTTACATTACTGCCAGTGATTATCGTTTATGCATTGTTTTCTAGATACATCATTAGCGGTATTTCCTTAGGTTCTAGCAAAGGTTAAAGAAGGGTTTGGTTTAAAAATATAAATAAAAATTCAAGACACATTTTGTTAGTGGCGTCTTGAATAAAATGAAAGGATTGATGGTTAAAATGAAAAAATTATTGATAATGGGATTAGCTTTTGTTGCGATGTTGGTTGTACTTGTAGCTTGTGATGATGCTGATGCTCCTAATGGCGGGTCTGGGAATGGTGAAACACCTAATGTGGATACAAATGGCGGAAATGGTGAAATTAGTGGAACATTAAGGGTTATGTCGTTTATGGATGATCCACTTGCTTTAGCGACCTATTTCACAGAATTGCATCCAGATGTTGAGATTGATTTTATCATGACTGGAATGAGTGAGGGGGCTTATCAACAGCAGTTACAGTTGATATTAGCTGGTGGAACTGATGTACCTGATATTGTCATGCTTGATGCACAATTTGTTCGTCAGTTTGTAGAGAGTCCATTTTTAGCAGACTTGAGTGATATGTCTTCTATTCTTGAAGATTTAGATATTTTCCCGTTCACCATTGATGCTGGAACTGATGATGATGGCATCATAAGGGCTATTTCACACCAAGCAGCACCGGGCGTTATGTATTACAGAAGAAGTTTAGCCGAGCGTTATTTCGGAACGGATGATCCAGAAGTTATCCAAACATATTTCCAAGATATGGATGCATTTTTAGCATCTGCCAAGCAGATTAGGGAAATTTCTGATGGAGCTACTTTTACAATTTCTTCTCACATCGAGTTATCAAACTTATTTTTTGCTAACAGGCAAACACCTTGGGTTGTAGATGATCAATTAATGATTGACCCAATTTTGCATCAATATTTAGACATTGCTAGTGCCATGAGAACGCATGGATTAGAAGCAGAAATAGGAACTTGGGGACCAGAGTGGTATGCCAGTTTCAGCGACACATTAGTAGACGCTCACGGAAATGATAGACAAATTTTCGCTTATTTCTTACCAACTTGGGGCCTTAACCATCCATTAATGGACAGTGCAGGCGATACAGCTGGTGATTGGGCACTTATTCCAGGGCCGCTCCCTTATCAATGGGGAGGTGCTTGGTTTGCCATTCCAAATGGTGCCGGGAATCCGGAAGCAGCACGCGCATTTTTAGAATTTGTCTTTACTGATGACTTATTAACCAAATGGGCAACGGGCTATTTCACAAATGAGCGTTTAAGAGCAATTGATGATAGTTTACCAACAACACTACAAATTCCAGCAGGAGATTTCGTGTCAAGTGACCGTGTGGTACAAGCTGTCGCACCACAAATTGTAGGAACACCAACTTACTATTTTGTTGGAGGTCAAAATCCCCATGATATATTTGCACAAGTGAGCTCATATGTTTCACTAGAAAATATCCAGAGCACAGATTTTATTATGAATGCAGCGTGGACAGAAGCTGTTACACAATATATAAGCGGGGAATTGACGAGAGAGGCAGCGATCCAATCGTTTATTGATTCAATTTTGATCGACATCCCTAACTTACAAGTACCATAATGACCATCCCTAAAGAGTCTACTGCATATTTACTAGGTTGAGGATATGGTCATAAATAACTGGTAAAATTTCTTTTAAATGTGCTAATGGGATGCGGGCGACACTTAACCGCAAGCTATTATCAAACTGGTCATTTTCATAAAAAGCACCAGAATTAGATGTTGTGAAAATATGCTTTTTCTCTAAAACATCAATGAGATATTCGACTGGTAATTTTGGATTGATTTTCAAGGTGAAATAATAACCTGAGGTTGCGCCAATTAACCTCACAACCTCAGGGTTCCATGAAGTTGCAATCTTTCTGACGAGTGCCAATTTCTTCTGAATGGTTTGATGTAAATGAATGGCATGTTTTTCCTGGATTGAAGATTGGATGTAAGCTTCTAGCGTTGCTTGTGAAATTAAATTAGGCATATGGTAAGAATAATAGTAAGCTTGATTGGCAATTTGGTCAAATGTTTCTTGAAAAGAGTCAGGAATAACGGCAACGCCAATTCTAATAAAAGGAAATTCCTTGCTGTAGCTTCTCAAGTGAATGCATTTTTCGCCATAAGAGAAAAAGTGAAGTGGAGAATACTTGGCTAACTTATGAATGTTACCAAAATAATCATCTTCAATCACATAAACATTATATTTGATAGCCAGTTCCATGATTTTCTTCCGCTGTTTCGCTGTGTAGCTTGTCCCTAAGGGGTTGTGATTTCGTGGGATGGTGTAGAAGAATTTGATGTCATCATGTTTGAAATGATATTCTAATTGTTGGAGGTCGATGCCAAATTCGTCTCGATTGATGGTTTTGACTGTAACATTTGTTTGTTTTAAAAAGGCCACGTAGTAGGAGAAGCACGGTTGTTCAATCAAAATAGTTTCTTTTTGATTTGGAAATGGTGCCAACGTTAAAAAAGTTAACATAGGAATAATGCCTTGGATGAGGTGAATATTTTCAGATTTTGAATAAACACCCTCCGTCGCTAAATGGTTGACAAGAAGTGCATTTAAAGAAGGGATGCCAGATAAGTCAATTTCTAAAGAATGTTTGGCATATAAATCTGCAGCCAGATGGAGGCAATGTTTAATATCAAGGATCGGAAAGGCATCAATGGTGGGATTTCCTGTGTCTAAGTAAAAACCTTCAAGATTTTCTTGCATTGGGAGCAAACCATTTGCCACATAGTAGCCACTTTTAGGCTTTGAAAAAATAATATGTTGTCCACAAAGTAAATCAAGTGCTTTAATGACAGTGCCTTTGCTACACTGGTACTGCTTAGTTAACGTTGAGATAGAAGGTAGGCGTTCACCTTGTTTTAATTTCTGAGTTGCGATATCTTGTTTAAGGTCATGGTAAATTATTTCATAACGATTCATAAAAATCACCTCATTCATGTAATGGCTCCCAAGCTTATGTCTAATTATACTACAAAGAAACAAGAATGCAATATGAAAAAGAAGGATGGGGAACTGCAGTGAATAAAAATTGATGATGGAAGGAAGAAAGGTATGAAAAAAAGAGTCAAAATTGTAACATTAGGTGGTGGCAGTAGCTACACGCCTGAATTAGTAGAAGGTTTTATTCAAAGATACGACCATTTACCAGTAGAAGAGTTATGGTTAGTTGATGTTGAGGCAGGACAAGAAAAACTTCGGATTGTCAGTGAACTTGCCCAAAGAATGGTGGAAAAAGCAGGAATTCCAATGAAAATCATTCCAACTCTTGACCGTCGAGAAGCTTTAAAAGATGCACATTTTGTAACAACCCAGATGCGAGTGGGACTACTAGATGCAAGAATTAAGGATGAACGCATCCCTATTTCTCATGGGATGATTGGTCAGGAAACCAATGGTGCAGGTGGTATGTTCAAAGCTTTACGCACCATTCCAGTTATTTTGGATGTAGTAAAAGACATAGAAGAACTTTGCCCTGATGCTTGGCTGATTAACTTCACCAATCCTGCTGGCATGGTGACAGAGGCCATTATTCGCTACACTGATTTTAGAAAGACAATTGGTTTATGTAATGTTCCAGTGGGAATGGTTGCTGGATTTGCCAAATTATTGGATATTGAACCAGCCCGTGTCCGAATGGAAATTCAAGGGAGTAATCACCACATTTTTGCAACGGATGTATTTTTAGATGGGGAATCTGTTTTCGAGCAAGTGATGCAAAAATATATTGAAAACACAAAAAATGCCAGCATGCGAAATGTTAATGCTTTCGAATATTCACCCGATTTAGTCAAAGGATTGGATGCAATTCCGTGCTTTTATCTCAACTATTATTTCTTCACAAAAGAGCAATTAGACCTGCAACTGAAAGAATATGAAGAGGGGCGCGTCCGTGGAGAAGTGGTAAAACAAGTAGAAACAGAATTGTTTGAACTTTACCAAGATGTCAATTTAACAATCAAACCGAAACAATTAGAACAAAGAGGTGGGGCACTATATTCAGACGCAGCATGTAATTTAATTGCTTCTTTATATAATGACACAGGTGATATTCAATATGTGAATGTAGCGAACAATGGGACGTTTACCAACTTGCCAAATGAAAGTTCTATTGAAGTTGCATGTATGATTACAAAGGATGGTCCAAAGCCTCTAGCACTAGGTGAAATTAAACCTACCATCAATGCCAATATTCAAATGATTAAAACCTTTGATCGACTGGTTTGCGAAGCAGCTGTCAAAGGGGAACGAGCACCTGCTATTGCTGCATTGAATATTAATCCATTATGTCCAAGCGATAAATTGGCAAACATTGTATTTGATGAAATGTTTGAAGCCCATAAGGAATATTTGACATATGGTGCTCAATTTTCAAAATAAGATAATAAAATTGTTGAGTAAGCTAATGGCACTCAACAATTTTTTAATAGACTTCTCCTATAACCTAATGCTCCCTTTCGGTGATCAGTTTGGGGTATCTCTTAAATTTTTGTGGTTTTGTTTCGGAAGTGCTGTGCTTCTAAGCTACCGCGCCTTTCGGCTTGTCCTTACGGTGCTCCTACGTCCGCTCCTCAGAACAAAAAAACCCACTACCGTAAAAGGATATTTTGAAAGTTATGGGGAGAGGGGGAGGAGGTTTAATATAAAAAAAGAATCGGATCATTTCCGACTCTTTCCAATTTGTTGCCAACTTAGTCAACAAAACTTTAACGGTTGTAGTATTCTACAATTAGATTCTCTTGAATATCAGCAAACACTTCTGAACGCTCAGGAAGTCTTAAATAAGTTCCTGACAGACTGCTTTCGTTAAAGTCAACAAACTCTAAACGGCTAACTGTTGATTCAAGTGCTTCTTTGATAATCACTAAACCTTTTGATTTTTCTTGAACGCTAATAGTTTGACCAGGTGTTACCTGGAATGATGGGATATCAACACGGCTTCCATCAACTTGGATGTGACCATGATTAACCAACTGACGTGCTTGACGACGTGTTGTTGCAATTCCCATTCTGTATACTAAGTTATCTAATCTTGACTCAAGTAACAAAACGAAATTCTCACCTTGCTTACCTTGCATTTTAGCTGCACGGTCAAATGTACGACGGAATTGCTTTTCAGTCATCCCGTAAGCAAAACGTAATTTTTGCTTTTCTTGTAATTGCATCCCGTAGTCTTTTAATTTTCCTCTACGAGCTTGACCATGTTGCCCTGGTGGGAAAGGTCTTTTATTTAATTCTTTACCATTTTCTAAGATTGAAAAACCTAAACGACGAGAGATTTTCCAAGATGGTCCTGTATAACGTGCCATAATTTTGGCCTCCTTAAAATTTATAACTGAATTGTATCAGTTTGATGTATATTCAAGGAGAACTTCCGCAGCATTTACAGGATAGATTATCTTATGTGTACGTTCGCCTTCTGCAGCCGAGAAGGGTAATAGTACTTTTCGCATAGCGAGATCAAAACTTGCCAAGCGGTATTAATCTAAAATCTATAAAATAACAGCGAGTGGCTGCCTTTCACACACATAAAGGATATTGTATCATTTTTTCACTTGGATGTCAATTGAAAGATGATAATTTCAAAAGGATTAAAATCCAAAATCAATAAGTTTGTGATGATGGGCGTTTACATTGTTTTTCACAAAAGATCCGTGTCGTTTTTTGCGTATATATAAGGTAGAGGGATCTTTTTTGAAGAAAATTATTGATGTAGGACGTGATGAAAATGCAAGAAATATCAGTTAAGGAATTGCCACCTGAGGAAAGACCAAGAGAAAGGTTAGCTGAACATGGTGCTAACGCCCTATCAAGCACAGAATTATTAGCTATCATTTTGAGAACCGGTGACAAACAACAATCGGTTCTAAATTTAGCGAGATCGATTTTAAAGAAGACAGAAGGAATTAAGCATCTCAACGAGATTTCCATTAATGAATTAACGGAAATGCCAGGAATTGGACTCAGCAAAGCTGTTCAAATTCTAGCCAGTATCGAATTGGGGAAAAGAGTGTCACAGTCATTGACATTAGAAGAAAGAAGCCTTCAAACCATTGCAACACCAGAAGATTGCTTCTTTTTACTAGGTGACGAAATGAAATATTTGCAACAAGAGCATTTTATTGTGCTCTCCCTTGATACGAAACAAAGACTGATCGCCAAAGACACGATCTTCATTGGCGCACTTAATGCATCGTTGGTTCATCCAAGGGAAGTTTTTAGCATGGCTGTTAAAAGAAGAGCTGCTGCTATCATCTGCATTCACAATCATCCGAGTGGTAATGTTGAACCATCTGAAGAAGATGTAATGATGACCAAACAGCTTGCAGAAGCTAGTATTGTCATGGGAATACCCATTCGAGACCATGTTATTATCGGTAGAAACGATTACAGTAGCTTGAAAGCGTATGGTCACATATAAAACTGGTTGTGGAATATGTTCATATCGTGTAAAATAGGTATAATTAAAAGATGGATGCCATCGAAAGGAGCAAGAATATGATACGATTTGAAAATGACTACACACGTGGGGCGCATCCGAGGATTCTAGCAAGGCTAGTGGAAACCAATGAGGAACAGACATCAGGTTATGGAACTGATCCTTACTGTGAATCAGCAGCAAAAATAATTAAAGGGTTATGTCAACAACCAAATGCAGACATTCATTTTTTTGCCGGAGGAACGATGACAAATTTAACGATTATTACTTCGATTTTGCGTCCACATGAAGCAGTAGTGGCACCTGTAACAGGTCATATCGCCGTTGCAGAAACTGGTGCGATTGAAGCAACAGGTCACAAGGTTATTACAATTCCAACGGACAACGGGAAAATAACGGCTGAACAAATCCGAAAAGCGATTGATATTCCTGAGAATGTTCATTCACCACGCCTTGGCATGGTTTTCTTATCACAATCTACGGAGTTAGGTGGTGTTTATACTAAGGCAGAGCTTTTAGCGATTAAAGCAGTAACAACTGAATTTGGAATACCTTTATTTATCGATGGTGCAAGACTTGGATATGCACTTGCGTCTGAAGAATGTGATGTCAACCTTGTTGATATGGCTGAGATTTGTGATATTTTTTATATTGGGGGAACAAAAGTAGGTGCCTTATTTGGCGAAGCAGTTGTGATTGTTAATGATAAGTTGAAGCGTGATTTTAGATATATCATGAAGCAAAGGGGCGGGCTTTTTGCAAAGGGTCGTTTATTAGGGGTTCAATTTGAGGAATTTTTTAAAGACGGGCTTTATGATGAAGTGGCGAAGCATGCAGTTGATTTAGCGATGAAGGTTAAAGCTGCTTTGATGGAAGTGGGAATTCCTTTGAAATATCCATCGACAACGAACCAGTTATTTATTTCATTTACAGATGAGCAATTTGCTAAGATAAGTGAGAAATATGTGCTAACATCTTGCGAAAAGGAAGATGGTGTGACTGTTGCAAGGCTTTGTACGGATTGGTCAACACGTGAGGAAGATGTTGCGCAATTGATTAAGGATATTAAAGGTTTGAAGTAGGATATTGAAATTAACACAAATGGTCAGACGATGGCGATTTGTGTTATTTTTTATCTAGGGTACCCCTTGACGTGATATCGCTTTTGTGAGATAATTAATTATACCTAAGCCCAAAGGAAGTCCTGCTGTAAAGTAGATGTTGACAGAATGTGGCTGATTGAAAATATTTTGAGCAAGCTAAAATTTATTAATACCCGGGAGTTGAAAGCTAATGATGAGCAAAGAAGAGGAGAGAAAAAGATTCATTATCTTTGGTGTGCTGTTGATTGCTAGTATTATACTAATTTCACTAATGACTGGGCATCTAGATATGTTTTTGCGAACAATTGGCGTAATCAGTTAAATCTATAGCTTCAGAAAATCTAGCTAAAACAAAATCCAAGACAACTTATCAAAGCCGCTCTTGGATTTTTCAGCTGTATAATTAACACAAGTAAGTCAACTAATGGCAATTTGTGCTATTTTTTGCTAGCCCCCCTTGACGTGATATCGTTTTTATAAGATAATTTTAAAAAATAGCGAATGGTGATGAAAATCTACTAGATGTTTGTTTTTAACAGCTCACAATGAGTTTATGCTCGAGGGGTATGAATTTTTTGGATAGCTACTTACTAAAGCCTATTAATGTTGTTGCTTTTAATAGAAATCTCTCTCGAGTGATAAAAAAGATTTTAGCTACTAGGTCTAGAATGAAAAACCAACAAGGAAGTGGTTTGCTTGAATGTATTTAGAAAAGCTTTTATTTGTGTTGATCGAAATGGGAAAAAGTCGGCAATCTTATTTGCACTGTTATTTGTAGTTTCAAATTTAATTGTTGCATCTTTGTTAATATCACAAGCCATTCATCACACTGTTGACCATTTTTATACGACCATGCCAAATCAAACAGTGATTGTAACCGATGAGCGTCATGGACCTGGTGTAGCACTGGAGCAGCTTGATGAAATTAATAGTTTGTCATATGTCCGTAATGCATGGTATGGACTGCATAGCTCTGTGCAAACTAGTGAATTTAATTTTCCATTGTCTAATGATGATTCTGGTTGTTTGGAAGAATTTGGCTTTTGTAGTTTTAGGGTTTTTGGAACTGCGAGTCCTATATTACTAGAATTAGCAGAAAATGATATCGAACTTACTAGTGGGCGAATTTTTACAGACGAGGAGATTAGTCAAGGGCATCAAGTGGTTATTGTTTCTGAATTTTTCGCCCAGGTTAACAATTTGCATGTGGGAGATGTTGTGACAGTTGAACTTAGAGTACATGGAGAATATGCTCTTGAGGATGAGAAAAGTCTGGACATTCGGTTGGGAAATTTTTATCTATGGTACACTCATGAAATAGAAATGGAGATTGTTGGGCTTTTTGGAGCAATAATTGAATTGCCAGAAAGGGATAGAGAGTGGTTTTTAAAACATGGATCTGGTGGCTTGTATCGACAATTTTATGCGCCAAATGGCTTTGTAAATCAAATACTTACAACACAATATGATATTCATAAAATGTTTTATACTGAAGAAGAAATTGCAATGGCGGATACAACTGATTTAGGCTTAGCACTGCTCCCTTCTCTTGAAATTAAAAGTGCGATATTTACATTATATGATTTCCGTGATTTTGACGCATTTTATGCACAAGCAGCTGAAATACTTGGGCAGTTATATGATGAGCATTATTTCCATATTGGCAGTTTTATGGGCTTCGGAATTGGTCCTATGAGTCAGGGGATGGATAGTATGCAAGATATTATTCAAAATTTCTTGAGAACAACAATTATCACATGTATTATTCTTATTGGATTAACAATCCTGTTATTTTTCAAAGATAGGCGTCATGAGTTAGGTATTTATATGTCGCTAGGCAGCAAAAAAATAAAAATTGTTGCTCAACTTATACTAGAAATAAGCTTTGTTGCATTGCCATCAATCATCCTTTCGTTTTTCACAGGAGGACTTCTTGCTAATAGATTGAATGCATGGCTAATGGCAGAGCAATTAATTATGGATATTCCAACACCCCGAAATTTACGACAATATATGAACGCCATCACATTAGATGATATTTATGCGATTCATCAAATTTCTCTCTCGTGGTCACAGGTTTTGATTATTATAGGCGTTTTACTACTTGTAATAGCTGTCACTGTTGTTGCTCCAACGATTTATTTGTTACGACTTCAACCGAAAAAAATCTTGCTTTATGAAAAAATGTAACCCCAACAAAAAGAAGCTCCATTAGTCAAAATTCATGACTTTTGGAGTTTCTTTGTTTGCCCAGCATGGGCAAACTCTACCGGGTGAAAGTCCCGAGTGCGTCCAAATAGCGGAAAGCACCTAGCTAGAGGCAAGGGTGTCCATCG
>Ga0131853_10020542_pt1 | contig 11991 bp, 4 predicted proteins | sample TergutLab28metaG_FD_92764 | JGI IMG/M metagenome (GOLD analysis project Ga0131853, IMG submission 92764) | Labiotermes labralis P1 segment gut microbial communities from Petit-Saut dam, French Guiana - Lab288 P1 (version 2) (version 2) | ecosystem: Host-associated > Arthropoda: Insects >...
TTCTTGCAGCCATGCAGCACTTTCTTGCAGCCATGCAGCACTTTCTTGCAGCCATGCAGCACTTTCTTCTTATAAACGCAGCTCCTTTAAAACGTAAGCGGTTTAAACACTTCCTCTTTATAAAAAAACCAAATTATACATTTGGCAATGTCATGTTTTAGAAAGTTGCAACTGGCTGTAATCTGTGGTTTTATCACCCCTGCGAGAAAACAGAAACAAAACGAAGTCGACAAAGGCCGATATACAGAGGTGCTTCGCATTTTATCAACAGATGTCTTCTCTTGAATCCTATCTGCCTTCACCTCACCAGTAGATTTACATAGCTACTCACACATATGCAACACAACGATTTTGTAGTCTCTGTGTTTTGGGATACGAAGACTTGTGGAATACCAAACACATTTCGCTCAGGCAATACCATATTAACCAGGCTGTTGGGAAGGATTCTTTCTTATTTTCTTACTAAACTATACTGAGATATGATTGTTGAAATCCAAAGTTATATGATGAATATGTACGTGCACAAAGAAAATTTAAGGTAAGTTATATTTCAGGACAGTGGGCCGGGTAGTTCAGGCGGTATAGTGACTGACTACGGGCTGGACAGTTCGGGATTGAATCCCGGTGGGGACGAGATTTTCCGCCCTTGCAATCCGGCCCTAGGGCCCACCCAGCCTCCTCTACAATGGTTAATGGGTTTTTCTCGGGGGTAGAGGCGGCCGGGGCGTGGGGCTGAGCCCCCACCCCATCTAGTACCGAAGGTCCTAGGAAAGAGTAGAGCTATACCTCTACTCACCCTAAGGGCCTGTGTGGTCTATAAAAAGGGTGAAAACCCTACTCATATTTCAGGACAATGAACTCCAGGACTAACTGACGTTGTGAAATCAAAAGAAGGGACAGAAACTACTATTCGTTGAAATCCGGAAAATGCTAGGCTACTCTATTTAGTCCTAAACAGTAGGCTACTTTCAGGGGGGACTGGATACCTCTACCGAAGCTCACAGTCGTCATCCTAGTGAATAAATTTGCCACTTTTAATGGGTTCTGAATCTCCATTAACCTTAAGGACATGATTGCCTTAACAGAATGTACATGTTTAGACAGACGAACAATACATACCCTCACTTAATGGCTGACCTTTACCTGACATTCAGCTTATCGTCATTTTGACATTTAAACCAGAGCCTTAGAATGAGTGCATTCCCTTCACGTTAAAAGAACAAATTCTATAATCATAATTTTGCCCACACGTAATTCATTCCCGCCCATTTCATCCTCACTGATTTGATGGCCCTAAGAATTGTCTTCGGCCTCTGGTCACTTCTTCCTCATAGATACACGACAGTCCACGACCTTGAAGCTGGTTATTTCTCTGAGTAAACGTCGTTCTAGGACATGGTTAAGAAGAAAGGGAGTCATATGAGTCTATTTACGAGTTACAAAGCACATTAAACATCCGTAACACTGATATAAATAAGTCCAAGTTGTATAATTTATGTAGTTAAAGTCAAATTTTCTACATTCAGTAATTATTTTTGAACTCTGAACGTACCTTGATATCAGTTTCATTTTAAAATAACTAAACACAATTCACTTATTTTTCTTATTACTTCAAGTCCTCCCCTAGTCCCCCCCCCAAAAAAAAAATAGAAAAAATTTTTGCAATAGTTGTGATATGCTGGCTTCCTTATGGTTATTGAAAATTCAAATAACAAATTTGTGGGTGGTAAAGCATTTTGTGTAGCGCACACTGCAGTATGCAAATGTGAAACTTTCGCAAGTGCCTATTTTCTACGCTGAAGTAAATCTTGTGTAATCGTTCAGTGTGAGGCAATTTGGAGGACACCCTAAAAACCCGTACTTGATGAGATCAAATATATTTACATTCCACGATTTTTTGGCGCTAAATATTTGAAGTTAGGAAAGATAAGAACGAATTAAGAAAAACGTTTTGAGCTCATTTTTCGACACAAAACACGTGAGTTAAAGGAAAATAAGCAGAACAACAGATCACAAAGAAATGCATAATATTTTCATGAATATCACAGCCAAGAAGAGCTCAGAACGATATAACTTTTCAAGTTATTTGTAATTTAATAATAACAACCAAATTTCCCCTTAAGTACTGTGTAGTTTTTCTGGCCATAGCACACTTCCAGAAGATGGCGTTATTACAGGTACTCCATATGGACACAATAACATAAATATTACTATTTACTAACATGTGGAAACACATAAATATATCATAATTGTACACAGAATTCTTACTAAATGTAAGTAAGTAAATCAGTCCCATTACAGGCCCGAGGTCCCCAGGGGGTTCCAGGAAGTTAAGGTTCCAAGATTACGTGACAATGGCCCAAGATGGCGGTAAGGTTGTCAGCCTTACGCACCGGCCGTTTTTACTCCCAGGAAATACTCCTGGTAATCATTTTTGTTAGAGGCTGAGTCGACCCCAGGGCCATAGTGCGATCGGAAGGATTGTATGACAATGAAAATTTCCAATGACACAATATGGAATGGATCCAGCGACCTTCGGATTTGTAGAGCAGCACCTTAACCACTGTGCTACCGCGGTCCCCTCTTACCGAATGTAAGGAATTAAAATATGTTCAGATCTGTAAACATATATTGTGTAATTTTTCAAACGGCTTTATAAAATGTAATGGTGTTCCTGCAACCGTTTACCCTACACGCATGCTGTCTCTTAACAATAACAACTACTAAAATTACTGACAGCATTCACAGATCACCAAATGTCACTGTCAAGTTGTATTCACTCTTAATTGGTATTAGGGAGGTCCCAGGTTTAAATCTACAGCAGATGACAAATCACGAACGAAGCACCCGTGATCTTTCTCAACCTTTCCAGGTTACTGCCGACACAGAACCTGAAATTAGTCCACATCGTCGGGCACCCCAATTTTCCACTTTATTCCTATTAGTCGGATCTGTTTACTCTGAAGTACTGACGGCTCCATTAAACTAACCCAGAAATAAAGCAGAGAGTGAATCCGTTTGAGAACACTACCTACAACAACATACGGTTTCATTTATATGCTTTTTTATGGGTAATTCCCCGGCGTCTGAATTTTATATGCCGACGCTTCGGAACACTATGTCAGTTCCAGAGTTTTCCGAAACGTCGACATATTAAAATTCAGACGCCGGATAATTACCCAGAAGAAAACACAACATTCAGAACACGGCGAACTTTTGAAATCAAGAACATGTCATTTCCCCAATTAAGTTAGTATTTTATTTGACATAAAAATGGACAGGGTTGAAGTTGCATGGAATGTGTTTTGGACAATCATTGCAGATATAATGCCTGTATATGCAGATATTACTTGCATATTGATGACTAAATCTTTTTGAGCATAATAGAAATAATTCAAAGCATGAGTACTCAATGTATTTAGTCTACGATTACGCACACACGCGAACCAGACACTGCCTACTAGTATCTCACTTGAAGTTTCAAAATAATCTTTTATTGTACTGACATCTGCCCAGCATGAGTTCCAGAAGGGCAGTTACTTTTGCTAGCCTCGTCTGCGACTGCTTTGTATAGTAAAACACGCTCACAGCTGGATCAACATTAAGGGGGTGTTCTGTAAACAACAGCTGATGCTTTAGTCTGACACCCAAGCTCACAAACACCTACGAGTCCTACTTAGACAGGAGCCTCGCTGATTTACCGCGAGGTAGCTAAGCCAGTCACCCACCCAGCATCTCATCCACCAGTGAACTAGAATCGCAGACGCAGTGAACTGCTCATATTACGTCTATGTAAGTCTTACAGAGGCGTAAAAGATACATAAAGTTTGGCCAGAAAATAAGTTTACATGGCGTGTAATGTCGTAAACAAAAACTGTAATGATTGTGATATTATAAGGAAAATTCCAAGCTCAGCAAACATGTATTTATAGCGCTGAAGAAGAGTCGTGGGAGCCCAAGACTTAATGATGGTTGAATGGAAACCGTTTCGATACTATTGCTCACTATACACAGGATATACACTACCATTAACAGTGAACACAGAAGAAGCAGTAATAGTGGTAGTGGGCTAGTTAGAATACGGTACAAAAATTTCAGGCACAATAAATTGCAGCAAAATTGATTATCAGAGGAACATTTGCCTTCTAAATTAAGACTGCGTTGGATTCTGTGGTTAGTTAGTTCGTAATTAGTTCCAGAGTTAGTTACACTTTCATCCACCGTGTGGCCTGTATTTTGTATAAGGGAATTTGCTTCTGCTCCATTCTTCAGGTGACTGTCGCTACAGAATTATTCGATTGATGACCGTGATCGAAAATATCAATCTACTAGCTGAGTAAATAAATCCATTGCTTTACCTTGACGTCTTCCGTGTATCCAATTGCAAGGAGAAGGCTACTATGAATAAACTTAATCATCAAAGAACGAAAGTCTATATACTTCAAATATTTTACCGAAAGCTCTGACATTAATACAGGCCTACGTAACGTACAAATTCTGTGACGACTTCGAATAATTTGTTTCGAATCGTTGCATACATTTTTGTACTTTATCTATGAAGAAGATGAAAGAGTTAGGCATTGAGTCATCCCATGACACTGCAATAATTAACTACATTTCCGTTACTTGTGCCAAGACCCATACATGGAATAGGGCTGTCAGAGAAAATACAGCATGAGATAAAACAAACAGCGAAAAATTAAAATTTATTTGCCGAGCTCCTGGATACGAACTCGCATCCTCAATCTAACAATAACAGTCGGCCGCAATCACGCACATTAAATTAATTAACAATTTCAAGAATACAGAACAAACATGGGCGTAATATAAACAGAAAATTAGACAAACGCGTACTTTACATCAAATATAGTACATAACATGCGTGATGGCGTATTCTTATCGACACAGGGATGTTAATAGCTAAATATGAAAAGAGTACCTTTGCATATCATATGGGCGGATTAGACACATAGGGTCTCTCACTCTTAACCTCGATCCTAGACGCAGGCGAGTGGTCAGCCCCCACACTCCGACGGCATAAGTCCCGAAGGAAGAAACCTTTAATAAAGACTCGGAGTGCCTAAAGCCTGTCTGGACTTGGTGGGGAGAGAAACGTGCCTTGCCTCTGTTGCGAATCGAAAGGTTTCTCGGCCATTCAACTCGCAGATTAGTCGTTCTATCAACTACGGAATCCCAGCTCAAAAACTCTATTCAGGTGCAAACGACAAAAATTTCCGATGAAGTAGATAAAAGAACCTGACCGCACTGAGCAGATTGAGGTCACAAAATTGGTGACTGTGAACTTTTCATGCATTCTGTAAGGTAATGTCCATTATTGGCACTAAAGACCACGTGGAACCTTGTCCTACTTGTGGGGGCAGTAACACGCCAGCTCCAACGGCGGACCGTCATTAATCCAACTCCGATTTTCCAGTCTTGCAGCCTGTAACAGTCAAAATACTCTATGAACTAACCGATTAACCCTCTTTAAAATTCATAGCAAAATATGTGGCAATCCAATAGAACTTGTTTTACTTATTTTTTTAAGTTTTGTTGACCGTTAATCCTGGTATGATCCTTGTAAATAACCGACTTGACGCACAGTTTTTCATGTATGTTTATTTCTATTCTCTACTGTTTCGGGCAGCCATGTGTACATCATCAGGAGAATGATTTCATATGCTCCTGCATACCAGACGGTCATCTACACGGAGTGACATAAACCAGGTGTCGCATTGATACAATCATTCTCCTGATGATGTACACATGGCTGCCCGAAACAGTAGAGAATAGAAATAAACATACATGAAGAACTGTGCGTCAAGTTGGTTATTTACAAGGATTGTTTTATTTATCTTCGTAAAAATTGAGAAATGTTAACAGAAATTCTCGAACAGTCTTTTAGTCCTTAGATAGTTCTGTTCTTGTACCTACATGTACCAAAGAACCTCATTTCATGCTAATCATTGTCAAATTACAAGTTGGGAGCCCATCGTACAACTACAATACCAAAATTACAACCGGACTTAGGTTTGTTAAAATGTGGAACTGTATGAATTAGCTAATGGAAGAATCCAAGAGCGTGTACTAGTTTTGACAGTAAACATTTGAACTGAAAATGTCAGACGGCCAATCAGTCAGCCAGCTGGATTTAACTTATCGCAAATAATGCTGGTTTAATACACAAAAAGAAACTTAATTTCTTATTGTTCATGAGGAAAGTCACACGGTAACGAAAACTAAATATGCTTTGATAGCTTATGTAATAATATTTGCGTGATCTGCACGTAACAATAAACTGAGGTTCAAAAAGGGTGATGTCAGCAGCCCGGCACACGTGATGTCTGCATTCAAGTTGAGTCCACACATTGGTAAGCATGGTGAAAGCAACTAGCCGCAACAACTCTTATACTCCCAGCGAGCTTCAGCAAAGTGTTTGGTAATGGTGAATCGTACACAGTGTCCTATATGTACCAGCAGAGGAAAGGAAATAACGTTATGTTAAGGTCAGGAGAAAGCGGAGGCCAAGAGATAGGGGCCGCCATTGCCAATCAACTTCGGTGAATACGTCCGATAAAAGAAGTGCTTAACTGGAATGTGGACGTTCTCCACTCAGTTGTTCTGAACCATGGCCCTCTTCTGGCATAATGGGATGGACAGAAGCAATTACTCTAACAAATCTAGGTACATTACACAATTCGCAGAGTGTCTGGCAAAAGAGAACGGTCTGAAAACGGTTTTCTTGACAGATCACAAACTGTTATTCAGTCTACCTAAAATCACAGGATGCGACTTCTTCCTCCACAAATTCCTACGTTATTTCGGTTAATATTCCCGTGAAGAAGAGATGTTTTTTCATCACTAAACACAATTTTGACTGCACGAAGTTCGTTGTCTCAAGTTTTGAAGCAAAGTGACAGAGGACTTCTTTGTCTTGGATTGTTACATACTGCAAAATCTGGTATTTGTATATTTCAAATTCCAAATGATTTTGCAGAATTTTGTGTATGCTTTAAGGCACGACAGTTTGTTCTGCTGATTTTCTTTGACTGCAAATAAAAAGCTATCGAACTCCAATCTCCTTAACTTCAGCGACTGGTCGATTATTGGGGTTTACCCTTCACAAATGCAAACAACTTCAGTGAACAACTTTTATCAGTTGTGCTAATACACGAATAACTTTGATGGTGGTTCCCTACAAACTCCCGTTCGTAATATCCTTTATACTGTAACTACAAGCTTCGATTCCTGATAGCAGAACATGCACTTAGCTTTAGACACGCGAGACGCGTTTTCCACAAATGTGGAGTTAGCGCCACCAGTGGCGAAACTACTACAGCTCAAGTAGCATAATTTGTAATCTTGAGCATACTATTTACCTCATCAAGTTGAATTCTCATTCCTGTGACTTAGTGTAAGAGCAATATCACATCTTGACCCCTGAGGATGGGAGCGGTAGATGGTCCCGAAACGTCGATAATAAATTATCAACACTCGCTTCTAATAACCCAAAAGAACGTAGTTCTCATCTACGTCGCGGCGGAAGCCTGAAATAACACGGATCTTAATTTTGAAACAATGATGTCTTTGTCGAATTTGTTAAATTCTGTAAGAAAATCCTAGGATTTAGAAATGTATAACAAACAATGAGATTTAGTTTTGTGCAAAATGAATATTAAAATCTTTGCTTTCAATCAAAGAAGTAATGGTAATGTATACATCATGCTTCTGACCCTTAAGGCCATCATTGTTTATGGTTTTTATTCAAAGGTTCTATCCGACGCCTGTGTCTAAAACAAGCAAAATCATTTATCAGTTGCATGCATGCATACAAAGGGATTTACATAATAAACACACGTAAGTTCGAATCAGTTACGTCTAGGAAAGACAGAGATTACCCGTTGGAATTAGCGAGGACAGATGCATTAATTAGTAACCAAACACAGCTAGCTGTAAACACACTAGCCCACACTCTCGCGCGCAGGCCTTGCGGTCTGAAGGTACCATTACTTTTTGATGTACACAGTGTGTGCTAGTGGACAGACACCGATGTTTTGGAGTATCTTGCTACCTCCGCTTTCAGAGTAAGAGATAATTGACCGCCACGAGATCAAACTTTGAAATTCCAAATTCAGTACTCGTACAGAGAGTCCTTATGACACCGCGAGTGTGTTTACCTCGAATGGTAAAAAGATAAGACAAAAACAGAAATACTCGGTTGAAATACTGTCAAGAAATAATCGCGCTTCGCAATGAAGCATATTCCATAAGTCTAAAGTGATCCCGCTGTGAAGGTCAGCTTGATAGTGGAGTCCTCTAAAGAGTATATGAATGTAAAAAGTGACAATAGGAATAACAGAAAAAAATACGGCACTGTTGCACGCAAAACTTGTGGAGAGCTCCTAGGGATGGAAGACAAGTGTTATAGCGTGTCACCTTATCTACACGAACAATAACTCCTGTTAGTTGGTAACTGGAATATTTCGCTATTAGTTTCAGGCCTAGTGTGACATCGAGGCAATATGACTTGCAAAGTAGCTGAAGTGGCAATTAATTTGAACTGGTTTAAACAGACCAGTGTGGGAGTCGCAGGGTTGAATCAATATACATACATAGTTTAACACTCCTGGCGCTCTTGCTCAAGTCACCGCATATACAGGCTCACATTTAAGCAAGTCTAACCTAAATTATATAACATTTAGACGGGAAAATGGTTTAACATATTTCTGTGCTAATCAACACGATGATTTCTTAAAACATGCAAACTTAAAAAAGGCATGGAGGTCCCCAGAGGGTTCCAGGAATTTACGGTTCCCAGATTTTGTGAAAATGACACAGGATGGTGGTAAGATTGTCAGCCTTACGCATTGGCCACCTTTACCCCTAGGAAATGCTCCTGGTACTCATTTCTGTTAGTGCGATCATAGTGCTATCGGAAGGATTTTATGTCAATGAAAAATTCCAATGACACCAGCTGGGATTGAACCAGCGACCTTCCGATTTGTAGCACAGCACCTTAATCACTGTGCTACCGCGGTCCCCATGCAATCTTACTTCTTCTAAATAAAAGGCTCCTCGTCCTCAAGTGTAAGCGTGTATCTGAGAATAATACCACTATTCATCTTATTCCTAAGACATATACATACGCATATATATAAGCGCGCGCGCACACACACACACACACACACACACACATATATATATATATATATATATATGTAAAACGGTAGCATCTACGAAAGTCAATTAGAAACTTCAGCTCTAATCTTTGGAGAGGAGGAAAATAACCCGGACATGCCAGGAATCGAATGGCAGTTCCTCGGTCTACAGTCCAGGCCTACTTGAACTGTCTTGGCTCCGTCGAACGGCTGGAAATACACTAATAATCTCTATGTAAGGGTGAGATACGTGGAGTAAAAATATTCGATGTAATGGAGGACGCGTGACTCGTGCAGACAAATCTTGTGTTCTGTTATGTGAATACAGAGCCCAAGTGGCGGGCGGCAGTCGAGCAGCTGCGCGGGGCGCTGAAACGTCACTGGATTAATGACGAATATTGCGATATTAAACTCAGGCTTCCGCACGCTAAAGAGCCTCTTCGAAAAGTAACAGCAATTAAGGGCACGCGCCATCAAAAAAATATTCACCAGCTTTGACCTAGACAGAAAATTTATGCAGAATATTGGTTCGAAGAGCGACACATTGTTAGCCTGTCGGCACTGTGTTAATGACACAAGAATTCAACGTGTCTGAATGTCTGAACTGGGTCTCAAGTACCCACCCAAAGTCTTAGAGGATTTTACGCCTCTGAATTTCAATATGAAACACTAAGAATATTGCTAGTTTTGATGTTCTAACCGTGATGACGTTGAAGACTGCTCTCTGCTGGGATGTGATTCAATATAGCCTGGTAAAAGCATACTGACGTCACAGGATTCCCGAATCAGCATTAAACGTTTAGTACTGTAATGGAAAAGCATTGTGCTTTCACTGAAGAAGGAGCGAGCTTTATCGTCTTCTGCTACTATGCTGTTACGGTTTATATATCTAGCCACTGTTCTAAGTTATATGGAAAATGAGGTCTTCTGTAACATTCCTTCTCTCTCAAACCCTGCACTTAAATCACCTCTGAAGCAGCCCAGCAACATGCAAGGGGAGTAGTCTCTTATTTGCCTTCCATGCATCCCCATACCCTCTACTTGTCACTTATAAAAATTTTACAATACTATTCACACATATTTCATGTTCAAAAGAAGCAAATGATTCCATTTAATGCTTCTCTGCTTTTTATCGAAAGTTCTAAAAACGTAAATTGTAGAAAGTTAAGTTTCACCCTATAATCTGCCACGAACGCAAACGGGTGTATCTCTTCCTCTAACCTCGGCACTACATAAGAAGGGGGTGGTAACACCACGTCAAGGCCAATTTACCCTCAGGAATGACCTGGTACCCATTATATTGAATGTTGGTTGGACCCCAGGTCCAGTCTGTACGGGTATAGAAAATTCGCCCCTACTAGCATTCCATCTCCGGACATTTCAGCCCGTCGAACTTCAATACCGACTGAGCTATCCCGGTCCAACCTTCGATTCGCTATGATAGCCGCCACAGTGTAATTTTTTGGTGTATATGTACCAATACACAAGCAGCGTGTTAATCAATGCTATGTAACAATAGAAACTTGAGCAAAATCAGCATGTAACCCTGCGCAGACTGACAGTGTGTTTCCCTTCCAAGCTGCAATAAGCATGACAGACCCACACAATAACAAACATGCAAATTCACGAACCTCTGATGAGTGTTGAGGTCGACATTCATGAATAGTTAACTAATGGGAAATAGCAGACAAAGCTTTCCGAGCGTTACGAGTAATGGCTGACGTTACGTCACCACGGTATCATACGACGCAGAGCGTCCGAAAGTCATCCTGTTATTTTATTCCTCTATAATAAATCATCCTCTACGCTTCGGCAACAAGTCAATGTTCTCTAAGATTCAAGTCTTCTGGGACATGACGCAATGTTGACTTCAAAATAGCTACCGACTTTTCAGACGAGCTTTCTAACATCAATTTCAGGTTCTAAGAAGCCTAAGACTGCACACACACATACACAAAACAGCGTCTCTGTTCCTTCACATGTGCACATCTCGGCAATATTCTGTAGTACTTTAAGCTTCTTTTTTCCATTTTAAGTTACGATGTAAGGGAATTTAATCACAGTCAAAAAACAACAATGTTTATGGTTTTTGTTACGTACTGTGTGCGAACTGCGCAACAACATCCGATAATATAACGTCACTAGACATGAAATTAAATGTCAATCAATACTTCATTAAAAAATTCCTTCCTCTATGGTTCGTTTTAAAAGATCATCTGACATAAAGACATTTACTAAAACTTAAAAACGGTACAATTCAACCTGCACAGAGGGTGTACTGAGACAGCATGATTTGGAACACGTCACATTATCGGAATGCACGCACGTTAAGAGCTTTGAAACTTGTATGAATGATCCAGTGTTGTAACAATGTTCCCCGGCATGTTAGGAAATGACTTATTCATAAATAACTTATTGCCACATAATGTTGTGTACAATCATGATATATTATTGATTATTGTTTAAATATATTCGATCGTTAGGAACATATTACCCTTTTGCACTCTTCCTACGTTGTTTCACCACATTCTAAATTCGTCACAAAATTATACATTTCACAGTCAGCTTATCCCTATACGCGCCATGAAGGCGTATAGGGGGATAAAGGTATTGCTCCACTCACTCTTATCATCGGCGCTATATGGAGGTGAGAAGTCAAATTCACGTCCCGGCCGCTTAGTTTACGGGTAAGATATTTGGTACCGATCTAAACCACAAAGAAAGAAATAGCTATCACTTTATTAACCCTGAATTATAATTTATAAATAGGCATAGTTAAGAATTTATTGACCGTGACTTATACTCACAAATTCAGCGAGTGTCAAACACACAA
>Ga0131853_10020543_pt1 | contig 11991 bp, 12 predicted proteins | sample TergutLab28metaG_FD_92764 | JGI IMG/M metagenome (GOLD analysis project Ga0131853, IMG submission 92764) | Labiotermes labralis P1 segment gut microbial communities from Petit-Saut dam, French Guiana - Lab288 P1 (version 2) (version 2) | ecosystem: Host-associated > Arthropoda: Insects >...
AGCAAGCTTCCGCAACCGAGATGTTTGAAACCGGCATCAAGGCAATCGATTTGCTGTGTCCGTACGCAAAGGGCGGCAAGATCGGGCTGTTCGGCGGCGCAGGCGTCGGCAAGACGGTTCTCATAATGGAACTGATACGCAACATCGCTACCGAGCACGGCGGATATTCGGTTTTCGCCGGCGTGGGAGAGCGTACCCGCGAAGGTAACGACCTCTACCACGATATGTCAAATTCGGGCGTTATCGAGAAGGCGTCGCTGGTATTCGGTCAGATGAACGAGCCTCCGGGCTCCAGGATGAGGGTGGCCCTTTCCGGTCTTACCATTGCCGAGTACTTCCGCGATAAGAGCGGACTGGACGTGCTCCTGTTCGTTGATAACATATTCAGATTTGTTCAAGCAGGTTCGGAAGTTTCGGCCCTACTTGGACGTATGCCTTCCGCGGTGGGCTATCAGCCTACTCTGGCCACGGACGTAGGCCAGCTTCAGGAGCGCATCACGTCTACCAAGAAGGGTTCCATCACTTCGATTCAGGCTGTGTACGTCCCTGCGGACGACCTTACAGACCCGGCTCCCGCGACTACTTTCGCTCACTTGGACGCGACTACTGTTCTTTCACGCGCGATCGTTGAGCTTGGTATTTATCCAGCCATCGACCCGTTGGCGTCTACGTCGCGTATACTCGAACCGGCAATCCTGGGCTACGAGCATTACAACACCGCGCGCGAGGTCCAGAGCATCCTCCAACGCTACAACGAGCTGCAGGATATCATCGCGATACTGGGCATGGATGAACTGTCCGAAGCCGACAAGATCACCGTTAACCGCGCCAGGAAGATACAACGCTTCCTTTCGCAGCCCTTCTTCGTGGGCGAAAAGTTCACAAGCATCCCGGGCAAGTACGTTCCGATAAGTGAAACTGTGCGCGGCTTCCGCGAAATCCTCGAAGGACGCCACGACCATATCCCCGAGAGCGCGTTCTTAAGCGCCGGGCCTATTGACGACGTAGTCGCCAGGTACGAGCAGATGCAGAAATAGTGAGCTATCCTTCAACAACAGGAAGGCGAAGTTATGGCCAACAAATTTAATCTACAAGTCATTACCCCAACCAGGATACCCTACAACGGCGAGGCCGAGGTGGTAGTTTTACCCGGAATAATGGGTGAATTGGCCATCCTGCGCGACCATATGCCGCTTATCGTATCGTTGTCCTACGGATTGATGACAATCAAGAGCGAAGGCGAAGACAAGGTAGCTTCGATACTTGGCGGCTTTGCTGAGGTTGTCGACAATCAGGTGACAATAACCACGCCGGACTTTCACTGGCCGGATGAGGTAGACAAGAGCCGCGCTCAGCAAGCGCTGGACACCGCACAACGTACTGTAAGCGAAGCGTCGGACGATTTGTCGGTGCGCCGCGCTCAGCTTGCTATTCGCCGCGCCAACGTTCGCCTGGAGGTCAGTTCCTACGCGCACGAGAAGGCAAAGTTCTAGGGCGGTTATTAATCAGTTATGTAATTGACATAGTGATAAGTAATACAGTCAACGCTTGACGGCCGTTGACTGTATTCTTTTTAAGAGGGTGATACGGTGGCTGTACGAAAGCTCTGGAACATTAATTTTGTACTGGTCGTTCTGGCGCAGATAACTTCGCTGTTTGGCAACGCCATCCTGCGGTTCGCGCTTCCGCTATACTTGTTGGATATTACGGGATCAGCGGCGCTATTCGGCGTGGTTATGGCCACTTCCGTAATACCGGTGCTGATCCTGCTGCCGATCGGCGGTATCCTTGCCGACAGGATGAATAAGCGTAACATAATGGTGGTGTTGGACTTTGTAACGGCCGGTCTGATGCTGGCGTTTTACATATTGGACGGGCGTATCGACAGCGTTATGCTGATACTTAGCACAATGATACTGCTTAACGCCATACTGGGAGCCTACAGGCCGACAATACAGGCCAGCATACCCGCGCTGCAAGAGCCTGAAAATCTGGTTCCGGCAAACGCTATCATAACACAGGTTAACGCCCTGTCGGACCTGTTTGGGCCAATTCTTGGCGGTGTTCTGTACGCAACCTGGGGCATTGTGCCGATACTAATCGTCGCGGGCGTGTCCTTCTTTGTATCCGCTATTTGGGAGATATTCATAAAGATACCCAAGGTAGTACAACCCGCAATCGATAACGTGTTCAAGATGATTAAGGCCGACTTTGCTCTGAGTCTTAGGTTCCTATACACCGATAAGCCTATTTTATGGAGACTGGTGTGCATCCTGGCTCTGTTCAACTTATTCCTGACGTCGATGGGGCTTGTGGGTCTTCCAATATGGATAGTTCAGACGCTGGATATGGAAGGGCAGTATCTTGGTTTCGCACAGGGCCTAAGGATGCTCGGAGCGGTATTAGGCGGGTTTGTCCTTGGTATCATAAAGGATAGGATAAAGGTTCAGAAAGTATACATATGTCTGCTTGTGGCCACACTCTCGATGGTTCCGATAGCGATCGCTCTAATGCTTGAAATTCCGACATTTGCCGCCTATGTGGTTATTGTGGTTTGTCAGTTTGTGTTCATGATGATGGCGATTATATTCAATGTACAGGTGTGGGCTTTTATGCAGGGGCTGACCCCTGCGACTCTTATAGGCAAGGTCAGCGCGTGCGTCATGATGATCGGAACAAGCGCGCAGCCTGTCGGACTCGCTATGTACGGCGTGTTCTTCGATGTGTTGTCAGGCTTGGTGTGGATTGTGATACTTGGGGCGACGATAATTGCGCTCGTCATTACAATGAGCCTTAGGAGAGCGCTTTCGCAAATTAAGTAAACGTGAGTTCGATGAACAAAACACGTTCATCGAACTTTGATCAAATCGTACAATTTGCGGAAGGAGCACTGCATTTCGTGTCTGTGTGACATTTCTCAAAATGCCGCTTCACTATCTTCATATAGCCACAAAACCCCTTGTTTACTTGATTTTTCGTGTGGTCGTTTTTCGTTATACTCATTACTTTCACCCTTTTCAATTAAATTTCGTTCTCTTAAGACCTTCGCACAGAAGTTCAGACAAAATACTTCTGTGCAACAATGCACCACATGGGGCAATGAGTAGGAATTTACCAAGCTCCATCTTAAAAACGCACTGCACTATATAGCGACGCATTACCCTTCATCGGAAACATATTGTCAAGGCTTTTTATAACTTTTGCAAAAAATAAAGGCAGTGTATGTAAAATGCCCTGCCGTTACACGTCAATCTAATTTTTAGCTTGCTATTATTCGATTATTCGTGCTATAATCGTAGTAAAGTGGTGTTTATCATGGAAAAATCGCTGTTCGGCAAAGTTTTCTTTTTTACAAAGACATGGATTTAGAAATTATTTACAAAATGCTTTAATGAATAAATTGTTTTTGTTGATAATTTCCAAAGGATAAAACCCTCTTATATGTCAATAATAAAAAGAGTTTGTAAAATACGGAATGGGGCATGGATGTTGTGAACATATCAAGCATAGTTAAAATATTGGTAGTGATATTTACAATCTCGGCTATTGCTAGTATAGTTTTTATTTTGCTTGCAGCTCAATCCCGTAGTACTATGGAACACTCAGCATCACAGCGGTTTCAGCTTAATACCGCTGTACAAGAGATTTATTCTGTATCTGGCGACCTAACACGTTGGGCTCGTGCATATGCCGTGACCGGTGACATTCAAGAACATAGCAATTATATCACGGAAATCGCTCAGGTTAGGCGTAAATTCCAAGCATTAGAAATATTCAACGCCTATGACATCCCTCAAAATGAGCAAATTATATTAGAGCAAGTTCTTGATATTTTTGAAACGCTTTCACAGATAGAAGAATCTGCATTTGCCGCTGCGTCTGGAGGCAATTCTTCTTTGGCGATTGATTTAATGTTCGGCTCAGACTATCAAACAAACAGATACGCCCTTGTTCATGCTCTTGAACAGCTAAAAGAAACTGTGGGCGAACGCACCACACGATACCAAGAAGGCTCTTATGCTACAGCTGCCTTTTTTGGAACAACATCCGCTATATTAACTGCCTTAACCGGCCTTATTGGTATAAGCGGTGTAATTATTATTTTACGCAAAATCCTTCCAATACGTATATTAGTACAAGAGGCAAATAATGTTGCCAATGGCAGATTTGGTATTAACCGCTATAAAGGCTCAAACGATGAAATAGGAGAAGTTTTCAAGTCCTTTGAAGCCATTACAGATAACGTAAATTTACTTTTAGAAAATTTTGAAAAAGGCGTGTATGCTTTCCAACACGGTGAGATGAGCTATACGTTTTCTGAGTCAAGGCTAAAAGGTGACTTCGCAAAAATCTTAGAGGACGTAAATCAAATCACTCATGAATTCTTAGTTTGCTTTGAACAACTTACAGAGCCTTTAATTATGATTGACAGCAATAAAAATATCACATACACAAACAGCATTATAAAGGAGTTTGCCAATAAGCAAAACCAAAATGTTGTTGGTATGAATATAGATGATTTTCTTAACAGTGATATAACTAACCATCCATCAACTATTAAGGCGTTTAAAGATATGATTCCTCAATTAGGAACAGGCGTGGAAGTGGAATTGCCATTAAGGCCAGATAAAACATTTTGCTTTGAATATACATGCATACCCTTTCCTGTTGATGGCAAAGTAGCCTGTGCTTTAATAATGCTTGTAGATATTACAGATTCTACAAATCTGCAAAAACACACTAAAAAATTGAATGATTATCAGCATGAACGCACAGAAAAACTTTCAAGCACTATTGTCGAAGCCTTTACAAATGCTCATTTAGACGTAATAATACCTAAAAGTGAATATGATGAAGACACAAAAGAGATTGCACATGAACAAGATTCCGTAGAACAAATCGTGCAGCAGGCTACCGGAACGATTAAAAGTTATGTGGATGAAATAACACTATTGTTGCGAAAAATTGCAGACAATAACTTTGATTTTACAATTGAAAGAGAATACATTGGCGATTTCAGTTCAATTAAAGACTCTATTAAGATGATTGTAACTTCTGTTGGTTCTCTTGTGCTTGAAATACAATTGGCGACAGAACAGGTTGAAATAGGATCCGGTCAAATTGCCAATTCTGCTCAAGAACTAACATCCAGCCTTGAAATGCAAACAGTTGCCATGGGTGAAATGAATGCGGCAATCAATCTCTTATCAGAAAAAACAGGTAGAAGTGCCGAAAATGCTAACACAGTAAGCAATCTATCTAAAACAGTAAATGAGGTTGCAAGTGAAGGTGTAAAGCAAATGGAAAGTCTGCACGTTGCCATGAACGAAATAAGACATTCTTCCGAAGAAGTCGCAGCAGTTTTGAATCAAATAGAAGGTATAGCATTCCAAACCAATTTATTGGCGCTCAATGCATCGGTAGAAGCTGCCCGTGCAGGTGAACACGGTAAAGGATTTGCAGTGGTAGCAGATGAAGTCCGCTCTTTGGCTATACGAAGTTCGGAAGCAGCTAAAAACACGTTTAGATTAATTTCTGAATCAGAAAACCGCATACACATAGGTGTACAAAAATCAATAGAGACAACTGCTGCATTCCGAAATATTGAGGAAGTAGTTTCGGACATAACCCAAGCGGTAGCCAAGATAGCAGAAAGCTCTAGCGAACAGGCCGAGGAAATAAACGTGATTAAGACTAACATTGCAGCCATATATAACGGACTATCCGACGATGCATCTTCTGTACAAAACAACGCTTCAGTTAGCGAAGAACTTTCAAGTCAAGCACATGTACTCAAAGGCTTAGTGGATGTTTTCAAAATCAATAGAATAAAAGGAGTAGAATAATGCTGTGGAGTGAAAAATATGAAACAGGTAACAAAGTTGTAGATAGTGAACACAGGCAAATTTTTGATTTGGTTCAAAAAGTGTTGGATGCCACCTTTGAAAACCGCAGAGATAAAATGGACACTGTAATGGACTTTTTAGTCAACTACACAGTAAGCCATTTTGAAAATGAAGAACGCCTGATGGAAGAAAGTAATTACCCGGACATTGCCGTTCATAAAAAACAACATGCAGATTTTCTTGCAGAAGTCGGGAAACTGAAAGAGCAAATAGCCATTGAGGAAAACCATGTAAAAAATAATTTAATCATAAACAAAACAGTAGTAGGATGGCTCACAAATCATGTGCTGGGAAGTGATATGTTAATAGCAAAATATTATCGCAAATGGGAGAACGTATATAAACGAAATTAATATAAAGCCAATGATGGAGAAAAGCCATATCTCGTTATGCGGTGAATTGTTGCTTATTCAAGTGAAAGTTTCAAAAGTATTTGAGTCAAAATTTTTACTTCCACAAAAATTTAACCCCAAATATTTTAACTTTTGGGGTGTAACAACACAGGTTTGACGGAGATGGAGAAAACCCGCTAAATATCAGCCTTTCGCACTATGCCATCATGTGACGGAGTTGGCGGAAATGACGGAGACGGTTTTTGGGGGTTAATCATCTTCACCCTCCAAGAAAACCGTCCATGTGCCATCAACTTTCCGAGACTTACTTGGGGCGACGATAATTGCGCTTGACATCACAATGAGCCTTAGGAGAGCGCTTTCGCAAATTAAGTAAACGTGAGTTCGATGAACAAAACCCGTTCATCGAACTTTGATAAAATCCGCACAATTTACAGAAGGGGCACCGCATTCCGTGACCTACCGGCACGTCAGAGAATTCTGCGGATAACCTGAAAAATGCTTCGCATTTTCAACCACTGCGCGGGTGGTTCAACTTCGTCGAACTCAGGTTAAGTAATAGACCTCTTGCATAACTGAGCAAATATGTTAAACTTCCAATACAAGGGAAGTGATAGCATTGAAGTACGAAAAGATGAAAGATTACAGCGAAGAAAAATTCCGTCGAATAACGGGTGTAAAAACACGTTCAAAAAAATGGTAGAGATTTTAACAGTTGCAGAAAACCAACGTCGAGCTAAAGGTGGCCCCAAGCCCAGCCTGACAGTTGAAAATATGCTAATGGTGGCACTTGAATATTGGTGAGAATATCGCACGTATGCACATATCGCAGTAGATTTTGAATTAAGCGAGAGCCAAACTTTCCGAATTGTAAAGTGGATAGAAAATGTGCTCATTAAGGATGGAACATTCTCTCTGCCGAGGAAGAAAGCCTTACTCGAAAGCAATATAGAGTATAAGGTTGTTCAGATTGATGCAACATAATCTCCGATTGAACGCCCAAAAAGGGGCAACAAAGATGGTATTCAGGAAAGAAAAAGTGTCACACCATAAAAGCACAAGTTGTCGTGGATAAGAAATGTCGCAACATAATCTGCGTTGCTGTTGCTACTGGCAAATGTCATGATTTTAGACTTTACAAAGAATCCAAGACACATATCCATAAGGACATTCAAGCCGAAACAGATACGGGCTACCAGGGCATTGTAAAAATCCACGCCAACTCTATATTGCCGAAAAAGCGTTCAAAAAACGTACCTCTAACCAAAGAAGATAAGCAACGAAATAAAGAAATTTCCAGCAACCGAGCTACTAACGAACACGCTATCGGCTTTATTAAGCGTTCCAAAATCCTTACAGGGTGTTACCGCAACCGCCGTAAGCGTTTCGGGCTTCGCCTTAATCTTATCTCTGGTATTTGCAATTTCGATAGGGCTTAACAGTTATGCAAGAGGTCTAATGATTGACAGATACGGGCTCATACGAGCCTTTTTTATATGTGCGGAATTATGCGAAGCTCAATTTTGTCGGGCAATCCGGTCACAACTATGCTCGAATCGGCGTGCCGGAGCTGGAAGTTAGTGTACAATAGCGATTCCCCGCCTGCAAGCACTCTCATGGTATATAGTCCGGGCTTGGCGTTAAATTCTGAGGAAGAGGCTCCGGGGTTAAGTTGTGACAGTATTTTGCGGTTGTTGATAATTACGTCGACCGGCGTGAGATCGTATAGATCGTTATAAAATGTCAGCATAGTATCACCCATGGCTTTTAGTTCAGAATATGCTTGCGAGTAATCGGCGTGAACTTTTTGGAATATTTTTCAAGGCTTGTACATACATTCAGAGTAGTGACAGACAAATCTTACACGAGATGGTGATCGAATGAACACTAAGGCGGAAGTATTGGGCGTGATGGCTGCGGAATACGCTGAGATATTCGGCAAGGTTCCCGACGACTTCTTCGGCCAGATAGAAGAGATACGGATCAGAGCCGCGCGGCCTATAAGCCTTACCCGTAACGGGCGTGAGTACTTCGTGTCGCGAAGAGGAGAATTGCTCACCGGGCCGGATGGTATGAAAGTTGCGGCGGTGGGACAGGCTCCGGCCATTATGAAGACCGTGGAACTGCTGTGTAACCACTCTCCATATGCCTACGAGAGCGAGGTCGGGGCCGGGTATATTACCACCAAGGGCGGCCATAGGGTGGGACTTGTGGGGCGAGCCGTGACGGACGGCGGGCGTGTACGCACGCTGCGCAACATCAGCGGGCTGAACTTTCGCATATCCCACGAGGTACGGGGATGCGCCTCCAGGCTGATCGGTCATATTGCCGGCGAAGGACATGTCCACCATACTCTTATAATCTCATCCCCCGGGCGCGGCAAGACTACCATGCTCCGCGACATAATAAGGCTGCTGTCGTCGGGTGTGCCTGGGCGCTTTGCGGGCATGGCCGTGGCCGTGGTGGACGAGCGTTCGGAGATTGCGGGCTGCTACATTGGCGTGGCTCAGAACGACGTCGGCCCACGAACGGACGTGCTGGACGCTTGCCCAAAGGCCGAAGGGATGCTGATGCTTCTGCGCAGCATGTCGCCAAGGGTCATTGCCGTGGACGAAGTTGGTCGGGCTGAGGACGCGGACGCTATCGAAGAGGTAATAAACGCGGGAATATCAGTGCTCTGTACGATCCATGGCGGTTCGCTGGAAGAGGTGCGGGCGAAGCCGGCCATGCAGTCGCTTATGAGCAAGAAGGTGTTCGGACGATTTGTGCTGCTGCAAGGGCGCGGGCAGGTCGCGGCCGTTTACAACGAGTTACACGAGAGGATAGGGGGATACGCATGATGCTTATGAGGATAATAGGCGCGGTGATAGTGCTTGGGGCGTCAACGATTGCCGGGATATATTACGGCAACCTGGAGACGTACAGAATAAGGGATTTGCTGGAGGTAAAGAAAGCGCTGTCGATACTGCGTTCACAGATAGAGTACGCGCGCACTCCGCTGCCGGAGGCAATGCAGGCCATTTCGGTACGTGTACGCGAGTCCGTGGGGAAGGTTTTTGAAATGTGCGCCGAGATGCTGATATACGAGCGCAGCGAGAAGGTCGCGCACATATGGGAGGCGGCGGTGGAGCAGCACAAGGACGCGCTGTTTCTGGCCCAAGAGGACGTAGAGCAGTTGAAGGGCTTCGGCGCGCAGCTTGGCGGAATGGACAGTGAGGCTCAGATAATGAACATATCCATGCTCATTGATTACATAGACGAGCGTGTCGCACACTTACATGAGAGCCGTGACAAGAACAAGAAGCTCTATCGAAGCTTTGGAGTGCTTGGCGGCGCCTTGATTGTCATAATATTCATTTAACCTGAGTTCGACGAAGTCGAACCAGTCGCGGTAGCGACTGAAAATGCGAAGCGTTTTTAGGTTATCCGCAGAATTTCTTTGACGTGCCCGTAGGGCACGGAATGCGGTGGCTTTTCCGCAAATTGTGCGGATAAGATCAAAGTTCGATGAACAGTTTTTGTTCATCGAACTCACGTTCATTTATCGGCGGGGGGTCGACATGGAGATCGGGGTAGTATTCCAAATTGCGGCTGTGGGCATACTCATCGCGGTGCTGACGCAGGTTTTACAGAAGGCGGATCGGAGCGATCAGGCCATGCTTACATCGCTTGCCGGACTGATACTGGTGCTGTTCTGGATAATACAGTACGTGAGCCAGCTCTTCGAGACGGTGCGCGAATTGTTTAGCTTGTGAGGGCGGTATGGAGATTGTACGGATAGTAGCGGCGGGGCTTGTGTCGGCAATACTTGCCATTACGATACGGAAGGAAGCGCCTCAGTTTGGTTTGGCGCTCAGTCTGGCGGCGTCGGCGCTCATCTTTTTCATGGCTTTGCCGATGCTTGCGGAGAAAATGTTTGTGCTGCTGGATCTGGCGCGCTTCGTACAGGCGGATATGGCATATGTTACGATAATATTTCGGATAATCGGGATCGCGTACATTGCCGAGTTTGGCGCTCAGGTTTGCAATGACGCGGGCGAGGCAGCAATTGCCGCCAGAATTGCCATGGGCGCGAAGGTGTTGATTATGTCGGTATCCGTACCGATTCTGATATCCTTGATAGACATCATCAATATGATGCTTCCGTAGGAAGGGGCCGTACGAATGAGAAGTATGACAGTGCTTACAATACTGATCGGCTTGATCTTTGGGATTTCTCCGGCGCGGGCATATGCCGGGCAGGATGCGCTGCCTCGTGACATAGTTGAGCGCAACCTGGAATTTATCGATTTTAGGGCTCTTGAAGAGGCTCTTGAGCGTTCGGGGGCCGAGGAATTCTCATTTGGGGATATGGTTTTGCGGGTGATAAGCGGCGAGGCGGATATTTCACCACAGGGAATGTTCCGGCTGGCAGCGGAGATGTTCTTCCGCGAGTTGTCGGAGTTTTCGGGAATTGCGCGCAACATACTGATTATCGCCGTGCTGTCAGCCATTTTGAAGAACCTGACGGACTCGTTTGGTGTGGCAGAGGTTGGTAATCTGGGATTTGTGGTGGTGTTCGCGCTGATGGTTGTGCTGATATTCCAGGCGTTTTCGATAGGAGTAAGCGCCGCTACGTCGATGATTGGCAACTTGACCGCGATCATGACGGCAAGTATCCCTGTGTTTATCGCTCTGCTGGTGTTTTCAGGCAACTTGGCCGCTCCGCTTGTTATAAGCCCTACGCTGGCATTCTACGCGCATATCACCGCTACGGTCATAAACTTTGTGATAACACCCCTGATTGTGGCCGGGGTCGTAATGACAATCGTGAACTGCCTGAGTGAACGCGATATTCTGAAAAACTTTGCCAAGCTGATAATGACGGCGTGCGCTTGGGGGCTGGGCCTTATAGCTTTCTCGTTCGGTATGGTGTTGTCGCTGCAAAAGATCGCGAGTCCTATCGCGGCCAACCTTGTGGGACGCACGGCGCGCACGGCGGTGGAGGCTGTGCCGATAGTGGGCGGCGTGATAGGCGGCGCGGCCGACATGGTTGCGGTGTGGGCGCAGGCGGCGCGCTCGGGAGTGCTGGTGGCGTTGATTATAATGGTCGGTGTGGTGTGTTTTGCGACTATCTTAAAACTTGTGGCGCTGGTGTTTATGTTCAAGCTGACGGCCGCGCTGATTGCTCCGGTCTGCGACAAGCGGATTGTGGATTGCGTCAATACGGTGGGGAGTTTCTCATTCCTGCTGCTGGGTTGTGTAGCCACTGTGGTGTCGATGTTCATGATGATGACGGTAATATTATTAAGCTTCTAGGGCGTGTTACGAAGGATGGCGGGCGGTGAGACTTTGCAGGTATTTAACGATTATATACGCAATATCATGTACTTAGTGATATTTATGACGTTTGTCGGGATAATTACGCCGGGAGGGAGCTATAAAAAATACGTTGATATAGTGTTGGGACTAGTGCTGATTATTGTGATTATATCGCCGGTGGCTTCATTCATGGGCGGAAGCGGCATGGAAGTCGGAGCAGGCGAGGCTGTTGCGCGGATATTTGAGAGCAGTGAGATCGTGGCGCTGGCTGACTACGACGAGGCCTTCTTCCTGGAACAGCGTGACCGGATACTGGGCGAACATGTAAACGCGATAATACGGACGCAGTTGGACGCGCTTCTGACGGGGACTCAGTTTTCGATATATCGCAGCGAGGCCAGGTTTGCGTCCGACACAGGGGCGCTGGTAGA
>Ga0131853_10020544_pt1 | contig 11990 bp, 8 predicted proteins | sample TergutLab28metaG_FD_92764 | JGI IMG/M metagenome (GOLD analysis project Ga0131853, IMG submission 92764) | Labiotermes labralis P1 segment gut microbial communities from Petit-Saut dam, French Guiana - Lab288 P1 (version 2) (version 2) | ecosystem: Host-associated > Arthropoda: Insects >...
CAGTGTCTTCCAGCCTAGGAACCACAGACCCCCAGAGGGCCAAGAGGGTTCCTCCAAAGGCAGTGAAAATTCATTTAACTTTTTATTTAAGTCTAATTCCTGAAGCCATTGCTTGGTTTGTTCTTTTGTTGTTGGCAAGTATTATCATTATAAATAAAATTTTGATTCATTTAGTACGGTTATGAGTACATGACAAGTTTTTTGTCATGTTGTTTTCTAGTTAACATAGAACTACAGCATCTGATATGTGCAGCTGCATAAATTTTTGTAAGTTAGTACTCATAAAGTCTGGGAACTATTGGCACTGTGAAATGTATTTTACCCCTGAAGTTTGTCACTGTTCAAGTATGCTCCCTGTTTAATATGTGACTGAGAGAGTGACTTGAATATAAAGTATAGTACACAAATCTGTAGTTGAGGCATCCCCATTGTGTATGTAACAATAAAACTAAAACTAAAGGTAAAGTAAGTCAAAACACAACTAGTTTATTGGATGTTAATGAAACGACATGTTTCAGCCTACTTGGCCATCATCAGGTTGCAAAGTTCTACGAGACTAAGTATCGTAGCGTGTGGCGGATGTTGAGATCTCATCATCTGGCCAAAAAAAATTATATATGAAATATAAACTGCGTGTGAGCAGGTACAGCTGTACCTGCTCACACGCAGTTTATGTCTCATATATAATTCATAGGCCAGATGATATCTCAACATCCACCACACTAAACTAAACTAAACTCCGTGGCCTTAGTCCGCACGTGAACTATACCGACAGAGTGGCCGCCGCTGGTCGGCGAAGTTAGTGCCAACTTTTGCGGATAGAGGGGTGTCACATGGTCAGCACAACGGGTCCCCACAGCCGTTATCTCTGTTTTCTAGACCTGGAGCCGCTACTTTTTTTCATTCAAGTAGCTCCTCAATTGACCTCACGAGGCTGAGGGGACCCCGTTCCAGACCCACTACTACTCAGAAAATCTGGTAGCGCTGGGAATCGAACCCGGGACCCCTGTATCTGTAGCCAGAAACTCTGACCACTAGACCACAGAGGCGGTCCAACATCCACCACACACAAACAATATTTAGTCTCGTAGAACTTTGCAACCTGATGATGGCCAAGTAGGCTGAAACATGTCGTTTCATTAACATCCAATAAACAAGTTGTGTTTTGACTTACTTTACCTTTATTTTTATCTTCATTTATAGTATACAGATATTCTGTTTTAACATGCATGTTGTGTCAGGTGGTGCAGAGGTTCTGTGGGTTAAATATTGGAGTAACAAATAAACGTCTATAATAACAAAATATTTTTTTTTTCCAGTTTTATGAGTCTGTGTCATTGTGTTGCAGCGTTTGATGGAGTCAGATTCTGAGGGTTCACTACGAGACTTCATTGACGATGATGATGATGATGATGATGATGATACTGAATCAACAAAATCATCAGACAAGTCATCCTCAGATGAATCAGATGTACAAGTTGTAGCAGAAGGAAAAGAGAATAAAGGCAAATCCTCCAGTAGAAGTACACGAAACACACGTAGCAAGGGTGCTGCTGAAGGTGAGTGTAATACGCTATCTTTACTGCCAGACCTATGTCATACCTAAAGCAGTCCCTTGTATTTTAATTTAATTATTGTCCAACAAGATGCAACTTATTCAGTTTATTACATTTCTGTAGGCAGCTCTACATGTTTCGGGTGTTGACACCCATCATCAGGAGCTTGTACAACTGTAATTATAGCTTCTGGTATTGATTAACTGGATCTACTAACATCCGCTCTCGTTGTTGAGTTGGAACTTGTACAACTGTAATTACAGCTTCTGATATTGATTAATTTCTTTCATAAACACACCATTGAGGTTTTTGAAAACACTGTGGAGCGTATTTTGATGTACAGGAGTGGCAGTAAAGGATGGGATACAGAAAATGACACAGTCTGGAGCTTCATAATTCATACTCATCACCAAATATTACGGTAATGAAATGTAGGGTAATACAATGGGGTTACTTGGCAGGTTGTTACAGTGATGATGTTCTGGACTTGTATTTTGGAGGTGCCCAGTTCAAATCTCATCCAAGATTCTTGACTGTCATAAATGAGGACTTCACCATTTTCCTGCAGTCCCTCAAGGCTAATGTCAAGTTAGTGCCTTGATTAGGTCATGGCTGCTTTTTTCCTGATCCTTTACAAGTCATCATTCATCATACGATCAACATTATGTAGTCTGAAATACTGACAGCATTATATAGTAAACCACAAGAAAGGATGGACTAGGCATATACAAGGACTGGGGCAGTGAGAAATTTGTACAAAATTCCATTCAGAAAATCTGAATGGTGTAGCAGCTTGGGAGGTCAAAGAATAAATGGAAAGATGTATCGAAATGGACCTTGAAGAAGAAGGAGGTGATCGTATGAAGTGGATTTAATTGGCGCATGATAAGGTCTGAGAAGGCTTGTGTGGACATTGTAAAGAGCACTAGTTTCACTTATCTGATAAACATAACTTTACACACTCTGAACTGAACTGTAATTTTACACGGATTGAATTGTAGTGAAATTACTGCACAATCTCATGTTACTGTGACTGTTTTTGAATATCGTATGTTTTAGAACAAGAAGTCATCAGTGCTGATGAAGCTGAGAAATCAAAGCCCGTGGCTTGGTGGAAGCAGTTTATTGTAGGGGATGAACTTGAGAATATGAAATATAGTGGCAAATTAGTTCTTCTGTTTTCCATTCTTCGGGAATGTGAAAAAATTGGAGATAAAGTGTGAGTACAGTGCAGTTACTTTGTAAGTTAGTCAGCTTTTTGTGTATTGTGTATGTTCTGGAATGTCATATGTCCAATGGGATCCTGGTAGATAGAATTTGTGTATGGTCTTTGCTAAGACTGTCTTAATATTCATTGTACTATTTCAGGCTGGTATTTAGTCAATCTCTATACTCACTGGACCTCATTGAATATTTTTTGGCATGTGTTGATTCTGCTACACAAGCTTCAGAGACCAAAGAGTCGCTTGACAACAATATTGGTTCATGGAGTGTGGGATTGGATTATTTTCGTCTTGATGGTTCAACGTCAGTTGAAAATCGTAATTTCTGGTGCAAGGCCTTCAACCGTGAAGACAACCATAGGTCTGTATCCAATACTTGAAGAAGAAGAAATTAAGAACAGTGTAAACTCAGGGAATGCCTTCTGCCATTTGGTCTTCCCATTTGCTGTCTAAAAATATTATGATAAAAATATATATAATTGTAGTTTTACCTATTATTTTCTGTGGGTGTGAAACTTTATCATGTTCAGGGAAGAACACAGGCAGAGGTTATTCTGGAAAGGGTGCTGCATTGGATATAGGGCCTGAGAGGTAAGAAGTAGCAGGAGACTGGAGGAAGTGTATGTAGAGGAGTTTCATCATGATTTGTACTCTCTTAAAAATATTTTTTTGGTGTTCAAACGCCACCCAACATTCAGGCAAATTCAAGCATGTTCATGATAAGTTAAAACAAGAATCAAGGTTGACATAAACAGCTTTATTCCAAATACCAAGCCTGTTTGTGACAATTTTGTAAAAAGTCAGATACCTCATGGATATGACAGGCCCATCAGTAAGCTTTGCATGTGGGTCAAAAAAATCCTAGCCATGCTGCTGTGTAAGGTCTTGTGATGGTGGTTGATTCATTATGTCACAGTAATGTTGGGCAGCGTTCATTGTCCAAGTTATACTGCAGTGTCCAGTCACATGCGTAGAAGCTTCTCCTGAAATGGTTGTGTATTAATATGCCTCGGGTAATGAGCAATGTCCGGCATGACTAGTGTAGATACAGATCCAGACACAAGTATAATAGTAAGATTGACAGTAGGGAAATTGGCTGTGGAAGTATGAATTTTTTTTGGGAATGTCTTAAGTACTGATGTCCATTGGTAGTCTTATGCAGACACAAACCATAAAATGAAAGTTTATTGGTCTGTGTATGGAGTGACTGCTGGAAGTTGGCTGGCAGTAGGTAGTCTATAACATGTATTTGTTCTGACACTCGTCCAATCTGCAGGGCTCGACTCTTCATCATTTCAACCCGTGCTGGAGGTCTGGGTATCAATTTATTTGCAGCAAACCGGGTTATAGTTTTTGATGCATCATGGAACCCATCTCATGATGTTCAGAGCATCTTCCGGGTGTATAGGTTTGGGCAGAAGAAGCCATGCTATATATACCGTTTCTTAGCACAGGTATGTTGTTTGAACTTAACGCATTTTAGTAATACATCTGTTAAAAACTGGTATGACAAAATCTTATGTAATAAGTTCATTAATCATTATAGTTCATTATGTCATAGATTTATTGATCAGTACATAAAATCCTAGTTTCATAGTTTTTAATTTGTAACAATGTGTTGAGAAAAGAGTTATAAGCATTATTGTTTGTTTAAGTTTTATGAGGTGTTAAAGTTATACATTTTATAGATTGGATGGATTTGTTTAAATTAGTAATTTAGTTTCGGGTGGAATGGCGAGTGTAATGGATTTGTATAGCAGCCTAGAGGGATAGAGAGAGAGAGAGAGAGAGAAGACCAGTAAGACTCAGGGAGATTATGCTAGTATGATATGAGAACAGCATTACGTAAGTGATCCAGTAGAAATGAAGTATTTCAAATTTTGACTGTTGATTCTATTAGGGAGTAGTGGGATTTAACAGCCAATTGGGAAGAGTAAGAATATTTAAGGGGGGATGGATTTGAACTCTGCAATTTTGAAAACCTAACATAAGCGAGAGTCTGTTTTCTACCCAGGATGTGATAAGTTGTGTACATGGTACTGAGGCTAGCAGTAATAATTGTGAAATAATACAAAAATATTAATGGTGTCCAATTATTTATAAAATTACCGTTCCCCTACTTAGAACACCTAGATTCCCTGAGATTAGGACATGCGAAATGACTGATGAGAGCACCCAAGTCACCATTTAAAATCTTCTGTGACGTGCTGCCTAGTTGTCACTATTCTATCTCCAAAGAGACCTGGTTTCAATCCAGAGCCAGCCATTTTGGTATTTGTGGTGGACAAAGTGGTACTGGGACAATGTTTCCTCTGCATATTTCAGTTTCACCTTGACAGTATAATTCCATCAATCCTTTACTCATGTTTCATTCATCTGTCATTGACACTCTAATCTTAGCACTTGACAGTATCACCACCTAAAATATTGCACCCTGTCCAAAACCCTGTTTATGTAGTTGCACTTACTGCATTACATTTACTGATTGAAAAGACATAAACTAGAAACTATAGATGTGTAAAAATGTAACGTAATAGTGAGGAAATTTACACGTGGCGTAAGTATTGTAATATCAGTCATTTCATCTTGTGAAAACTAAGAGTTTTTTACCACATCTGTGAGAATCTGCCTTGGAACCCTACCATGATTAGTTGATCTCAGTCCAAACTTTGAAGCAAGACACATTACTGAAGGATGTCAACATTGGACACAAATTACTACAGTTTTATGATGTGATATTGTTACTCTGTATGGTGGAAAGTTGGTATTTAATTTAAGTGGGGGGGGGGGATTTCTTTATTTCTGCACTAGCATATATATGCAATACAATTCATTCCAGGGTACAATGGAAGAGAAGATTTATGATCGTCAGGTAACAAAGTTATCCCTGTCATGTCGAGTTGTGGACGAGCAGCAGATTGAACGGCATTACAACATGGCTGACCTTCAGGAGCTGTACAAGTTCAATCCTGAAGAGAAGACTAAACGTCCTACTCCAATTCTACCCAAGGTCTGTAATATGAAACTGTTCTTACATAGTTCAGCCTTTTGACACAAAATTTATTTTGTCTGCTTGTACAGCACCAGTAGCATCTGAAATGTATAGCTGAGTAATATAACTTCACGCCGGAATTGAGTATTTGTGCAATCAGAGCAGAGCCACACTTCCACACACTGTTATGAAATAACAACCAACAAGAAAAAGGAGACCAGGGCTCCCATTAAAGAGATTTCTGGATTCAACTGGAATGGGCCATGCAGTGAGAATCCCTGAAATAATAATAATAATAATAATTGTGAAATAATACAAAAATATTAATGGTGTCCAATTATTTATAAAATTACTGTTCCACTACTTAGAACACTTAGATTCCCTGAGATTAGGACATGCGAAATGTGCTATGTGGAAGCAAAAGGCAGCACAAGTGATCCAGATAGTAATGTCATCTACAGGAGTAATTCCAAAGTCACTATCACAAAGTCTAACATGACTTAACTTGCACCCCAATACATATAACAACTGCAAAAATCTGTAATTCTTGGCACATGTTCAATTGTAAGAAACTTTTTAAACTACAAATAAGACCACCGAGCCTAACCCTGTTGGTTACTACATCCCAGGATAGATGAATATTTCCCAGCCAAAGCTGAGCAGTGAAAAATTTGACGACAACAAAAACAACATCATTATTATTATTATTATTATCATCATCATCATCATCTCGACACAGGTTTTTCTTGGTTTCCCTTTGTCTATAAGCAAATGCTGAGATGGTTCCCAAGATTCCAAGTTGCCACTACATGCTTCTCATGTAGCCCTCCAGACTTAAATGTTTAGTTTACATGTAAAATAACCACTGCCGCCGGGTAACAACCCAATTGCAGTAAATAAATAAATATAATATACAGTGCATAAAAAAAAGAACCTACACTGACACCATGACTTGAACTGTTTGTTTGAACTCCACATCAGTGCTGGTATCCATCTCACTTGTCTGTCAGTGAATACTTATGTCCCAATAAAGTTTTATCTTTGCTGTGATGTTACTGTGAAATCTAGTTGCACATTTCAGTCATGTCATTGGCTGCAACCCTGTTTTTATTGAACTTAAGTAGAAATATATGCCTGGCCTTTCTTATTGCTGCACCAAGTGCAGCATTTTTTTCTCACAGAATTTGTATCCACCAGGAAAGTGCATGACAGTTTTGCTGCTCAGGAGAGCAATAAAAGAAACACACTGTATTTGTGTGTGTGCTTTGGTTTCGAAATTAAATACCCAGTGGTTGCTACTGAAGGCCAGCATTTACCTAATAACTGAACAAGGGAGGCCATTAAATTACGCGAAATTAACCTGACACTAGGTGTTTTAAGGATCTCACTGCGTGACATTTGTACCTGATATTACGTGCCAGAGGGTTAGTAGATGTCTGGGATAGAGTCTTTCACTTAATGGATTGTCATATACAATGAATCTTTGAGTGACAGGAATCATGTTACCTGCTCTTTTTCTGAATTGTTAGTTAGAAAAATGCCCATGATTTTTGTTGCACAGAGGGTACAACTGTATGTAGGAATGATAATTTTTATAATTTTGTAGCCTCTTCATATTGAGGTTGCATTGCTGCATGTTTGTTATTCATTCAGTACTGGGAAAGAAGTTCCAATTTATTACATACACATTACAGTACTCATATTGTTTCTAATACATATTTTACCAGTGTCTTCAGTCTTCTTTGCAGCAGCTCATGGCCAGTTAGCTGCTCAGAAATACCAGCTTTTCTGGGACCTGAATTTTATTGCTGCTGCTAAATCATACTCAGATCGCACTGAGTGCTGCATCTTTAAATCTCATGTTTTCCAAGATCTCAGAAGTGGTCTTTGTCCATGACTTTATCAAGACCATGCTGAGTGCATTTGCATTCTCCACCACGAATGGTGCATGTTTGGCCCATCCCTTCTTCCTTTGTTAATAATATTTGGCAAATTATATATTATGTAATTTTCTTTGGGTTATTATGTCTCTGTTTTTGGTACTCATTAGCTATTTGTTCTCAGTCACATGCACAATTTTTTTTTTCTGCTATGGTGAGAGTCAAATTCTGCCACCCATATAAAACAGCAAGTAAATTGTATTGCCATGAGACATTTAGAAATATGTGTTCATGTTATGGTAGTTATTTTTGAAAACACATCTTTAAGTAGAACAGCTAATTTAGAGACAGGAAGATAAATTGGGTATTAATTGTGAACAGCATAATAGTGTCCATCACATCCTAAAATTTCTAGTTCTCTGTCCTTTCACATATCATAAGCACAAAATTTGAACTTCAGTATCTCTCCAGTAATGTTCTTTCAGAAACCATTTTCTTTCTTGTATAAGAAGAAACAATGCTGGTTGTTGCAGCAGAGTGGGTGGCATTCCTGCTGCTTATTGAACAGGTTCTGTGTTTGTCTGGCCCCAGGGACCTGCCTGAGCCTCTTTGTTGTTCATTCACTCACTTCAGTTAAATGTTGTGATAGCATCTTGAATTATGCCAGAAAGCCTTTCATATCCATTCCAGTTCATTCCCCCCTCTTTCTATTTACTCTGTGCTACTGACAGTGTCATAAAATTCACCATTAGTAAGTTATGAGTTAGTAAATGAATATGAGTATCGAGAAAGGAAGAATGCAATCTTTGGGATGTCGTGTCATTTATACTTGTAGAAAGTTGGATGAACTTCCTGCTTCTGTTCTCAGGGTAGAAGAGATGCTGCCTTCTCCTGCCCTGATGATGGAGGCAGCAGGTTTTTCTGAAACTGTTAGTTTTCTACCAGAATGCACAACATCACAGTGCAGAAGACAGTACAGTTTGTAGTCACCACCTTGAAAATCTTAGATCTCCTCTAAGATTGTATGTTCTTTTGACATATGATGCCATGTAGTCTAGTAGAGAGATGTGAGGGTCAGTTAGAAAATGAACTTCTATGGCATGTAATTCTGTAACTAAAGAACCAGAACTGATTGTGATCATATCAGGGGAATTTTGTTCCTGGGAGATTATCATTTGTTACTAGCCCTCTAGCAAAATGTTGGAAGTCACGAATTTAAAGATGATGGTGAAGTGGAATCAGTTGTGGCACACAGGCTTATGGCACAGGGCACACTCTGGCATTAACAGAGATTAGAAGAGCTGCATCATTTGAAAGAATCAAATGACTTTTTAGGATCGTCTGTTAGCTGAGCTGTTGAAAGAGCATGAACAGTGGATTGTTACATACCATGAACATGACTCTTTGCTTGAAAACAAGGAAGAGGAAGAGCTTAATGAAGAGGAACGTAAGGCAGCCTGGGAAGACTACGAGAATGAGAAGAAGGGCAAGGTTCTTCCTGCACCAGGTATATCAGTTCCAAAATACAGTAATTTGAGAACAGTTCTTATTATTGGCAGTTTAGTTTGTTCTGTCATGCATCTTAATTTTTATTTCTGCAATTGTTTGTTCTAGGTGTGTTCAATGCACCACGCTCGCTGAACATGCCAGCTCTTCGTGAAACCTTGAGGAAAGAGGTATGTATAGATTTGTTTGTTATATGTAAAAGAAATATGTAAGTTTGAAATCATCCATTGGTTACAAAACTTCGGCATTTATAACTCTTGTGATTTTACCGCCTTTTATTTGTATTGTTAGTATTCACCATGACATATCTGGAACTGATTGCATGGTATTAGTTTGAAATCATTGAGTGGTTACAAAACTTTGGCTTTTATAAGTCTTTTGAGCTTGCTTTTATTTCTGTTGTCAGTATTCACCACGAGGTATCTTGAACTGATTGTGTGAGAGTTGAATAAAGAGAGACCAACTTGATATCACTTGCTTTTTTTTTTTTTCATTATTTAATGCTCAACATGTTTCGGATGTTAATACATCCATCCTCAGGAGCTTGCGACTTATTTGTTGAGTTATTTAATGGGTTGTATTGCTCTGGTTCGATGCCATGCCACAATGTAACACCAACACGCATCGAACCAGAGCAATACAACCCATTAAATAACTCAACAAATAAGTCGCAAGCTCCTGAGGATGGATGTATTAACATCCGAAACATGTTGAGCATTATTAAATAATGAAATAAAAAAGCAAGTGACATCAAGTTGGTCTCTCTTTATTCAACTATCAAGATGATGCACGGTCCAATAAGCATATGATTGTGTGATATTTTTATTTTAATCAGTGAACACAAATTTTCATAGGAATTTGTTGACGTATTTCATTTCAGAAGAATGTAACTTTTAACTAATGCAATGAACACATGTGTTGAAGAATGCTCCATCTAACAAATTCTTTAATGTAATATGCATTATATCATATATTGTCAAATTACCAGTAGCTTGTGTATTATTGAGACATTTTAAATTTTGTATTTGAAGATTGTCAAATGTGTAGATGTGTAATGTAATGATTGTTGCTTGGTCAGTTCCCCCATGCGACAGAAGAAGAGCTTGATATGCGACTCACCATGGTAGTGAGCCAGATTTATGATCATATAAACGCTTCAAAGAATGGAATGCCAGCATCAAATGTACAGGTATTTTAAAAGATAAATGTATGCATGGGGTCTCATATGACTGGACTCATTCTGTTAAGTATATGTTGTCAGTTGTAATCCTTAAAGTACTTGCCTTCTGATTTTTAAAAGTACTAAGTAGTTCTGGATGAAGAATTCATTGACTAGTCTTTGCACAAGCCTGGAGTCACCAGAATGCATTTGGAAGGCATATTATTTGGATCGTAGACAAGTAAACTGAAGGCTGTGCACTGGATATAGGTGGTTCATACTGTAACTATTCCTTTCTCATGATACCACATCTTTACTCGTGAGTGGTGCAGATGCTGAATGGCAACAGTAAGGTTTTTCTGAGGGAATATTGATGGGAGAGATGTCAAACTGCTGCTAATCAACCCCTATGCCACATGATAAATGGTCGACAGAGCAAGTACACAGTTTGTGTTAATTAGATAAATTAATCCACTACAGTCACTTCAGTAATTGCAGCTTTCATCAGTGAGTGTTTGTGTATGTATGATCACTTGTGGGTAATTTCCACAAATTAAGACACTACTTGACGGCTTTCAGTGTTGAATTTTCTGCCATTGTGTTTAACCTCGTAGTTTCAACTGCAAAGCTATGCTGCTTAAGTAATATCTCTAAATTGGTACTGAATTTGGACAAGTATTGCCAGCCCAACTACATTGTATGTTTCAGTGTAACTTCTGATGAGCTGTTGCAGCCACAGTAACACTGTTGTGTTACTGTGGCTCAAGACACAGTGCTACATTTTATCTAAAGCGTAGGACTACACAATGCTTAATTTTAAGTGAACACAGCAAAAATTGAAGGATAGTTATCCTACGACTCTCTTGTGTCACTGGATATGATGCTATACAGTGTTTGTAATTGGCTTTTCACATCTAGGCTATAAAACCCAAATTTCACTAAGTGCTGCCAACAAAAATTTAAACAAAACACTGTGGATACCTTGTGACCCACCCACATATACTGAGTGTGTCAGAAGATGGGGATAACAAAGGCAGAATATTACATTAACAAGAAAGGCTTTATTCAGGCTTTCATGGCAGGTGTTGCTGAAATGATGGTCTTCTTGGTTCTGATACTGTATAGGATAAGAATTTTCACTGCGATGTTTCAGAGGGACATGCTGCCTCCATCTTCAGGGTGGTTTAGTTTGGTACATGTTATTGCTCAATTTATTGGCTGGAGTAATTCCGCTCGTTGTATAGGAAACCTGCACGAATAAGTGACACATTTTGTTCTCCCAATCATTTCAGCATCCATTGGAATGAAATTTGGTGACCCCCAAAGATGGAAGCAGCTCTTTTGGAAGAAACTTATTGTTTTACAGATGTTAGAACCCAGAAGACTAATCGTTTGAACAAGGGCCTTGATTGTCAAAAGATGGGGATTGTTGCACAAAATTTATAGGTTTTTCTAACATGTAAACATGAAGCAGTCTGTACCATCTTACACTGGACACATAATGATGTTACACATAGATGTGAGGAAGCAAAATACGAATATTGATTGTGTGTATGTGTCTGTATGTTTTTTTTGTTGGGGGGGGGGGGGGGGGGCCCCATGTGTTTTTTGAAAAAACGGTTTTTTTTTGTTATTTTTGGTGTGACCCAGGGGGGTTTTTTTTTGTTAAGGGGG
>Ga0131853_10020545_pt1 | contig 11990 bp, 12 predicted proteins | sample TergutLab28metaG_FD_92764 | JGI IMG/M metagenome (GOLD analysis project Ga0131853, IMG submission 92764) | Labiotermes labralis P1 segment gut microbial communities from Petit-Saut dam, French Guiana - Lab288 P1 (version 2) (version 2) | ecosystem: Host-associated > Arthropoda: Insects >...
CCTTACCTTGTTCAGATTATCTACATTGCTTTGGCTTGGATCCTGTACCCACTGAATTTTAGCCCGCTTCCTTTGATCCAAAAAACCTAAACATTCTTCATCAAACCAGGGTTTATTCTGCTTCAATTCATCCAAACCCAGACTCTCTTTTGCTGACGTTTGTATATTCTCTTTAATATTTTCCCGAGTCCTATTTACGTCCTCGTCATCGTCCGAGTTCTCCAAAGCTGCAAACCTGTTTGTAATCTCGACATGGCAATAACACTGCCATTAAAATAATGATAATGATTAAAAATACCCATTTGAAGAGTTGCCCCATCCTCAACCAGGTTTCCTGCTATCTGTTTGCCAATCTTAGTTTCAACTTCAGTTGGTGGACGACCACCATGTTCAGGAAGAGGTGCGTCTACTTTCACAGCATAATCAAAATGTGACTGATGGACTGTTGCGTCTCCAAATGTTCTTGGCATCTGTGGATTCACTTGAGCTGCAATTAACAACAGAACATTATATAATAAGGATAAAGACAACATTACAGTAAAACATTATGCAATTAACATATAGAAAACAATGTCCCAGTGCTTTAACATGCAGCAGGTCTTGAGAAACGTTCCTTGCATTCTAGACATTGGAGGACTATGGTGAGGTATCAGCTTCAAGATAGGTATCAACGCTTCACCTCCGGGGAAAAAATCCTCAATTCCCCGTAAAAGGTTCATGGGTGGATGTCAATGGAAAATGTCATAATGGTGAACAGATGAATCCCAGCCCCTACCACAAACTCAGCCAAAACCACTCAGCCTATACCAATCACTTTCATTTAACAGGCTAAAACACACTGGGTAAGTTAACCACGTTAATTCTGTAATGAATTTTTGATATTAAGAGTAGGTGACATAAAATAACAAAATGGTTGGTCTGTGTACTGAATGCAGTAGGCCTGACTCCTGCTTCTGGCATCAACAGTGTGCATTTCATAATTCTTTTATACACAAATTCAGTACCTCTGCATGAATCAACAAAGGAACACACAAGCAAAGCAAATTGCCTTTTGTCAACAGATGAAGTCACTATAAGTTACAAGTCATTATGCATTCTGACAATGTAAACAAAAGGGTTAAATGAGCACCGATATCTTCCCAACACCGAATTTGAAAGCGACTGTCTCTTGGAATGTAGTTTGGTAGGTAGGTAATAACATTTTGAGGGAATACACTTCCCCTGACTGCCGTGTAGAAATTCGAATGTTTGAGAAGACTTGGAGCAGCAGGTAGGTTCCTGTAAAATGCTGGTCATAATGACTATCAAGAGGAGTGGGATGGCATAGTTGATGTAATGGCTTCCTACGGGTTGGACGGTCCGGGGTTCAAACCCTGGTTGAGGTAAGATATTTCCTTTTCTCCATACACGTCCAGACTGGGTCTGAGACTCATCTAGCCTCCTCTTCAAGGGGTATTGGAGCTCTGTCCATTGTGTAAAGTGGCCAGGTGACTGTGCTGACCACCCACCCCCACTAGCACAGATGGTAAGCTGGAGTGCAGCCACCCCTATTTTCCCCCCCCCCCTTTTTTTTTGTCAATGGTATGTGGCCACCTTTACCTTAACTAATCAAACCATGTGGCATTACACCCTACAAGAGGGTCATCATCACACCTAGCAGATGGCAGTCTTCATAAACACTGCAGTAATAACTTTGTATCTCTCACACACCAGTTATGGTTCACACTAGTTGTCAATCTGCTGCTCTGTCTGTGTTAGTCTGTGGTCACATCTGGCCAGCTTTATTAGTATCTCATAAAACAGATCTGGAAAGTACAGTTGTTCGCTTGTTGGATATAAGTTTATTTGGGGAGCAGAAATTCACAACACTATTTCATATTAATAAACCCTATTTCAGTTTTTTCATTTTTTAAAATTGACTGTAATAAGTCAAAAAGCTTGTAGGTGATAAATGAGTGTTTAGCTCGGTAAGTAATGCTCAAATTGTTAAAGCTCTTATTTTAAGGAAAACAGAGGCAAATTAGCTACTACAGAATCACACACATTTTCTGTTGGTTTATTTAACAATAATGTCAGTATCTGACACTACAATGTCAAATAACAGACTGATGAATGATGAACTGGAGAAAAAGTGTCAGGAAGCAGTTGTAGCCTATTTGCAGTATGATATCAGCAGGTGCAACCGAAGACAGAAAACCATTAAAAAAAAAAAGCCAGGCTAGTATGTGTCCCAGTCGAGATACGATCCAGGTACCCCCTGATTACAAGTCTAATGTGTTACAACCCCTGACCTGTTCAGTAACACAATGTGAAGGTATGCTGCATAATAACCGCTTGCAGGCTGCTGATACAATCACACTTGCAGCAAACACATACATAGTATTTCACTCAATGTTTGCAAGTTATTAAAAAGGCAAACAGTAATTCATGTTCCACAGTTCATACAAGAACATGGACAGTACTGGTCTTCCTCAAAGAAAAACTTCACAGCCCTAGCACTGTTTTTTGCAGTCTAGGCAACTGGGCAAAGTGTAATAATTTGCCACTCGCACCCTCAACATGACTATACCTCGCACCCTAATAGCCAGATGCCTCCTCATCTTACCCACTGTCAACTGTAAACATATCAGGAACACATGTGTCCACTGTAGTGGACACATGTGTTCCTTCCACCTTCCACTGACATTATTTTATTCCCATCTCGGCTGCTTGGCAAGGCAAATGTACCCCCTTCACATTATCAGGCACAGCAACAGTTTGCATAACAACAATATTTACTGCCAGATATGGACTGCATGATGGCACTGCCATCCCCACCCAACAAGACTAGAGGCCCAAGCACAGCTGATAATCTCCTCAGATGCCAGTACTTTGTAGACAAACACACCAACTTCTAAGACTGTTGTAGGATATCACTTCAGCCTCATCATGTAACAGAACAGCTATGGTCCCAAAATACTTACCTGTGTTTGGAAATGCTGATTAATTAAAAACCACATAACTCTACAGTTATTTAAAATTATGTGATCAGAATCATCAGATGAACAGGCACTTCCACACATCTGTCACTAGGTTAAGTCCAGTCAACATACGTACACTGCTCAAAGTAAGACATGATGAAACAATAATTAACTACCAAACCAACCAACCAACTTACTGCCTGAGAAGTCAAGAAATTTACCACATTTTAAGGAACAACCTGAAGGTGCATTACCGCATTCACAAGCACCCACCATCTGTCCCTATCCTGAGCCAGAGCAATCCAGTTCATGTCTCCCTGTCCTGCTTCTTGAAAATCCATTTTAATGTTATAGTTCCACCTATACCTAGATCTTCCAAGTCATCTCCTTACCTCAGGTCTCCCCATCAACACTCTGTATGCACATCCCACATTCGTGCCACATGCCCTGCCCATCTCATTCTTGATTTGATCATCTGAATGATATTTGGCGTGGAGTACAAAGCATAAAGCCCTTATTAAGTAGTTTTCTCCACTCCCCTGTTACCTCGTACCTTTTAGGCCCAAATATTCTCCTCAGCAACCTATTCCCAAACACCCTCAGCCTATGTTTCTCCCTCAATGTGAAAGACCAAGCCTCGCACCCATACAAAACAACTTACTTACTTACTTACATACTCCATGCAGCAGGATCCTTCTTGAGAAGCTAACCAGTTTTCAGGCAGTCAAGAAATTCCCCGCATTTCATGGAACCCCAAGGTTCATTACCGCATTTACAAATGCCAGCCACCTGTTCCTATCCTCAGCCAGGTCGACCCAGTCCATACCTCCACATCCCACTCTTAAAAATCCATCTTAATATTATCCTCCCACCTACAACTTGGTCTCCCAAGTGGTCTCTTTCCCTCAGGTTACCCACCAAAACCCTGTATACACCTCTCCTCTCACCCATATGTGCTACATGCCACGCCCATCTCATTCTTCTCAATTTTATCACCTGAACAATAATAGGTGAAGAGTACACATCATTAAGCTCATACAAAACAACAGGTACCATGAAACAACAGTGAGCAAAACTCACAGAGAAACAACAATGAACAAAAACACGAGACATTTATACAGACCTGTATTTACATTTCTACCAGATGAAAAAAAAAAATGGAATGAATGAGGCACTGTGGGATGAGTAATCTTGCTATTTGTTGGGGCGTTGTCCCTGGGTCTTGAAGCCTAAGTGCTGTGCTTGACGATGTTGCGTTTTATCTCAAGCTTCAATTGCAATAGCTGTTTAAAGTTGGTCACTGTACCTTGCCTTCGGGGCCAGCACCTGATCATTATGCATAATTTCCATTTCAGACTTTGCATGTTACAACTGTTTGTGACAGCTGTATCATGCAAAGTCTGTGTGAATAAACTCCTACCACTTGAGACCAACACACATAGGAAGTTGAGTTGAGGAGTTATATTTCTGTCCTGTATTCATAAGCTGCCCAGAACACAGATTATCTGCATGTTTACTGTAGGTTTCTGGTCTCTAGCAGGAAACTCTGGGACAGTACCACAAATCAGATGACAACTGCTTCCCTCCACATACACTTCAATTCATTGATCATTCCACCACTCACCACTACATAAACCAAGCTACTTACAGTATTACATATACTGTAAATAAACAAACTGAGAACCAGTCACTATATATAATTTCTGTGCTAGTAAAAGTTAGTATTTAAGACTCAGTCAGTATACAAAACTTCTGTGTTGAGGCCAATCTACTGTGCATTAAAACCTAACAACAAAAGCATTTGGTATATAAACATTTTCCTTCTTACCAACAATTGTCTTTGAATACATAAGCGCTGCACGGACACAGTCTACACTTGTCCCTAGGCTGCAGAATCCATGTTGATCGGGTGGAGATACCTGTCAGAAATACAATTATGCACATACAGCCACCGCCTGACTTACGACCATCCCATTCACAATCAACCTTACCTTAAGACCAAAATTTCCTTCAGAAAATTTCAATTCAAACAACTATAAAATTGCCATTAAAATTTCATATATAATATGTATTATATAATAATATATGTGTGGGCCGGGTAGCTCAGTCGATATAGCGACTGAGCTACGGGCTGGACGGTCCGGGATCAAATCCCGGTGGGGACGAAATCTTCCGCCCGTCCAAACCGGCCCTGGGGCCCATCCAGTCTCCTGTAAAATGGGTACCGAGTCTTTCCCGGGGGTAAAGTGCGGCCGGGGCGTGCTGCTGACAACTCACCCACTTCTAGTGCCGCGGTCATGGAAGAGTACAGCTATACCTCTACCCACCCTCTGGGCCACACCGGGCCTGTAACGGGAACACTTTACCTTTTACTTATATATAATATACATTATATACATTTCTATATTTCGTTAAAGAAACTCCGCTGTTATTATTTTGTAAGAGCAAGACTACTTATTTAAATCCCTCTCGAACTGACTGAGGATGTGTATTCCACCTCATTTGATATTCTCGACTTATGACCAGGTGTTCAGAACGTATCCTGTTTGTAAGTCGGGTAAAAAAGCAAACCCGGTACAGGGCCTGAGAGTTCGAGGAGCCAGAGGCTTCCAGATTTCAAGACAATCGTCACATGAAAGTCTTTAGGTTGTCAGCCCTACACACCGGCCACCTTTAACCCCAGGAAATATTCCTAGTACTCATTTCTGTTAGAAGCTGAGTCCGGAAGGATTATGTCAATGAAAAATTCCAATACCACCACCGGAAATCACACCCGCCACCTTGCGGCTTGTAGCGCAGTGCCTAAACCAACTGCGCCACCGGGGCAGTACAAAGTATACAAAATATAAATAGGCCATTCTTCAAACAACGCAACACCATTTACCGTGTGGAAGACATGCAGTACGATGCGTACTGCACTGCTCCAATGGCAGCTGCATAAGCATTACATTTCTCTAACGCTGACACCAATGGGTCAAATTACAGAACTGCAGCACTGGGGACTTTACATTCCCCTATCCTTGGGTGATAAGGCTGGCACTGAACTGGACAGCACAGGCGATAACGTCTGTTTTGCATTTGCATTTCATTGCAACTGTATCCTCCCACTTAGCTAAAAACCCAATTTCTCAAAACCAAAAAACCTGGACATTTAATGATACTTAGATAGCCGGACAGGGGTTGGGATAGGGGTTGGAAGACAGAGATTTAACCCATCATGGAATAAAAAATCAGACTAATTTATTAACTTAACTACATAACCCAGATAAAAATTACGATAGATATTAAAAAAAAGAATACAGTCATTTCGTTATTAAGCGTGTTCCGTTAACGCAAAATGGCTATAACGCGACTGACGAATAGCTGAACGCTGTTTGCACAACGCGAACTTTAGCAAACGCGTGTTGGCTATCACGCGATTTCAGCGACCAGGGTGAAGATATTGCGCCAAACATCGTTAGAACAGTATTATTTTTGTTACAAAGTTTTCTATAAAGCAATGTATCACAGAAAAGCACCCATCACGCTATAGCAGAACTGGCTGTAATAATAATAATAATAATAATAATAATAATAATCCTGTTGATTACAACATCCCAGGAGAGGTGAATATTTCCCAGCCAAAGCTGAGAAGTGAGAAATTCGGATGATGAGGATGATAATAATGATGATGATAATAATAATAATAATAACAAAACAACAACATATCGGGACTCCACGAAATCAATAAACTACAAAAAAAAACAGCCATATTGGGTACTGTACACAAACTTCACAAAGTACTAATGTAAATGTACAAAACATATCTAACATGCAAAATAACATTACATGAAGCACAAATTGTGAATACGGAACAGCTGCAACATTACATACCCTAGAAACATGATTAGTTTCAGGTGTATAAATGTAAATTCCCTGAATACAGGTGATAACCAATATAATTATGAAACTCAGACTGCCAGTTCACACATCCGATCCTCACCCTTCGCAGTCTCAGTCCAGACTCTGAAGTCACTACTGTGACACATCTTCCTCTCCCTGTCCTATTCCTTCCTCTTACTGGCCGGTTGACGGCTGTCCTACTGCTACAGATGTTTCCTCCCACTGTGGGAAAGTCAAAGCTTTCCTTCGTATTGTCAGAACTGTCGAATTTTTATGACTTTGAAAAACTCGGAATGTTTCATCCCGAAAAGACTTCTGCAGGACACCGGGACACAGCTCTTTAAAACCCAAAAGACCGGGACGCATGTCATCGTACACGCAGCTAACTTGGAAAGTAGGCTAGCAGCCAGCAGTCTATTAGCCAACTAGTGTCACACAGTCGTTCCTTTTGCTTGATTTTACGCGATAAATTGTGTTGGACTTTATGGCAGGAGAACACTGCACACAAAACACGTACGTGGGCTAGCATACTGACCTGAACAAAAGCCACGTCTGGCTTAACGATCTTCCGATGGAATAGTAAAGGTATTTCAGACAGGAAAATGGGTACACAGTCCGAGCGACCCTCAGCCACAGCTTTGCGAACATTCGCGGCCATGAAGAAGGAACATGATCTGAAGATTCCTGCAAAGTTAAAACTTGATTTATTAAATGTCAAATTTGAGGCTGTCATACCGGGATGGGACGAAGCACAGTGTGGCAGGTATTTATTGATGTTTCAGAGAAACGTTTCTTCAGTATCGATGAATTATCAATCAATAAATCAATCAACATAAGATGCACAGCAGAAGAGTGACATCAGTCTGTCATGTTGTCGAGTCCTGGCGTACGGTCAGGACCATATCTGAGTTCTGTTACGGTACCCCTTGTTCATCTAGCATTGTTCTGGTACTGTCAGCACAGCAGTTCTCCCCTGCACTGCTGGAGTTCCCAGGAACAAAATCCATTATTTGTACTGTCTTTATAATACCAATCTCTGTCAGTGCTGGTTTTTACATTAGGTTATGCCCTAACTTACCCATCCAGTGTGAGGAAAAAATGGTGGACGATTGAGGGAAGTAAGGAAGGCAGGAAAGAAGGAAGGGCAAAACAGAGCAGAGTCTGTCAGTGAGCTACTAGGACAATGAAGTAACAGTTCGTCGCTGGCTTGGAATAGCATGGGTAAGAATCAAAGAGAATACATAATTGAAATATTTTGGATTCAAGAAGTGTTCGGGACCCTGGGTGAGGGTTGGTTGGGGGTGATAACACGAAGTTGAGAAGGCAGTTCCCGCTTTCATGAACTGTTACGTTCCCGCAGTGTTTGTCAAGCCAAATTTCGAAACGCGAGTCACTACTTGAAGTGGGTAAGTAATTGAACGAACGAAAATGACCGTGAGGTTACAATGGCAATTGTATTGCCTGAGACGAAACGTAACATCGGGAGAAACACAGCATTATTATTATTATTATTATTATTGTTATTAAGGGGGTCGTACACCATAAAAAAGCAAAAATATATACCACGTACGTCTCGTGCTCAACAGCAGAAAAATTAACACTTGTCTTGCCTTTCATTTTCTTTTCTCTTTGCTTAAATAATTACAGAAAGATTTCGGATCCATGAATCTGTGCTACGGTGCGTTCAGACAAGGCATGCTTGGGCTCGAGCACGCACCCCGACTTGCGTCTCCGGATGACTTCCCGGGCCCGAGCCCAAGAAACGCCATACACGGGATCCTGTGCTCGAGTGGCTACGCACAGAGGCGGGACTTCCATGAGAGACTCACCAAGCAGCGTTGCAGTTTGGATATTTCAAGCCACTGCAAGGTATCGCGATCAGCGTGGACGACACGTCTTCAGAATGACATGCCGAGTGGGGTGTATGAGTTCCATTATAACGGTTCGTATACGCGAAATTTCGTGGTACGAAACTTCGGAGAGCGAGGGACGACCATAGGAGCGCCTGGGGAGACGACGGGTGCAGCAAAGACGGAACGCGGAAAAGAAATGTGGGGCGGGGGTCAGACAGGGATCCGAAGGATAATGTCAACGGTCGCCGAGAGAGGGTTTGGGCCCTAGTGGAAAAATTCTGTCGGGCCGCCGCAGCAAGGACGGACCGGCTAAAAAATCTTTACACTAAATCGGAAAGGACTGACTCTCAGTTGCAGCAGAGTGACTTGGGCTTTGCCTGAGAAGATCAATCGGCAAATAATGATACAAAAACATATGCAACATATTCCGGCCCCGGGAATTTGTACCGGCTTCCCCCCCCCTCCCCTCCAGCACTGATAATGACAAGAAGCAGGGGATTTGGCAGAAAGCAAGAGGGTTGGTGCTAGAGGAAACCGAGTACGTATCGGGGTAACGGAGTAAGGTGGAGGTAGGCGAGCTGGCTTGAAGAAGGGGAGTGCTAGATAAAACGGCGCTATACCTCCAATCCACTCTAAGCTTTCAGGGCGTGCACAGGGACAACTTTACCATTTACCTTTAGCACAAACGTGAGTCCCTGGTTCCCTCTGGATCACTGTCGATATGCAAGATAGAGGCGACCTGTAAACGGTGACCACACAGAAGTTTCATTTTGTCACTGCAGAGCATTCCAGGGGTTTGTAGCAAACACCGTCGGTGTCACAGTGTTCCCGAACAGCGAGGGGATCTCAGGAGTCAGATTATGCGACAGTTTCATTATTTACTTTGTATTAAAAAGAAGTTTTACTTACTTACTCCATGGAGCAGAGTCTTTCTTGAGAAGCTAACCGACTGTCAGCTAGTCAAGAAACTCCCCGCATTTTATGGAACCCGAAGGTTCATTACTGCGTTCACAAGTGCCACGTCACCTGTCCCTATCCTGAGCCAGATCAGTCCTGTCCATGCCCACCCATTCCACTCCCTGAAGATCCATCTTAATATTATCAACAATATTACCAAGTGTCAAAAACACAACATTGTAAAAATAATACGTTAACCAGCTGTTTAACGTATTATTTTTACAAGGCTGTGTTTTTATCTGCCTTTATTTATTCTCCAACACAACGGGACGCATAAAGTGAATATTACGCACATGTATATCAAAGCTCTCCTACATGTTTCGGCGCATACTACACCATCCTCAGGGAGAACTCTGGTCACTTGCTCAAAAACCGTCTTCTTATCGTAATGTTGTTACATTGGTTCCAAAGCACAATATATATCATATGTGGGTTTTACAATGCTATTTACAATTATTATAACAATATTTGGCTCTTTCTTATGTTCTAAAGTATGCAAAATATTGAAACTATCTAAACTTCGAGATAACATTGCAGAATTGGCGACGCGGTGCGAAACACAGCGTGTGGCAACCGCGCTTCAGCCCAGATATCTCGTATCTTGAGCTCCATCTCCACACCTTAGAGGTGGGATTAAGTGTAAAGCTGGTTCACAAGGTCTGATGCCGTACAGTATCTAACAGCATCTTGAAACATGATGTCAGTAGCGAAATAACGGTTGATACAGGGCAAATATTGATACAGCATTTTTTTACTCTGAACGGCCCATATATTAGCATCCTGAAGTTCGGCACAACTGACATGGAACGCCCTGTATATATATATATATATATATATATATAAACATTAACTACGTACACAAGACCCGTAAATCACAAACACGATTTGTGAAGTGACTTCCTACATGGCTCGGCCTCAACAGGCCAAGACCAAGTACAAAACGTATAAATTTTGCAAAAATTTCTAGACAGGCAATGTACTGATAACGTAACAATGAGGCGCGTTTGTGTAGCCACTGTTGCAGTATGAAAGCAATTACTATATCCATATTCCGAGAGTGTGTGTTTGTAGCCTTACGTACCTAGCGTGAAATGCGCCATCGCCATACTGCCATCTGTGGTCTCTCCGGCTCTACCATATTTTTCCACATTATCTCATAAACGGGTATTGAACACAAAATGTGTTTCGATTTTCTCTACAACTTTTGTCTGAAACATTTCTCATTGTAAGCAGAATTCAGCGAGATATAAACAGAAATGTATACTGGTCTTCACGTTAAGTACACGTTATTCTTGTCCGATTTTAAGAAAATTTGAATTTTCTCCAACAGATTTTCGACAAATACTGGAATATAAAATTTCATAAATATCCGTCCAGTGGCAGTCGAGCTGTTCCATGCGGACAGACGGACGGACACACACGACAAAGCTGACAGTCGCTTTCCGCAATTCTGCGAACGTGCCTAATGAAACTGGTAAACGTGTGTAAAATACACCAAAAATTCTTAATGCAAGCTGATTAAACACAGTAAACAAGGACAGAGTAAGCGTATTTACGATAATGCAGTCGCTGTGATGAGAGACACAGACAGGCCTAGATACTTCGTCAACAGTTTTGAACAAGTCCGTACAAAGGCGTATCCGAACGTTTTAGAACTATCTGCTAGGACGGTGAATAGCAAGTAATACAGTCTGCTGCCACAAAGTGCTGCAGTATCGCTGTCTTCTGAGTTAGTCTAGTGAGTCTTGCAGCCAAAAGTCTTTACATCGCTTCTCAGCACGTACATGAAAAGGTAAACGTCACGTTATTCCCTTGCTTAATTAAGCACAACGCCATGAAGGTACACGAGGGAATGCAGATATGCCTGCACGCACTGTTAACGATGGTATTCGATACCGTTGTCAGCTTCACAATTCGGCTGTGTTAACTCCGAGGGAAATAATCCTTGTCATCCAATGGATCGGAGGGTGGGTGGGCCCAAGAGCCGATCTAGATGCTTTCACAAAATGCTCTTCCTCCCACCGAAAATCGAACCCCGATTCCTTGGTCGTGCAGCCCTTAGGCTAGTCAATATAGCTCTGCTCCGAACATCTTATTACAAATAACGTTACATTAAAACTAAACTAAACTCCGTGGCCTTGGTCCGCACGCGAACTATACCGACAGAGCGGCCGCCGCCGGTCGGCGAAGTTAGTGCCAACTTTTGCGGATAGAGGGGTGTAACGTGGTCAGCGCAACGGTTCCCCACAGCCGTTAATCTCTGTTTTCTAGACCTGGAGCCGCTACTTTTTTCATTCAAGTAGCTCCTCAATTGACCTCACGAGGCTGAGTGGACCCC
>Ga0131853_10020546_pt1 | contig 11990 bp, 4 predicted proteins | sample TergutLab28metaG_FD_92764 | JGI IMG/M metagenome (GOLD analysis project Ga0131853, IMG submission 92764) | Labiotermes labralis P1 segment gut microbial communities from Petit-Saut dam, French Guiana - Lab288 P1 (version 2) (version 2) | ecosystem: Host-associated > Arthropoda: Insects >...
CGTAAATTCCCATAAGAACGACGATCTCATTTTACGACGAGCCGGAAACATGAAACATCGCATTACAAAGCTCTGTTAAAGTAGAATAGGTAAAGGTAAAGGTAAAGCAATCCCATTACAGGCTTGGACAGGCCCTGATGGTTACAAGAGCTTGAGACTCCCAGATTTGACGACAATCGGCACATGAAGGTCGTAAGTTTGTCAACCCTACCCACCGGCCACCTTAGCCACCCAGGAAATATTCCTGGTACTCATTTCTGTTAGGGGCTGTCAGCTCCAGGGCCATAGTGTGGCCGGAAGGATAATGTCAATAAAAAATTCTCGTGACACCATCGGAGAATCGAAATTATATTTTGCTATAATACTAAATGGGGGGCCGCGGTAGCTCAGTGGTTAAGGCGCTGTGTTACAATTAGGAACGTCGCTGGCTCGATCCCAACTTGTCTCAGTGGATTTTTTATTGACATAAAATTCTTCCGATCGCACTATGAGTACCAGGAGCATTTCCTGGGGGTAAAGGCGGCAGGTGCATAAGGCTGACAACCTTACCACCATCCCGTGCCGTTGTCACGAAATCTGGGAACCGTAACTTCCTGGAATCCTTTTGACCTTTTCAGGCCTGTAGTGAGACTGATTTACCTTTTTTAATACTGAATTGATAAAATCTTTACCTATACTTAAAATAACACGACAACCTTCTGTGACAAATACATATATTTTGTATAGAATCCAGCTGCAGGTGTCGAAGAGAAACTGTTTCTTCATGTGCTCTGTTTGGCTACACCCTGTTTGGCTACTCTCCCCCGTCGTAAATTGAATCAGCTGCCTACTCTTGCGTGGCTATCAACTGATAATTATATTGTTTGTCATTAAAGTGATTGCTGCGTTCTACCATTACCTTACATGGACACCCTTCTGCTGCTGACCTTCCCTAATTTACATTACAACATTTAATGGACTTCGGTTTCCATATATAACGTGCAGATAAAAAATTTTAATTCTATTTCCTGCTTCGGAAATTTGAAAGAGATGTCTCGAAAAGTGTTTGTACAGACATAAAAAAACCTCTTAATTCTTATTTCGAATTTAAACCTGATTTCAAAATAGAGGGTTATTCGAAAAGATTGTCGGGATTTTAACAACTTGCCACCTCGTTCTCCAGATGCAACCCCATGTGATTTATTTCTATGGGGTTACGTCAAGGATCAGGTTCATGTTCCTCCTCTTCCCGCAAGTATCCCGGAACTGAAGGTACGAATCAGAACCGCCATTGAAATTATCACCGCTGACATGCTACAGACAGTTTGGAACGAACTCGATTATCGTGTTGATGTTTGTAGGATCACAAAGGGTGCACATATAGAGCACCTGTAAGGTATGTAACAAAACCTTGTAGTGTTGTTCTATTAAATAAAATAAAACATATACTGCTATCTGAAGTGTATTGCGTATGACAGGTTGTTAAAACCCCCACAATCAATTCGAATAACCCTGCATTCTGTAGCAAGTAGGGAGAGTTGAGTGTCAATTTGTGTCTCCATACGCTTATTGCTCTTTCTAAATCATCTCTTTAAACAGAAACAAATAATTGAACAGACGCATACCTACCTTGTGCAGGTAATTGCTGAAGGCTTTTAAAGAGCCAACAACAGAGTCTTAAACCCTTTCAAGACAAGGGCAGTGTAAGTACTTTTCTATCTAATGTTCTCCGATGTCCGAAATATTTGATGTTTGTGTGACTGTACATCACTGGTACAACAATATAAACAGCCAACTAGATGCAATAATAACAAATTTTATTGATAATTACAATCAGCTCAACATGTTTCGGGCGATAATTTCGCCCATCCTCAGGAGCATTAGACTGTGTTTACAGCTTGTGGTATAATGCACCGACGTTGCTCCCAGGATGCTGTCAGCAGGCAGCATCGTCGGTACATTATACCACAAGCTGTAAACACAGTCTAGTGCTCCTGAGAATGGGCGAAATTATCGCCCGAAACATGTTGAGCTGATTTAATTATCAACAGTTTGTTATTTTTGCATCTAGTTGGCTGTTTATATTGTTTTCCGAAAGATTATTATTTTTTCGAAATTTCCCAAGCTTCACCCGTTCTTCCTTCTGTTAAAGATGAGTATGAAGGATTGTTTGAATGATACTGAGAGGGAAAAACCGAAGTACTCGGGGAATAACCTTTTTCTTTGTCATTTGGTCTACCACAAACGTCACGTGGGCTAAACTGGGATTGAACCCGGGCCTCCGCGGTGACAGGTCGGCGAATATCCACCTGAGCCACGGCACGGCTTTAAAGATGCGACATATCCTAAATTATATTTAAAGAATCAAGTCGTACCGCACAGTAAACACACTGAATCTCGGTTTTAAAAATCAGTCTCTTTCCTATTACTTTAATGCATTCACCGGGCATCTCTTATTATTCTCGTTATAACCAACAAGCGCACAATTGATATCACCAAGGTAAAGGGTGTTGAGGAGAACATTTGGGACCAAGAGGGATGAGGTAACAGGGGAGTGGAGAAAACTACATAATGAGGAGCTTAATGATCTGTACTCCTCACCCAATATTTTGCGAATGATAAAATCAAGAATGAGATGGGCGAGGCATGTAGCGCTTATGGGGGATGGGAGAGGCGTGTATAGGGTTTTGGTGGGGAAACTTGAGGGAAAGAGGTCACTTGGGAGAACCAGGTGTGGATGGGAGGATAATATTAAGATGGATCTTCAGGACGTGGGATGTGGAGGTATGGACTGGATCGAGCTGGCTCAGGATAGGGACAGGTGTCGGACACTTGTGAATGCGGCAATGAACCTTCGGGTTCCATAAAATGCGGGAAATTCCTTGATTAGCTGAAAACCGGTTAGCATCTCAAGAAGGACCGTACTCCATGGAGTAAGTACGTAAGTAAGTAAATAATATATCACAGTAATGACTCTACGTAATCCACACTCCTACGTGTTTCGACATTTACGTATCTTTATCAGGGAGCTCCACATCTGAGTCTTGCTAAGTGATATAAATTGTTAAATTGCATCTCTTCAAATTAAATTTCATAAAATTACTAAAATATTATTGTGTTTATAATAACATTTGTTCGACGTTATAGTCTGGCGTGCAAGCAGTGCTGATGTTGTTAGTGTGCTGGTCTGGATTGTACAGGGATCGAAAATGCAGCCACAAATACGAGTACACACTGCTTGCACAACAGTATATAACGTCTAACAGAATGTATTGTAATCACTACTAAATAATATTTAAATAATTTTATGAAACTGTAATTTAAATGGCCGCAAATTAACAATTTGTGTAACTTAGCAATGCACAGATGTGGAACTGCCTGATGAAGACATGGAAATGTCGAAACATATAGGAGTGTTAATTATGTAAAGATAAATTCGTTATAAGTTTTCACCATTTTTATGGGCCACGCGGCCCCTTAGGGTGAGTAGAGGTGTAGCTGTATTCTTTTCTAGGACCTTCGGCACTAGATGGGGTGAGTGGTCAGCCCCATGCCCCAGCCGCCTCTACCCCCGGAAAAAAAACCCGGTTCCCATTGTACAGGAGGCTGGGTGGGCCCCAGGGCTGGTCTGGACGGGCGGAAAATCTCGTCCCCACCGGGATTCGATCCCGAACCGCCCAGTCCGTAGTCGATCGCTCTACTGACTGAGCCCCCCGGCCCACTTGTGATACATAATTTGGTGACAGTAATTTTCATTTTTTGTTATAATAAAAATAAACAAAAAAACAGTCTACCTGTTTAGTCGAAAAGCCTGTTAAGTCTGTCATCTTTAGAAACCGCGGAAATAAAGCCACTGTACAGAAAGTAGTACCGCCATTCTGGGCCATTGTCACGTAATCTGGGAACATTAATCTACACGATCACCATTCGTAACTTTGTTGTCCCGACGCGATCAGTCTCGTAGGTGAACCTCTTTCGGGAAATGGCTGTGGTTCACCGAATCAAATATAGTTTTAATTATTTCTTTTTTTACTTGTTTTATTTACTCAATTTATTGTTGATATAAAATAATGTAGCGCTATATCCAGTTAAACAACTAGATCATTTCTAGGAAACTGACACAGTCACTTCTCTGTACTCCCACTTACACCACACCTCTCGTACGCGACTGAATTCGCACTGGACTGCTAGCGTCCGTTATCTGCTCCCAACCGTTTCGCCGTTAAAATCTCTCCCCTCCTACCTATCACCAACGGTCCTGAATATACGTTGACAGATTAACTTACAACACATGGCCATGAACCATCCGTAACTGACACCAGCAATCCTAAGAAACGGCTATACTAAAAATGATCGGCTACATTAACTACCGGGAACCGTCTGGGCACCTCGGGCCTGTAATGGGACTGATTTTTTTTAGAGACAGTAGTATTTCTGAATATTAAATCTAACTGTACGTAATTACCGCGATTTAAGTTCAAATACCCTGGTAATTATTGACATGTGAGCAGGGATAATACAGCCGGTACAGCGCATAGCCTACGGGCTGACAACAGAGAAGTCGAGGTGAAATTCCCTTCAAGATCAATTGAATTCCTCTTCTCCAGATTGTCCAAACTAGCTCTAGAGCTCTTAACCGCTGGGCCGCGGCCCGGAACGGGGCCCTGGCATCAATTATACCGGGCCGCGAGACGTTCTCCTGGAATGTCATTTTAGTTTTCTAAGCAATTTTCATGAATAAATTGTTTTCTGGTGGAGATATTCTGAGGAGAAAAATATTCGTGGATGTGTCGAAAAACTCAGACCCGGATGCTGGCCTGAGGAAACTACAATATGCTACAAGATTTCATTAGTCCAGCGATTGATAACTAATTTAAATGTAATTTTATATTTGTCAACAGGCCACACCGTATACATAAGTGTACTTATACTCCTTATGATTATGCCATAATTAATTATTAATACTTATGTTAGTTTAATGTATTAACTTAAAAAAAATTGGTAAGGTATTTATGAGTAAATTTGTTGGGACTGGGCCCTTGTCTTATGAAAAAAGAATGTACCGGGCCTCGGTCTCATAAAGATTGAGAAACACTGCATTAGAGCCCTCTCGTTCTCCAATTCAGTCCGTGCCAGGGGTTTTATCCCAGGTGTAAATTGGCTGAAAAATGAAGCTTACCACCCCTTTCCAACTATCGCCCAAATTGAAAATGAGTGGAGTAAAACCTCCAATCCCAGACATACCAAAAACAAATTTTCGGCAACTGGGTCTTCTTCCGTCTTCACCTGACCATAGGACACTGACGGATCCATCAGATTCCGTCCCCCGTTTTCCATAACATTACGCTTTTGAATTCCAGCTTGAAAAGTTACCTGATCAAAAACCACGACAGAGAAACTGCATTTCTTCAACGTCATTTAGAGTCTCCTTGTCTCCTGGAGGTAGGGGGACCGCGGTAGCTCAGTGGTTAAGGTACCGTGCTACAAATCGGAATGTCGCTGGTTCGATTCCAGATGGTATCATTGGAATTTTTCATTGACATAAAATCATCACGATCGCACTATGGCCCTGGGGTCGACTCAGCCCCTAACAGAAATGAGTATCAGGAATGTTTCCTGGGGGTAAAAGCGGCCGGTGCGTAAGGCCGACAACCTTACCACCATCCTGTGCCTTTGTCATGAAATCCGGGAACCTTAACTTCCTGGAGCCCTCTGGGCCACTCCAGGCCTGTAACGGGACTGATTTACCTTTACCTTTACCTTGTCTCCTGGAGGTATCACATTCCGTTCGAGAAAACAATAAATTTTTATTTACAAATTTATTTGACACCTTGTTACAATTTCAGTCACAATACAAATGGTTGAGGGCTTCAGGGCTGGTCGATTGACTTTGATGCAAAATTTCTCATAAACAAGACGGTTTCCATTCTTCTGAGATGAAAAATTGATAAATCTACTTTCCCCGTCCGGACTGTACTGTTACGTTCAACTGTAGGTTCCTATCCGGCTGCCATCTTCATCACTTTGTAAAATGTAAAGGTAAAGTGATCCCGTTACAGATCCGATGTGGCCCAGAGGGTGGGTAAAGGTATAGCTCTACTCTTCCATGAACACGACCCTAGAAGTGGGTGAGTGGTTAGCAGCACGCCCCGGCCGCACTTTACCCCTGGGAAAGACCCGGTACCCATTGTACAGGAAGCTGGGTGGTCCCCAGGGCCGGCCTGGACGGGCGGCGGAAAATCTCCTTCCCACCGGGATTCGATCCCCGGAACGTCCAGCCCGTAGCTCAGTCGCTATACCGACTGTAAAATTTGCGAATGTAATTCTGTATTAATCCAGTCAAGTGAGCCGAGGCCAGGATGGTCAAGGCCTGATCAAAACGTGAAATACGACATAGCAAACTTGAATAGACTAAAGTTACTTCGGGATACTTTACTACGTATCCTCCAGCCTAATTGTACGTGGTGTGAGTCGTATAATGATATTTAATGAAAGTAATAATGTTTGATTTAATTCAAATTGATTGTCACTAACATCGACTCGACCGTCATTAAAATGGAAACTGAATTGTCATTGATACTTTCTGTTCCAAAAAGTAATTCCGTATTTTTCTTTGCAGACTTCTATCTTACTCCTTCCTTCGTTCAACGTCAAGACAGCGGCGGTAAGTGTAGCCACTTTCTAGCCACACTGTTGCAGCAGGACACTCACCTTCGACATCGTCAATTGACACGTTCTTGTGTGAACTTCTTATAGTACCTATTTGCGCAGACTGCTGCCTGAAAAACCATAATTTCTTTTATCGAATATTATAATCTCTCTTCCAATTGGTTAGGTTTTAAGATTTTTAATAGCAAAAATTGTGCAACCATCTTTTGTTTCCTCCATCCTCACCAATTTCTCACCTCTTTGATTTCATATCCACAATTAATAATAGTTCAAGATACGGACGTATATAGGAACAATAATAAGTAGTCCTTGGATTTGAGATGAAACTATTACAAAAATTCATTTACTAAATGATGATTATTATTATTATCATCATCATCATCACCATCTCCTTTATGCACGGTATTTATACTTATATTCCTGACACAAACTATGTCCCTAGGGAATACAGTGTTGCAGCTATTCTGTTGTTACTATTCATAGTGCTCATATCGTTAGTTTCAGTGTTGAATCTATTGTACTTTTACATTAGTACTTTCCGCAGTATGTGTGCAGTGCCCAATATGGCTGTTTTGTGTAGTTCCTTGACTGCATGTTTTCCCGGTATGTTGCTCACGTATTCTCTAAATAACTTTGAAATAGTCCCAGTCGCCCCTATTTTTACTGGTATCACCTTTGTTTTTACATTCCACATGCACTCTATTTCTATTGTGAGGTCTTTATTTATTATTATTATTATTATTATTATTTAATTCTGAATTTTTTTGACTTCCCAAGATACTATTGTTATTATGCCTGCATGTGAAGAACCTCTTTACCGAATTATTTATTTAATTCTGAGACGCAGAACTTTAATGAAGGGAGAATTTAAGAGGAAGATATTTGAAAACAGTGCTTAAAAAATTATTTAAAACGGATTTGAGGTAACGTGATAGGAATTTAGTAACTGAGATATACAATCTACGGTTTCTATGGTGGGGCAGTGAGGAAATTACAACGGGGTACACTTTCAAAACCTACAGAAAAAACAAGAAATACATAAAGAATTCGGATGGATATCTTCTAGATTTCAGGCTCCCACAGCCATGTAGATAAGATCCGTGCCCTCCTGGGATATTACGCAGAGTATAGTGGTAATTTTTGCCGACGTTTCGGGACAACATATCGGGTCCCATCTTGGATTTCTTGACCCTTGAAATGGGACACGATAGGTTGTCCCGGAATGTCGGCTAGGAATTACCACTATGCGCTGCGTAATATCCCAGGATAGCGCAGATTTAACCTCGAGATATCTGACTTTTCGGAAATCGAGGAAGGTACTAATACGAGCATCGAATTGGGCCAGATGAAAAGTTGTTTTTATGTTGTAAACTGAACTGAAAACAACCTCGATCGACGGTAGCGTGGGACGGGATTTTTATTCCCGGTACGTAATATTGTGTATCTGTTGAACAGCCCGGAGACATTATGAATAAAAATATGTTGATATGAAGGGTGGCCACATTCAGACACTTGAGGGTGGCACACTTTACATATCAAAATGTGTATCCATATGCAGAGCTACCCTGAGTTTGGTAACACAACACACATTATTATGAGTATCGATAAAAGTATGTCGTCTATGACTCTGCGGTGCGATATTGCACATAAGGTTGAGAAGGAATTTTACACTTTATGGAAATTTTGTCTGATGCCTTGTTGTAATACATTTGTGGGGAGTAGAAAAAGGAGTTCCTGATTTCTTTCTTATTATTCTGTTGCACGTATTCATTTGTTTATTGTGTATTTTAGACTATTATTGTAAACGTATAATTTTTATCTTGAAGCTTTTCATTCCTTTCATTTTTCATAAATATGTCTTCAGTGCACCAACAAAAGGAGTAAATATGATAATCAATAAACGTGTTTTAATATAGAAATTTTAGTCTATTAGAAAGTTGTACAATATTACAGTATATACAGTCCTGCTATATTCATAAAGGAATTTAGATTAAACCTAGCATTACCTGATACCTTACATTTTACCGGACTAGTGTTTGTGGAGTTATTTTCGTCGCTGTGTCTATTTATCGGAAGAAACAGCGAAAGTATTTGAGATAGTGGATAAAAGAGGCGTTATACGAACGGGAAGGTACACACAATATTTAATTTGCTAATTGTGCAAAGAACTGGTATCAAATATTATGCATATAATGTATTTATACGGAAAATGTACAGTATTAAATTTGCAAATGTCTGTCACAAGTTACCTACAACTTGAAGAATATCAATCAGAATTTATTAGAGAATAATATAGCTATTTTGTCCAGCAAAATATCCAAACACAATCAACCAACACGGAGCAATAATTAACAAAAAATTTGTGCAACAAGTTGGTATTAAATATTATTATGTATATAATATAGTTGCACGGAAATTGTATAATATTAAAAAAGAATTGGGAAAATTCAGGATAAATCAGCATGGCCTGTAAGTCTTTACATGTTTTCGCTTACAAATGGCGCACATTCTGTTACATACTTCTGTGTTTTTCAGGTTATGCTTTAGGCCGAGAAAATCTCGAAGACAACATACAAACTACCGATGTGGAGCCAGTCAGTGAGGGGAATCTTAAGAGCGGTGAGTCGGTTTATTTGCTTTTCTGTACGTTTAGTTTCCCCTACAGAATTACTTCAATAATGTCCCTACAGAATTATTTCAATAATTTCCCTACATAATTACTTCAATAATTTCCCTACAGAATTACTTAAATAATTTCCCTACATAATTACTTCAATAATTTCCCTGCAGAATTATTCCAATTATTTCCCTACAGAATTACTTCAATAATTTTAATAAAAGAATCTATTCAATACAATTTAATATTCAGGTACCCACAAATACGTCTTAATGGGAAGCCAGATACACAAGAGCAATAAACTTCGTGAAATAAATGACATCCATACGCCTTCACTGTCATTACAGAAATCCAACCACTCAACACTGGAGATAAGATCCTAAACGTTCGTCAAGCATATAATATCAACATAGGGAAGACATCACTTACCAAGCGCAACATTACTGCATAGTTTGTTAATGTTTTTTAATGTTTTAACGCTTATATACACATTTTGTAATTAGCAACAATATATATAAAACAATATCCAATGTTGTCTATAACAACACATCTCAAATACATACGTGTAACCTCCTTCATTGTACCGGTTAAAGTTTTAGAAATAGGTATCCTGATTGTACATTAAGAACATAACGACACATGCATTTTATACATAGTTATATAAAGAATGTAAGCGTTTGGGATCCCACAGCGCGATTCAAACATTGCTAAGTAAGGATCTGTATCTTAGAGGGGCCTTAAGATGATTCTATAAGAATCGAAACATGTTACCCTAATACAGTAATGAACATAATTAAATTTGTTGTGTCTGACTGATACACCATTGTATATTTATATACCAGCCTTCGGAGTTACACTTTCAGCATACAGAATTCTACATTTATGCCAGCCAAGTAAATACTCTGAGCAATCCAAGTCAGAGGAGTGATATGTCGAAGAAAGAGGTGACCAACTTTAGGGCTTCGTAGAGACAGAGTTTTGGTTAATATTTTAGCAAGCAGAAATACCCATCCACGCCCTGCTGTAATTACAACTTTATCAATTAAATTAATCATTCAACTGATCAGCCTGGGAATATTAATAATGTGGAGATTAGTGCTATTCCAAATACACGTTTAGTTTCACACTCCGACCGCTTTACTCCAGGAGAAAGAGTCGCCTGTGTCTATTAGATTGAAGGTTGAATATACACGTCAGCCAGCAGGGATTATTTGAAGAATAGGAAATATTGTGACCTTGCCAAGAATCGACACAAAATTACCCTGTTACCCAGCGTGTAGCCTAGTCACTGTACCTACAGAGTTATGATGGATTCCATTCTAACTAATACTAAGTTAACGACACTTAGTTTTCAAGTCCGCTGTGATTTAAATCTGTCATTTCGAAACCACCTGTGTTATTTCAGTTTAGACTGTTTTGTAAACATATATTTTCCCAAGATCTGTCTCGATTAAAACACTTTATTATCCAACAGATGCACAAATATATAATTCGTAAATACAATTAGAATTAGTATAAAATTATTTAATTAGTATACCAACTGATGCACATACATAAAAATTCCACATTAAAACATTAGAATTGCTCCGACATGTTTCGATCCTAAGATCATCATTAGGGAGCTACAGTTTCCTTACTAAAGTCACTTTTAAAAACTAGTTAATGTTGCTTTCGTTATATAATCCTGGTTCTGTGGCAGCATGTCTTGTTTTGTAAGGCTATGTTGGTACGAGAGCCCGACTGCGGGTGTGCGTCCTGTGCTTTGCTGCTTGAGTATCACGCAGCAAAGCACAGGACGCACACCCGCAGTCAAGCACTCTAAACAACATAAACTTACACAATAAGACATGCCGCCACAACACCCTGTTTATACAACGAAATTAATCAGTGACTAATTTTAATAGTGACTTTAGCGAGGAAAATGTAGCTCCCTGATGATGATCTTAGGATCGAAACATGTCGAAGCAATTCTAATGTTCTAATGTGGAATTTTTATGTATGTGTATCAGTTGGTATATTAATTAAATAATTCGACGATAAGCACGGTGCAACAATAAGGATATAATAAAATATTTAAAATATTAAAATCGCTGCAACATGTTTCGGATCACAAGGGACTGTGCAGTACACAAACAGTGACTCTCTACACTATGCAGTACACACACAGTGCCTCTCTATACTGTGCAGTATACACACAGTGCCTCTCTATAATGTGCAGTACACACACAGTGCCTCTCTACACTGTGCAGTACACACACAATGCCTCTCTATACTGTGCAGTACACACACAGTGCCTCTCTATACTGTGCAGTACACACAAAGTGCCTATCTATACAGTGTAGCAAAAAAACAGTGCCTCTCTATAATATGCAGTACACACAGTGCCTCTCTATACTGTGCAGTACACACACAGCGCCTCTCTATACTGTGCAGTACACACACAGTGCCTTTCTATACTGTGCGGTACACACAGCGCCTCTCTATACTGTGCAGTACACAAACAGTGCCTTTCTATACTGTGCAGTACACACACAGCGCCTCTCTATACCGTGCAGTACACACACAGTGCCTCTCTATAATAAGCAGTACACGCACAGTGCCACTCTATACTGTGCAGTACACACACAGCGCCTCTCTATACTGTGAAGTACACACACAGTGCCCTTCTATACTGTGCAGTACACACACAGCGCCTCTCTATACCGTGCAGTACACATACAGTGCC
>Ga0131853_10020547_pt1 | contig 11989 bp, 8 predicted proteins | sample TergutLab28metaG_FD_92764 | JGI IMG/M metagenome (GOLD analysis project Ga0131853, IMG submission 92764) | Labiotermes labralis P1 segment gut microbial communities from Petit-Saut dam, French Guiana - Lab288 P1 (version 2) (version 2) | ecosystem: Host-associated > Arthropoda: Insects >...
TCTTTTCTCAGGTATTTTTTCTGATATGTCCACAACTCTGGGCATTTTTTTTAAGGTTTTCGCTTTAATAAAATAGAAAGAGGGGGGGGGGGGGGGGGGTAAGTATTAGACAAAGTACACCCAGACACATTCCCATTTAAAATGTATGAAAGATCAAATCAAAGTGCAGCTTCGACCTACTTTTAAATAACAATCCATCACTTTGGCAGACAGTTTTGTATAGAACTATCGAAACTTTCAACATTGCCACAACAGCCAGAATATTGAATATGAAACTTGATGAAACTCATAACGAGTTCTCAAGCCCTACACTTTTCGACGCCCCATTACTCTCACTGTGTCACGTCCTCTGATCTCCAAATCAATTTTCCGATTTATTTTGTACTTTAAAGGCTCGGTCTATGGAAACGTACTCTTTCTAACCAACACTTGTCAATTGAAAAAATCGACAAATATATTAAAACTTTAAATGATACAAAGAAAAGGAATACAAGGAATTCACGTAGAAGGCTGAAATAACGTAAAGAATAAAATGGTATATACATGAACTGAATGAATAGGGAGATTCGATAATTATCTCTTGATTTTGGACTGGCAATTAAACATGTATAGTTTTCGAAAAATGTATGGTGGATTGTAGGGGTTCGAAGTACTGACCATCCTGACGGTGGTTTTGAGTAACTGAGAGAAATCACGGATGAGACTGCAAAGTCAGTGCATGCCTGTGTCTGGAATGGTGATGTCTTGGGTCACCGCTATGCTAACCTGTTATTTCTGTTTCGTTTTGTCATGCTAATGTATATTTGGCTAAGTATTATTTTTTTCGCCTTCTTTTCTTAAGCCGTTGTGACTTTTTACCCCCAATTTTATCTCTTATGCATTATCCGTATATCACTTCTTCGTGGTCATGCTTCAGTTCTTGTACGTACCATTAAATAGATCACCCCCCACCCACCACCACCCCACTTTAGAGTTTTTGTATGTTTCTTGCTCAGTATGTGAGGTAGGAACGTGTGCAGAAGTGACAGAAGTTGTTATATTTTACTGTACACAGGGCCTCTGCGTGTTGACAGTCTAACGGGTCGTAAGCATTCTGTGCCTGACCATCTCTGTCGGAGAATGAGTTAAACGCGGTACGGTTAGTTTATGATCAGTGCTTCCTGTTTTGTCTCATTGTACACTAGTTAATTTTAATGTAACGAGTGTGTACGTTTGTTGGTTAGCTTTAGTCCGGACCTAACTTTTGTATAAATGTAATGCGACACATAGAATCGCCGAATCAAATTAGCAACGCACGATCGATTATCTTAAATCTATATCTATTGCTTTTACTGAAAAGATGAAGGTTTTCTTCTCATAAGGTATAAAGGCAATGTGTCTTTCATTCCCACAGTGTTTGAATTCATGCAGCCGCCCTATTGTCAAGTATTAGAATCGTGTATGTGACTGAAGAAGTCCAAGTCTTTTTGTTTCAATTCAGTTGGCCAAGAAGGTCGGCTACTAGGTTGCACAATATGATGGCACTTTAACCAAAGTTACAAATTAATCGGGATATTAAATTTTAAAGCAATCTAATTTTAATTCAATTTACATACACATTAAAATTGTTCCTATCATTTAGTTTGCCTTACGACTTCGGAAAGTGGCTCTGGGCTTCTAATCCAGATTGGATTTTTTTTCACCCTTTTTTATAGACCACGCAGGCCCTTAGGGTAAGTAGAGGTATAGCTCTACTCTTTCTAGGACCTCGGCACTAGATGGGGGTGATGGGTTCAGCCCCAAGCCCCGGACGCCTCTACCCCCGGGAAAGACCCTGTACCCATTGTACAGGAGGCTGGGTGGGCCCCAGGACAGGTCTGGACAAGTGCGAAAAATCTCTCTCCCCACCGGGATTTGATCCCTGGACCGCCCAGCCCATAGCGAGTCACTATACCGACTACGCTACCCGGCCCACAGATTGGATTATTACAGTAGAGTAAAGTAGTGTAAAGTGGTACATTTTTGTGTAGGTACAATTCTGATCATCATCATGTTCAACAAAATGTTTGGTACCTGTTTTTGCCAGTAGTCATCCGACTGTGGAAGGCTTTTTGAGTGACTTGTACCTTACCTTTTACACGACAGCTTCTTTTGCAGTTCTTTCTTTGCTATTTCAATAACAAGTGACAAATCTATGGGAGTGCGCTGATGACGGACTAGCATTTCGCAAATAATTTACCTAAGCAGGACAACGTAAATAAATGCATACACACGTTCATTGTAAAGTTGGATTTAGTTATGCGATACCAGTGTTGTAGCTGTCCAAGACAGCTGGGTGCGACACGATGATGTATCCGTTCTGTTGACACCCATTATGGACCACATACACAGCAATATTTCCATCATTACACTTTTAATTAATTTTGTTTTTATCCTGCATTTCACCAAGCTTCATATCTGATTATATTGTGACTGCCTTTGAACCTCTTGTTTATACGTTATTTGGTTGTATTAACAGCTATTCGCTTTGTCCCCTTTGTTCTGATGATGTACTGCTTCAGTATTGTAATGAATAACAGACAATAACTACATGACTGACACTGCAGACAGCTATGCCATTCTACATGTTCCAGTCATCTAACACTACATTGCTTACAGGAACCATAGACATGTTGAGCCGCACAGTGAATAACTTACTTCTTTTGCAGTTCCACCATTAATCAAATGTCAGGTTGCAATACGTTTCAAAGCTTTGGATAAATGTGAGTTATAAGGCGTTACTGTTGGAGTAAATAATATGAGTATGTGTTCTTTACGCTTTTACGGAAATACGTATGGTAACTGTGGGCCGGGTAGCGTAGTCGGTATAGCGACTGGCTACGGGCTGGACGGTCCGGGGATCGAAGACATGGTATGAGAAACGTACTACCAAAACACGAGGCAGAAACGATGTTAAGTTCCTATGTATGTGATTGAAAGTACGAGTACAATAAATGTTTCAAAAAAATCCCGGTGGTGGCGAGATTTTCCGCACTTGTCCAGACCGGCCCTGGGACCCACCCAGTCTATTGTACAATGGGTACCCGGTCTTTCCCGGGGGTAAAGGCGGCCGGGGCGTGGGGCTGACCCCCCACCCCTTCTAGTGCCGAGGTCGTATAAAAATGGTGAAACCTAACCTACCCTTCTGGTAATTTTTCGTTTTGTGGTTAAGATTCTTGCCTGAGATGTAAGTGGTACCATCAAATAGTTTTCAGACTGAGGGCGAGATAACACTACTGCTGCTATCACGAACTTTTACCGCTAGATGGAGTAGAGTCTGCTGAGTCATTACCTCCTTGTAGTAAAGCTGTAGCACGTCTGATTGCTGTGTAGTGTCTTGTTCAGTACAAGTGTGCGTTGTTCCACTTGGGATTTCAGCGTATCTAGAAATAGGTCTGTGCATAAAATTTTGTTGTAAACTGACGACAATACTACAGCACTTTTGGAAATGTTAAAGTCAGCTTTTCGAGAACAAGACGAGAAAAACACAAGTTTCTGATTGTTTCCCCAAGTTCAGTAGGGTTGTGACTTCTGTTGAAAATGCCAAATCCTCGTCACTTCCATCGGTGAGTTAACAGATTTTTTTGTATCTTTTATTGTACCACCAGTCTATTACAGACTATAAGTACTCTAACCTTATATCCTACGCTGATAACGCATGACCTGTGGAGTAATATTCCAGTGAATATCCTCATATCAGATATTCCGTACCTGTGTATGGTACTTATGAGAACGTTGTGGTTAGTTCAGTTGGTTTGAAACGTTTTAATCTTCTTGGTCCTTCTTCTTCTAGTAGGGCGGGTATGAGTTCGTTGGGATGTGTGATTGGCTTTTCTCGGTATTTGGTGCTGAAGTTAGTTATTTCTGCTTTAACAGTAGGTATCTGTAGATCGGTGTGTAGAATAGTGTTCGGTACATACCATGGGGCGTTGACGATTGATCTGAGGATTTTATTTTGAAATCTTTGCAGTATTTCGATGTTGGAATTATTTGTTGTACCCCAGAGGGGAATGCCGTAGGTCGAGATGGGCTTTAGGATAGTTTTGTATATTAGTAATCTATTTTCTAGTGACAGCATCGACTTTCTTCCTATGATCCAGTACATGCGGTGGAGTTGCAATCCGAGCTGTTTTCTTTTGGTAAAGATGTGTTTTTGCCATGTCAGCCTGCGGTCAAGGTAAATGCCTAATTATTTGGCAGTTTTTCCCTGTGGGATATGTTGTCCATTTAATGTAACTGCGGGACGGGTTTCACGTTTCAAGGAGAAGGTAATATGTGTCGATTTATTTTCATTGGCTTTTATGCGACATCGTTTTAACCACTTTTCTAAGTGATTAAGGTTGTGTTGAAGGTTTGTTGAAAGCGGTGATGGGATTGTGGTGTGAGGCTAGAATTGCTGTATCATCAGCGTAGGTTGCTGTCACCGTTTGCTCAGTTTCCGGCAAGTCTGCTCTGTATATTGAACAGAGTATGGGTCCGAGGATACTACCTTGTGGTATTCCAGATTGGATGGTGTGGAGTGCAGTGTACTCTTCTTGATATCGTACTTGAAAAAGTCCTGTCGGTGAGATACGACTTCAGTAACATATATGCCGGGTGTGGGAATGCACTTTTTAGTTTGTAGAATAGGCCTGTGTGCCAAACTTTGTCGAAGGCTTGGCTTATATCGATGAAGGCCGCTGAGCAGTAGCGTTTGTTTTCCAAGTCGTTGTGGATTTTATTAACTAATCGATGAGCTTGTTCGATGGTTCCGTATTTCTTTCTAAATCCGAACTGGTGGGACGGTAGAAGTTTGCTGGTGTCTATGATGGGTGTAAGTCGTTGAAGTAGTATCTTTTCTAGGATCTTAGATAGGATCGGAAGGAAACTAATTGGTCGATATGTTGCTATGTGGTCTGAGTTTTTTTTCCCCCGGTTTTGCGATCATTATGATTTTTCCCACTTTCCACTGACAGGGAAAGTAGTCGATTCGTAGTATGGCGTTATATATTTGTGTTATCGCTCGAAAGGCCTTTTTGGAAAAGTTCCTGAAGGACTTTTCCGGTGATCAGATCGTAGCCTGGGGCCTTTTTGGGATTGATTTTACGTTTGATGACTTTCTTAACCAGGTAACAGATGGACACGTAGATAAAATGGAGAAACGTGACCCCGCAAACAGATCAGTCTCTACTACACACTAAGTTTACAACATGTTGGTAATTTCGTTTGAGTTACTTCAAAACATTACGAGAAGCAATTCGAACTTAGGTTACACCTCCGCCAAATTTTTACCCAGGCATCTACTAATTCGACTTTATCTCAGTGCTGATTTCCGAAAGTGAAGAAACTCTTCTTGATTTCAAACTTTCTCAGTGTTTTGAATGTATTCTTTCTCCCGGGTGATTCCCCAGCGTTTGAATTTTCTGTGCCGACGTTTCGAAACACTGTCTTCATAGGTCGTTAAAACAAGAATTATTATTCTTGTTTTAACGACCCATGAAGTTGGATCAGACAGACTGTTCCGAAATGTCGGCATATAAAATTCAGACGCCGGGGAATTGCCCAAAAGAAAGAATACAATAAAGACACTGTTTTTAGGTACCCTGAATTCTCAAAATATTAGCACCATATGACCTTCCGTTTTCCCGAATATGAAGATTACCGTAAACGGAAAGAGATTTAAGGACATAACCATGATTTAAGCAAAATTGTCAGGCACACTTGTTGACTTTCAAGTAATTCACTTCACGAAATACTTCGAACTGTCGCGCGATCGATGGGCCCCCTCTAAATGTCTCTGTCCCAGTAGACAACACTGCTCGGACGGTAAGTGCTGTTGTTATGGAGAATTTTATTATCTAGAAAATAGACGATCATACATCTCATTACGATTCGCTTGAGTCCTGTTAGGAATTGTTTCAAAATAGGCTACTAGCATTTCTTTCCACATCAGTCTTAATTCATCCATAAAACTAATTCTTGTGTATTTCGTACTGGTGAAGAAGAATGAATTCTGTACAAGGCCAAGCTTCAGACTGTCGTTGATGAAGCCTAAAGAACTGTATCCTACGTACTCGCACGTTAATCTGGACTCCCATTGAGTGGTCATGTGAACCACAGATCGCTGTGATTATTAAATTATTTGTACTTTCTCGTACGAGCATTTGCAAGACTGAATCATAGAATAATGCACAACAATATTAATCTAGTGGCATATTCTCCCAGCTTAAAAGCATTAATATTATTAAGACAAAAACTTGTAACATACAAATAAAATTTCCGTAAAATTTGAGATCTCAGGGCGGCAAATTTGAATATTATGATTTGTGACATGACATTGTGTAATTTAGTAGAATATTTATGCAGCAGTTTCGAGCGAAATTTTGTGCCTGTGTAAGAACTACATAGCGTCAGATTAAAAGAGACGGCAGTGTTAAAAGTGTGAAATCTGCAGCAAGTTTTACATTATTTTCTCGTCCTGTGTTAAATGCTCCAAGAGATGATGTTATATATATATATATATATATATATATATATATACACACACATACACAAAAGTAACGAAACAATTAGTATTATGCTTGCATGCTTGCTGTTTCTTTGCAGATTACATTACATTTTTAAATTTAGCTACAATAATTATAATGCGTCCGTATACCTTCGCACATTACACAAATCTTCTTATCTGCCTGAAGGTCGGTTGTACTGATCGAGGTTTTTGTAGTTACCTTCAGCGTGCAATCCTTTATAAAACTTCCAGGAGACGACCCTGTCATAAATCACGCCTTTTTCCTTCCTAATGCTGCAAAATTAAAATGTCACATTGATCGCGACATTAGACGCTATGCAACCTACGCGTCTTTAAAGAGTTTATTTAAATAAACCAAGAAACAAAAGAACTGAAACACCCGAGTTATGATGTCGTACTGTGATGTGGTCAAGGATTCCGTTTTTATGGGATGTGACGCACCATGATATTAAAGAAGAATGGAATCGCCAACCGCAAAACTTTGACGTGCCTAAGTTAGCCAGGGAAATTTCACGTACACACATGAAAAGGATCATTAAAACCACTTAAAATGTGGTCAAATCGGATAGCTCAATCCCATCTGTATACGGCGAAGTATCAGTTTTGTCCTTGTGCAGTTGATAAAATCGAGAAGAATGAGGTGGGTGGAACATGTAGCGCGTATGGAGGAGGGGAGAGGCATGTACACGGTTTTGGTGGGGAAACCTGAGGGAAAGAGACCACTGGGGAGACCCAGGCGTAGATTGGAGGATAATATTAAGATGGATCTTCAGGAAGTGGGATGTGGGAGTATGGACTGGATCGAGATGGCTCAGGATAGGGACAGGCGGCGGGCACTTGTGAATGCAGTAATGGACATTCGGGTTCCATAAAATGCGGGGACTTTCTTGACTAGCTGCAAACCGGTTAGCTTCTCAAGAAGGACTCTGCTCCATAGATTAAATAAGTAAGTATAAGTGAATAAGTAATTAATTAATTAAGTAAGTAAGTATCAGTTTCGTCATGCATTTCCTTATCTGAAAGTTGCATTATTCTAATTTTCCTTCTGGATGCAGCCCACTCTGTGTAATAGAAATCCTGACTTTTGAAGTTTTACTCACTGCTGGCGGAAACGAATTAAGCTACGTTTTCCTGTTTCATCTCTGTAGTGTGTGAAATATTATACGATAGCATAGAAAATTACTGATAGACCCTCATGCCCCAAATTCGGTTTTAATTCGTTATATTACATAAAACAATACCACAAATATGCACAGTGTTATAATACATAATTTTTCAACACTAAAACTTCAACTTCAACATGTTTCGACCTTCTTCGGATCATCTTCAAGGAATACACATCAAATATATATGTATAAAACATAGACATTGTGTAAATAAGTTAAGTTAAAATTAGGTTTTGGTGTTATTAGATGGCAAGAAGGCTGTAGTAGAGACATGCATTTGTTGAAGTGATTCATAACAAGTATGAGGGTTCATGTTGCAGAAGCAGCTTTTGTATAGCAGAACTGTTAGAAGATGTAGATCAGGTGGTGTTGGCGAAAGGTGAAGAACTGCAAGGAAGGCTTTATAAAGCCAACAAAGTCACGAAACTCTTCAGTATGAGAATTTACACAAAAAAGGAAAAAATTAACAGTGTTTGTATTTAATAATTCAATTAGAGCTAATATAATTGTTAGGGGACAAATAATTTATTAAATAAATAATTTTAAGTTTTTAAATTTTTGCGGTATATTATGTTGCGTGAAAAACACACAAAGCTAATTGAATGAAGTAATATTTCTGTAATAATTTACATATTGCATAAGAATCTACAGTAGGAAACATACTGAAATTATAAGGTAAAGATACTACAGACTGGATAATACGGACAGGGAAACTGAAAGGACAGAATACCTGAGGCTTGCTGTATGAGGACACTGTAATGACCGGGAGTGCTTCAGTGCATGTTTGCTTGTACCAAATCAAAGACTACGATAGCTAGGGAGTTTGACTTTGCATTACACGTGTATTCGTCCTTGCCTATAGTAACTCGGCAGGTGTAACAACCCAGAGTGCCAGAGCACTCAGTAAATTTTGTCTCCTAGTGAGCTGTAATAAGATCGATATGGGCACTGAACTCAGAATTTGTTAATACCACTTTTATACTTGCTAAAATGATTACAAAATACAACCACAGAAAGGCCTTTCCTCAGATAAGTAATTTGACATTCCGCTAAAGTGATCACCAATTCGGATTCTGATTTGCTATATTATTACATCAAAACAGTACATATTCACTAATATATTGTAATATGCCTGGAAAATTACGTACAGATTTTCCTGTATAACACATCATAAATTTTATTTCGGTAAGAAATTTAAATTTTTTAGTTTATTTGCTGGCCATATAAAAACCCATACCATTTCAGGCTTACTTGGTAGCCAATCGCGAGGCGTAAGCCAAGACCTGTAGATTTGATATTATTCATATTTTGTGCCTTAAATATCCTGTTCATACCTTGGCTTATTTTAACCGGAACATTTAAAAAAGTGTACACCTTGAGGTAATGCACCCTATTTTTGTTAACCGCAAGTTCATTTAGTTGGAATTGTATAAATAATCTGCAGGCTATTTGCCCATTCCTGCTCGTGCGACTCGTAACTTTGCTTTGAAACGGAATCCTTGTGAAAGTTACGTAGGTTTATAATGGGCTAACGGCGCTCGCTTCTTTGTTAAGAGCTTCAATATGGTCGTGCTAAAAGTACTTCCTCTATAAATTTTAATATATGCTTGTGTGTGTTTGTTTTGTCTTCTCGAAATATTCCCTGTGTAGTGTAACATAATCCAAAGGCGTTTTTCAATTTTGGTATATCGCTCAAATAGATAACAAACTTATAAAGAGTGAACGTACTGAATAGTTCCTCCATAGTCTTTCCATAGAGAAACGTAAATCACAACACGGTTTAAGATAGACGGGCCATTACAGCTGGAGTCCAAGCTGGTTATTTGAATGTTTCGCTCTGCTTCAACACGGCATAATAAAAGTAACGTAGGAAATTGTTATATAACTCTTTTCCTATTCTATTCCATTAAGCGGTTTTGCTGTAAAATTACCCTCGACCAACATATGAAACGCATCCTTTGTGATGTACTTTTTGTTACATTTGTTCATATTGAACAGGTTGTCATAAACTGTCTATACTGGTTTACGCCAAGTAAAGTGTAACTTGACTTAGTTCAGAGGGTTAAGCGCTTTTATCTTTTAAGAAAGCTTATTGGTACCCGAATAAGCGATAACATAGGACTGTTAAAAATTTAAAGTGTTTCGTTTGTTCCTGTAATTGTCTGGATACGGTATCTGTTGATTATATTGATTCCGTACTTATGAACTGCAGCCTCCATACCCGAATTTATTTCTTTCGGATATTCAAAACCTTTGTTAAGTTATGGATGTATTCTCTTTCAGTTGTGTAGTGTAACTGCAGTGTCGACTACATGTAAAAATTTCCCCATCATGTCCAATAATGAGGTATGATTTTACCTTCGGTCTATAGAGCATTTGTGTTCTGTAATTAGTGTTTGGTGTCAATTTTAACACATTAGTTCCCAAGATACTTACTGGTGTGTTTTATTTAATGTGTTTGTAATATAGCAGCTCTTGTAGCAGTTTGTTCAAGTGAAGGAACTCGGTAAGTAATAATGGTGATAATGGCGATGGTAAAACTCATGATGGAAATATACGAATTTCTGATCGTTAGCAGAATGAAGTCATCCGGGACACGATTTCGTATCAGTTGTTAGTGTTGCAGTACTCCAGAGATGTAGGTAAATAAGTCGCTATCTTCTTACCACTCGCCATGGCCTCATCTCCCAGTAGACGTTAGACGTTATAAACACCGCAAACCACCTTCTGATTTTATTCTTCATGACGGTTCATTGTTGATATTCATTCTTTGTTGGGTGTTAACACAATTTATTGGCTGACATTGTGGACGAAGTTTCTGCCTCCATCTTTAGGAGTGAAGTGTGTAGAACCACCATACAGTTGTTTATCATCATTTTACTGGCATCAAAACTGAAGAAAATTATAGAATATTTCTCCAAAACTGCGGAAATAGACCCCGCAGCACCCAATGGTGCAAACACTCAAAAGCAGGATGAGCATCAGCGGCAAAAATGTAGGCTATGAAGTTAACACTGACTGTACCACTTGCAGTAAAGATTTTCAGTTTGTCGCACAAAATACTGGCTACAATTCATGCCGTTATTCACACACTGAGCAACTTCGGTCTCATTGTGACGCAGTCAGTAATACCTTGATGTGTTGTTACTGGTGCAATTTCCTGAATGGTATTCCGTTGTCATGGCATGATACCATTGTAATATTCCACCGCCTCTAGCCCTCTGAGCTGAATGTTGGTAGACGAATTTGCGTGCTACAGCTGCGAGGGTTATTGCCTGAACCAAATTATCGTATTACGTTCTAATGAGAGAGCAGGGGAAGATGGGAAGAGGGACAAATAGACCATTTCTCTCATATTTGCATAATAATTTAGAACAAATGGATTGCATGTAACGTGTTGCTGGTCGTCTGTGTTAATTTGTAGGTTTAATTCATTGGCTTATTTATCTATGTATAATTATTATTCTTTCAATTTTATTGTTTTAGTAGTTTATTATCCGTTGAAACTTAGTGGCCTCAATTTACATTAACTCCATTTTTATGGACCCGTTTACTTCAAATACAATGTTCATATTAAATGCCAAAAACACTTCACAAAGCTGAGACACACATGCACAGTGTTTCTGTGATTTGGTAACATGTTACGTTTGGACTGGGTTCGAAGCTTGGTTACGTATGACTATAATTTGCTTGGCGTTGTAAATTTACAGCTACTCCAGCTTGTAACATAAATCGTGGAAATTAGTCAAGCTTAGTTGTTGGTTTTTGGCACTTGCTCTCAGCAGGGTTTCAAACACACTTAGGTTTTCTGGAGCAATGAAGGTATGTCTTGCTGTGGCATTTTTTGTATGAACCCTTGTGTGGAATACACGACGGGATGAACGAAGAATATGTTCTACCCTTGACTTTTGTTCTGTTGTGTAAAGATTGCTTCGGCCCACACATATCTGACAGTTAACATTCTTATTGTCTTGAAGCAGAAGTGCTGTCCGGGCAGTGGCCTACCAAAGGGGGGAGGGAGTGTTTGAGGGGTTCAAGCCCCTCCCCCCGAAATTCCGAAGGCCTTCCAAAATAGTGACAAACTCAACCCGATTGTGAAAACTGTTAAAAATTGCTGAATTTCGGACGCCAACACCCCAAGATGTTCGGAAAAAAGGCAGTAAAATTCTAAAAGTACCTAGGTTCGCAATTGTTTTACATTAGCAATGACAAATAAATTGGTTGTCATCATAAATAGTCTTAAAGTACCAAAAATTAAGAAAATTTTACTATATGAAATGAAATTTCTTGTACCAAA
>Ga0131853_10020548_pt1 | contig 11989 bp, 12 predicted proteins | sample TergutLab28metaG_FD_92764 | JGI IMG/M metagenome (GOLD analysis project Ga0131853, IMG submission 92764) | Labiotermes labralis P1 segment gut microbial communities from Petit-Saut dam, French Guiana - Lab288 P1 (version 2) (version 2) | ecosystem: Host-associated > Arthropoda: Insects >...
CAGTCAAGCATTTAATCAGTTTTTTCACAATTTCCGACAAAAAAATGCTGTCAAAAACTGGCGCAGTTGACGCTTTTGACAGCAAATTATATTGATGTAACGGCATTGCTGTTATGGCATTACTATACACATATATGCAAAATATAATTACTTTTGCCACACTAAATTTTTTATGTCCTCTATGGCCGCTTTAATCCTGCCGCCGCCTCCGCTTTTTGCTTTTTCTGCAATTTTGTCCCTTGAATACAGAACAGTTGCATGGTCTCTGCCGCCAAAGATTTTGCCGATAGCAGCCAAGGGCAAATCAAGCATTTCTTTCATACAATACATACAAATTTGTCTGGGCTCTGCTACATCCCTAGTCTTTTTCATTCCAAGCAAAATATCGCGCTTAATATTAAATAGCTTGCACACAGCATCAATAATATCATCGGGCGATACCTCATCGTCTGACCTGTTTGAATAATCCCTCATTGCCTCTTGCACCAGCAAAACACTGGGTGCAATCTCCTCTAGCTGCGCAAGCATCAACACCTTATTGAGCAATCCTTCCATCTCTCTGACATTGCTTTTGACTGCTTCTGCCATAGCTGTCAGCACATCCATAGGCACACTGGCCTTTAAGCCTTGCGCCTTTTTCCTTAGAATGGCTATTCTTGTTTCTAAATCGGGGGGCTGAATATCTGCCTTGAAGCCCCACTCAAATCTTGATTTTAGGCGGTCGTCAATGCCCGGGATATCCTTTGGCTCTCGGTCAGAAGTAAAAACCATCTGCTTGCCTTCATTATGCAATTCATTGAAGGTATGAAAAATTTCCTCTGTAGTAGCCTCCTTGCCTGAAATGAATTGAATGTCATCCACCATTAAGACATCTACTGTCCTGTATTTTTCTCTAAATTTTGCCGCATTTTTGCTCATGCCTATGTCTGCAACTATGTCGGATACAAACTTTTCGCTGGTTACAAAAAGCACCTTAAGGTGAGACTTATTTATTCTTATTTCATTTCCGATGGCGTGCATTAAGTGTGTTTTACCCAAGCCCGCCCCGCCATAAATAAATAGCGGATTATATCTTGTTCCCGGCTCATTTGCCACAGCATTGCTGGATGCAAAAGCTAATTTATTAGATTTTCCTACTACAAAGCTTTCAAAATTATATTGCGGTTTGATGGTCATAAAATCGCCTGAGCGATTGCCACTGTCACCAATTTCGCCTTTATTTGCCTTCTCTTTGACTTTTTCACCCAAGGTGGGCTTTATAGCCGTCGGTGAAAACTCACTGTCATCGCCGCTCTCCCCAAACAAAATTTTCTCTAACGCCGTGTCCTTTATAGACTCATGTGATACAATCTGAACCTCTTCAATTAGGTCACTTGCCATCATCGCTGCTCTGTTTATAAGCTCTAAATATCTTGACGAAACAAAGTCCCTGCCCGATTCACTCACCGCCATGACTATCAATTTGCTGCCCACAATTTTCAATGGCTCTAGGGTTCTAATCCAAACATCATAGCTTAAAATAGACACCTCTTTTTCTAGGAGGGGCAGCACCTGTTGCCATATGTTGTTTGCTGATTTATCCATGGTTTTTTAATGATGAATATTCATCATTTAGCTCTCCTCCCCTTTCCTCTCAAACATAGCCTTCATCGTCGGATTATTTTTTGTCAGCTTTTTAATAGTAATCTCGTCTACTTTTTTGTTGGCGATACCCAGCTGTCTTGTTGTTCCGTTTAAGAGGTCTATTATCTTTTGAATGTCATCCCGCTGTTTTTCTAACATCTTAATCGCATCGTTAAACTTAGTCCCTGCTATCCTTACATTATTTCCAAAATCATTCCTAAAATCCATTAAAGCATTCTCAAAATTTGTTATATCAATATTTTGCTCTTTAGCCCTAGCCAATTCAGCCTTTGACTCAATTAAGCTAAGCGATTGATTTCTCAAAATACTTATTATCGCAATAAAGCTGCTCGGGCGCACTACAAACATTTTATCAAACCTATACGACACATCAGCAATGCCCGAATTATAAAAATCGTTGTCTAATTCTAACAGCGACACCAGCACCGCATACTCACAATTTTTCTTTTGCCTGTCCTTGTCCAGCTTAGCAAAATGGCTTTCATTTGTCCTCTTTTGCTCTGTAGTATCAATCTCTGTTTTCATCTCAAACATTATTGACAGCAATTCATTTCCAAATTCATCATTTTCTCTGTATATAAAGTCGCCCTTTGTCCCGTCTTTAATATCACTGTCCTTTTCAAAATAAGCGTTTTTGAAAGCAGTAGCCCTAAACATATTAAATATATTTTGGCAGTGCTGCTCTAGTGTTTCACCCATCAATTTTGTGGATTGTTTTGCTTTTAGGTCACGATAATAATTGACCTCTTCTTCTTTTTGTTTAAGCTGCAGTTCAAAACTCTCTTTTAAGTTTTTCTCACTCAAAAGCTTTTCATTGTCTTTGATTTGCAGTGCATTTTTTAGTCCGTCCCGCTCTTTTTCAATGTCGGCTATCGTATTTTTGATATGTAATTCATTTGATGTTTTCAATTCTTTTATGGCGGACTCTTTTCTCTCAATCTCAATATTAAGTGCATTTTTTAGCTTAGAAACCTCTTCTAAATATTCATTTTTGACCGCCATCTTGGCAACATCTACTGCCAAGTCACGCTCTTTTTGTGATTGCTCTTGCCTTAAAACCAACTCTTTATTAAATTCATCATCCCTGACCTGCTTGATTATATTATCATAAACGGACCCGTCTATTTTAAACGGCTCTTTGCACTTAGGGCATATTATTTGACTCATAGAATTTTTTCCTTTGAAGATTTAATGATGAATGATGAATTAACGCAAGCCCCCAATAATTCATCATTCATCATCTATCATACATCACTAGAAGCTATTCCTCTATCTTTACAGGAACCTCTTCTTTCCCGGCACAGCATCCCTCACAGTCATCCTCTTTGGCATGCAAATAACTAAATAATACTGCCGCCAGCGCTGCGCCAACCATAGGCGCCAATAAAAATAACCACACCTCAGCCAATGCCGCAGAGCCGCCGCCAAACACCAACGCCATAAGAGCAGGCCCAAAGCTTCTTGCAGGGTTTACGCTTGTTCCGGTAAAATTGATTCCTATCAAATGCACTAAAACCAGTGTAAGACCGATAATAATCCCCGCTCTTTTTCCGTCACCTTTTTTAGAAGTAACCGCCAAAATTACATACACAAACAGGCAAGTCAAAACTATTTCAAGTATAAGCGATGATAGGATAGATCCTGCCGTGTTTAGGTCATAATTACCCAAAAGCGATTCGCTTGCTGCCCAAAACCCGTTAGTTCCCCAAACCGCAATCGTGTCAATGCCTACTGCAAACACAATAGTATAAAGCAGAGCTGCACCTAGGATGGCACCTATGAATTGAAAGACCACATACACGCCAAACTCTTTTGCCTTCATGCGTTTTGACAGCCACGCACCAAATGATACGGCAGGGTTGATATGACAGCCGCTTACACGCCCAATGGTATAAGCCATTGCAATGATGACCAGACCAAAGGCAAGCGCAGTGCCGACAAGACTGACCTCTCCAAAAATCATTGCTGACCCGACAGCCGTCCCGACAGCAAAAAACACCAACACGAATGTGCCGATCATCTCTGCTATTCCTCTTTTAAGCAAACATTTTTCCATTTTAGTTTTTTCTCCTTTAGGCTTTAATTCCTCTAATTAAAGCCCTCATAAAAATTTTATAAACCCATTATACAATAAAAACTACACCAAAATCAACTGATTTAATGGTGTAGTTTTATAATATTTCATTTGTTCTGCATTAGATTTTATTCACTTGCTGTCCATTTGCATCTGATAGGCGAAACTATCAAGCCTTCCTTTGCCAATAATTTCATAGCCTTATCAACCTCCGCCTTGTCAGCATCAAGCACCTTGGCAATTTGACCGGCACCCATCGGCTCTTTGGTCTCTTGCAATAATTTTAGCACCTTATCTTTCATTGGTTATACCTCCTTTTAGTATAATAATATCTTATCTCTCTTAAAACAACAATTTGCTTCTAAAACCCTAACTCTTTTCTCACCTCTACAAACGCATTAACACACTTGTCTATGTCTGCTTTGCTATGCGCCGCTGACATTTGTGTGCGTATCCTTGCTTTATCCCTTGGCACAACAGGAAAGAAAAAGCCTATTACATAAATACCTTTTTTCAATAGCTCCTCTGCATATTTTTGAGAGCGCACCGCATCGTACAGCATTACAGGAACAATAGCATGTCCCTCGCCCGCCAAATCAAAGCTGTGTTTTTTCATTTCAGTTCTAAAATATGCCGCATTTTCTATCACCTTATCACGATACTCTGTAGATTTAGTAAGCATGTCCAACACCTTTATCGTTGCCGCCGCCATAGACGGTGCCAGAGTATTAGAAAATAAATATGGGCGGGAGCGTTGTCTAAGGAGCGCAATAATCTCTTTTCTGCCCGACACAAAGCCGCCGCTTGCTCCGCCTAAAGCCTTTCCAAATGTAGAAGTAATAATATCCACTCTGTCCATTACATTGTTATATTCATGGCTTCCTCTGCCTGTTTTGCCCACAAATCCCGTCGCATGAGAATCGTCTACTACTACCAGCGCATCATATTTATCGGCTAAATCACAAACACCCTTTAGGTTTGCAATAATGCCGTCCATAGAGAAAACTCCGTCCGTTACGATAATAATTTGCCTTGCGTTTGCTTCTTTTGCCGCCTTAAGCTGCACCTCTAAATCCGCCATATCATTATTTTTATAACGATAACGCATAGCCTTTGCCAAACGCACCCCGTCAATGATTGATGCGTGATTTAATTCGTCAGATATAATAGCATCGTCTTTGGTTGTAATGGTTTCAAAAAATCCTCCGTTAGCATCAAAGCACGATGAATAAAGTATTGTGTCCTCCATGCCTACAAACCTTGACACCGCTTCTTCTAATTCCTTATGAACAGTTTGTGTGCCGCAAATAAACCGCACGCTAGACAGCCCATAGCCATATTTATCATAGCTGTCCTTTGCCGCCTTTATGACCTCAGGGTGAGAGGACAAACCCAAATAGTTGTTTGCACAAAAATTTAGCACCCCTTTGACCTTGTTGGTGTCAATTATGTTGTCTTGCTTAGAGGTAATAATCCTCTCCTCTTTCCAAAGCCCCGCCTCTTTGATTTCTTTAAGCGTATCCTCTATTATTGTTTTTGTTTTTTTATACATTTTATATTTTCTCCTTCATGTGGTTTTTTAGTTGGTAATAGCTATGAAACAATTCGTTGCTGTGTGGTTATTTTATTGAACAATAGTTAGTTGGCCAATGTAAAGACAATCGCCCCTACATTTTGTTGTACTCGTCCTCATACCAATTGTCTATGTTGACATCAATATAATTCCATATGTTTTCATAATCAATTTGGTTGCGAATAATGTGGTCATGAAACGATTTTTGCCAAAATTTTTGCCCAATCGCTTTTGAAACCGCTCCTTTGAATTGCGTCATTATCGTTGATATCGTAGGGGAACGCATTGCGTTCCCGCTTTCATCAAAATCATTATCAATTTCAATAATCATATGAATGTGGTTGGGCATAATTACATATTTGCTTACCGATACACTCTTGTATATTTGCGAAATCGCCATTATTTTGTCGTGAACAATTTTTCCTGTGTTCGACAATTCCATGTATGGTCGTTGCTCTCTTATAACTGTTACATTATGCGGGAACGCAATGCGTTCCCCTACATTCTCACCAACACCTTCCTCCGCCCCTACATTACTTCCGTCACTATTCTCACTCGTCCCTACGATTTGCCCAAACAAACATCTCATATCCTGTGTACATATCGTAACAAAATACGCTCCGTTTTGACTATAATCAAACTCTGTTAACCGATTAATTTTTCTCATCCTAATCACTTCCATATCACCTCACTCCTTTCTTCTCCTTCAAAAACTTCACCAACCCCTCACTATCCCCGATACTAAACTTTGCCTTTTCGCAAAGCACAAACGATGCTTTAAGTTTTATTGCTATCAAATTTTTTGTAACTTCTACCCTTGTTATTCCACTGTATGAAAAATTGGCTGTGTTTCTATTCAATGTATTAACCGCTATGAACTGTTCATCAAAAAACCTAATTTCTAAAGTAGTTTCAATATTGTTATTTTGGTCAAGCATACTTGCGTGTGCAGTTTTTGCTGCATTCACTCGTGCAATAAAAACAGTAATGGGTGCCACGAAAGAAGCTAAAATAAAAATAACAGTCAACACAGCAAACGCACTCTGTGAATCGCTTAAAAAGAATGCCACACCCATCAAAACAGCTACAAAAGGAAAAGTAATAAATATAAATAATTTTCGCTTTTTATTAAACAAGAGGGGTCCAAGTCCCTCAAAAATATTTTCTTTATTTAATAATGCTCGACACTCAAATAGCGGCGGTTCCGTTTGCAGATTTAATCCACTTTCTAATTCCATTCAAGTATCACCTTCCCGCATTTCTTGCTTTCCATCAGCTCAAAGCCTTTTTGAAAATCTGTATAGTGAAATTTGTCCGTAATAATCGCATCCATCTTCAAGCCGCCTTTAAGCAATCCGTCCATTTGGTTCCATGTATTAAACATCTCTCTGCCATAGATTCCTTTTATATTAAGCGCCCCAAAAATCACTTTATCCCAATCTATCGTTGCCCCCTCGCCAAAAAGCCCAAGCAATGCAACACTGCCTCCCATCATCATATTCTTAATCAATAAATTTAATCCCGCCTGCGCTCCGCTCATCTCTAGCCCTACATCAAACCCATTCTCTATGCCGTGCTTTTTCATCAGCTCCTCAATATTATGCGTCTTGGTATTTATGGTCAGCACACCGGGACACACCTTATTAGCCAGCCCCAATCTCCAATCAGAAGTATTTGTCAGCACAACATTTTTAGCCCCCGCAAACTTAACAACCGCCGCCGCCATAATCCCGATAGGCCCAGCCCCTGTAATAAGCACATTTTTTGCCACAACAGGAAAACTAAGTGCAGTATGCACCGCATTACCAAACGCATCAAAAACCGCATACAAATCATCGCTTATAGCAGAATCGCATTTCCATAAATTATAAACAGGCGCTATTGCATACTCGGCAAAAATACCCTGCATAGACACACCAATGCCCTTAGTATTAGGACATAAGTGCTGTCTTTCACACCTACAGTTTTGACACCTTCCGCACACGACATGCCCCTCTGCCGTAACCTTGTCGCCCACCTTAAAGCCGTTGCCGTCGCCGTTTATCTCAACAATCTCGCCCATAAACTCATGCCCGATAATCATAGGCGGCTTGATGTGCCGCTGACTCCAAGCATCCCATCCATATATGTGTAAGTCTGTTCCGCAAATTGAGGTTTTCTTGACCCTTATAAGCGCCCAGCCATAAGGCGGTTTTGGTACAGCAACCTCTTCAAGCCAAATGCCCTTTTGCGGCAGCTTTTTAGTCAACGCTTTCATTTTTGTAGGTATTTTCATATCCATTTCTCCTAAAGTGCAAAAAACACAATCATTATTATATAATAATTGCGCCTTGCTGTCAAATACATTTTTGTAATAATTTGTAAAAACTAAAAAACCTATTAAACCACTTCCTAACTCAAAAACTCTTTCGCCAATAATTCACTATATTTTTCTAATATTTTGTCTTCATTAAAATGTGGCTTAATTTCATTTACTTTTTTTATTAATAGTTCCTTGTCCTTATAAAATCTGCTCCACACAAAAATAATGGTTGATATGAGTTCTAACTCTTTCACCGACATATCCGCCATATAATCTACGAGTTTATCTATCGTATTTTTATGAGTATTGATAAAATCTTGATTGTCTTCTGGAAAATCACCTGCCTGTTCGGCGGGGCTAAGTTCATAAGAAACATAATTTTTTATATTTATAGGTGTACTATATATGTTTTTGTTTTGACCTAGATATATAATTTCGCTTGATATTTCCGGAGCATAAGGACCATATATATGCAACCCAAAACGATATTTTAATGGCACATTATACAACTCTTGTGCAACAAACAATATTTTGACAAGCGCAGTTTTATAAATTTTTTGTTTTTTCTTAACAATGTAATCAATAACTTTAAGCCTATTATAAAAATCATTCATTTTTTTATCCCCTTTGTATGTTATGTATATTATTTGTTTGTATTAATATTACTATTCTCTAGCAACATAAAGTCTAGTTAAACTCGGTGCCTCAAGCAATCCTTTAATGATTTTTGAATTAGGATTATCCTTTAGGTAGCTGATATTATTATTATCAATCAATGGAATATCATCTGCAATTTTATAAAAAGAAGACGACGATGCGTTAATTTCATCAATAAATGTCAACGCCAAGCCGTATTCTTTTTTCTCTCTTTTCAATTTTTCCAACTCAACTCTTGAAGCAAACAACCCAGTATAATAAACACATTCATCATGAGTGCGATTAAGAATTTTTTCGGCATGACTGCCACCTTTTCCTTGTGAAAAGCTACCCAGCATTGTCCAATCATCATATTTAATATATTCTTCAATGTTATCGGTGTGAGGATAATTGCTCAACCCTTCTTTGCTCAAAACCTCTTTGACTGCTTCAACTGTATGGTGATCATATATCCGTCTAACTTTGTGCCAATAAACTTGTGTCAACATCAAATATCTAGCATAAATAAAACTCTCACCAATAAAATAACTCTTTTTATCCAATCCAATTATAAATTGATCATGATCTTCCATTTCACCTAAATTTAGACTCTCAATAAAAATATTTTTATCATATACTCCATAATCAACTCCTATGTGATAAGAATCTCTCAATAAATAATCTGCACGGTCAGCATCTAATTGACCAGAAATTAATGACTTTAAGAAGATTGAAACGGCGCCTGTATTCTCAGTGTCTTTAATTAGTGGTATGATATTTGTTACATCAAAATCTTCTCCTTCAAAAAAACCACCAAAATAATGACTAATAATTTTAACACTATAATCCTCGTGCTTTAAGCTGCCTGGGAAAAGCCCCTCTCCTGCATGAGAAAATGGAGGATGCCCAACATCATGCAATAATGCAGCAAGACGAACTATTCTTCTATATTTTGAAATGTTTTTATCTTTATTTTTATTGCTTGCAATATTCAGTGCCTTTAAGAATAACTTTGGATTCTTTTTATACAGACTGTCAAACATTCTTGTGGCCATTTCCATAACCCCAAGACTATGTTCAAAACGCGTGTGCGTGCCACTTGGATAAACCATGTTAGTAAAAGAAAGCTGTGAAATTCTCCTTAAACGCTGAAAAACAAAATGGTCTATTATTTTACATTCCAACTCATCCAAATGAATAAACCCATAAATAGGATCCCTTATTTTTCTGCTCATGCTTACCATTATATACACTAGAAATTAAAATGTCAAACTAAATTTTATATGAATTTGCAAATTATTAATTTCCACCGAAAATCAACAAAACAATTTGCGGAACAAAAATCAAAGTAAACAACGCAATAGGATAAGCAGCAGCATATGCATTTCCGCCCTCTTCTGATTTTGAAGCATGAATAAGCGCTCCCAACCCCGGCGTAGATGTCATACTGCCTGTCATTCCGCCCATGTTGTTGATGATATCCATTTTAAAAATTAGCTTGCCGATATAGAACGACACAAGCACAGGCGCCATGGTCATTATTGCTCCCCATAAAAGCAGAAGCGGGTACTGCCCCAGCACCTGAACAAAATTTAATCCGCCCGAAAAGCCCACTGTCGCCAAAAACATTACAAGTCCAAACTCTCGCACCAATTTTGCAGTAGCATCAGGAACTTTCATTGACAATCTGCCAATCCTGCCAAAATGTGCAAGCAATAATCCTGTAATCAACACCCCGCCGGTTGCCGCCAATGTAATAACCGCCGAGCCAACCCTAAATGATAATGCCCCTGCCAATAGGCCGATTACTATAACTAATGCTATAGGAAAAATGCCAAGCTTGTCCACCATGATAAGAGGCTTCTTTGTCTTTTTCAATGCACAGCTCACAGTGCCCAGCTCACAGCTGTTGCCATTAATTTTATTTTTATCACCCTCTGAATCTAGCGTAATATCTACTCTATCTTTTCCGTCCATAACTGTGCACTGTGAATTGCGTGCTGTGTCCTGCGTTGCTCCCACTAGCACAATGTCCAATTCCTTGCCCTTCTTCTCATCCATCATCGCTTTCAGCTTCTCAGCCTCAAGCCTCATATCTACTCTCAAAATCTTGGGCATTATTTGAATAAACAACACAATACCTAACACCCCAAACGGATAGGCAATGCCGTTAGCAGTGGCAATAATTGCCTCATGGTTATAAAAAGTATCCTGTGCGGCTGACAGCCCCGGTGTAGTAGACAACGCTCCCATCAACAGCCCGGTAGCCATTGCAGGACTCTCAATCGCCCCTGTCCAAATCAAAATGATAACGATAATTGCACCTGTAAGAGTAGTAGAAAAGCCCATCGTTATAAACGATGCCGCATTTTTTTTGAAGCTCTTAAAAAATGTCGTGCCTGCAATAAGACCAATCCCTGCAATAAAAAATACCAAACCAAAAGTCCTAAAGGCAGTCATTGCCGCCCCGACCTCAAGCATTCCGGGTCCGAATAAATACCTGCCCGCATTGTCGGGGTCCAAAATCCTGTCGCCATTGGGGCATCTATAATAAACTCTGCCTCTTGAAATCCAGCCTATTAAATTAGAGGGGGCATAGGTTCCTGCCGTACTGTTCCAAACATATGGTGCAAAATTATGCCCAAAGGCATTGATATCTTGCCAAAATAATCCTAAAAGTATACCAAAAACAAGTGCCGATACAAAAACTCCGGCGCTGCCGAGTGAAACACCTTTTATATTAATTTTGCCAATAAGATAGCCTATTAAAATTATTGCAAATATAATAAAAACAGGACTGAACATGGCTTGCATGGGCCTAAATATGAGAGTATCCCAAAATGTAGGTGTAGTTGATGATAGTAATGTGCCTAATAACATTGTAACTCCTGTGGAGTTAATGAAAAATGAAAAATGAAAAATGAAAAATGAATGCACTTTTTAGTTTATTGTCTTGCAGTTTTGATACTTGATGCCAATAATTTAAGAATTTCCTCTATGTCTGCCGCAAGGCTATGAAATATCTTTTCTTCAATATAATCAACACTTTTTAATAGCACCAACCAATATTGCGTTTCACTCGCTTCTTTTTGAGCAATGCTTAATTTATTTATAAAGTCTGCTTTGCTAGATGCATAAACACTTTCTGAAATGTTTGCTCCAATACTCGTTCCGCTTTTTAATATTTGATTAGATGTAACTGCCTTGCGTTTCTTATTATCCAAATACTCTACTAATTTTATAATCCTTGTCGCAAAAGCAGTTGCCTTGTTCAATAGAGTGTTTTCTTGCATATACTTTTCCCCTATTAACTTGAAATATTAAACCTTGCATCCATTTATCATTTATCACTTATCATTTATCACTAACACCTATTTATTTTATTAAACAATCCTCATAAATCCCAGCCTTTTTAACAGCCTCAACCAATGCATCACCAATTTTATCGGGAGTTTCTGCCACAAACGCACCTGCATCTCTAAGTGCCTTTTTCTTGCCTTCAGCCGTCCCTTTTCCGCCCATAATAATCGCACCCGCATGCCCCATTCGCTTGCCTTCAGGCGCAGTAGCGCCGCCAATAAACGCAGCTACAGGCTTTTTCATCTTCGCCTTTATATACTCCGCCGCGTCCTCCTCTCCGCTTCCGCCAATCTCACCAATCATCACCACCGCCAGCGTTTCCTTATCCTTATTAAATAATTCTAAAACCTCCACAAATCCTAAACCCTTAATCGGGTCTCCGCCAATGCCCACAGCACCG
>Ga0131853_10020550_pt1 | contig 11989 bp, 7 predicted proteins | sample TergutLab28metaG_FD_92764 | JGI IMG/M metagenome (GOLD analysis project Ga0131853, IMG submission 92764) | Labiotermes labralis P1 segment gut microbial communities from Petit-Saut dam, French Guiana - Lab288 P1 (version 2) (version 2) | ecosystem: Host-associated > Arthropoda: Insects >...
ACTTGTCGCCGCCCTGCCCCCTTTTTTTTTGTCCCTCCCGTGCCCCTGCCCCCGCGGTGACACCAACAGAATTTGTGTTTAGTTTTTTCCCCCCCCCCCCCCCCCCCCACTCTGGCGGAGGCCACCAACAACCACTGCAGATCTCGGAAAACCGTGCTGTGAGCACGGTTCAGTATAAATGCCATTATAATGTAAAATTTGGTTCTGAACAAATTTAACAACTATATTATGCATAGCCCTGTGTAGAGCCATTACTGTGGGATGTGTTGTGTGAACTTCTTGCTCTTACATCTCGTGAAGAAAATGCATTAACACTGGGTAGCAGTTCAGTCGGTAAGTGGATCTTCGATTTCTTCTCACGCAGGTGAAGATGGAACTGCAGAATGTTGATGAAAGTATGGGATTGGATGCATTGCTTTCTTTGGCCAGTGGCTTGCCTAGTCATGATTCGTCACTGGAGGATCCTTTGGCAATGAGCACTGGCGATTGGGTTACGTCAGGATGTCACGGAAATGATTTTGGAGAGGCTGAGAAGGGCCTAGAGGAATCAACAGCATCAGGACCTGCAGTGTCTACAATTGCATCTACCTCTGTAGTAGACGGAACATCCAGTGAGTCTGCAGTCGAAGAGATGCAGTCTACAGAGACAGCTGCTTTGGAAGTGGATGTTACTGGTGATGACAGTAGTTTTTCAAGACAAAACTGAATGGAACGGTCTCATGAAACGCTAAAACTATAGTGATGTGACAAAGACACCAAGCTGTCATTGGGTGGGCAGTTGATGCAGCTAGTTGTCATTCACATTGGGTGTGTTGTGGATTTTTGTGGACAGGTGGTTTGACAGAGATTATGTAGAACAAATAATATCCAAAGTTTGTGTGAAGTGAAAAATCACTATGATGATAATGGTAATAGTTTCATAATCCTTGATACTATGGGGTAGGTCTTGGCCAGGATTGCTGACACCAAAGCATTTCTGTTCACAGAGAAATTAGAAACAGGAATTGGAAAATTAAAGTTATCATGATAACCAGGTCCAATGTAGGAGCATGTGTCATTACACCGCTCTGCAAATTAATTAACGTTTCCTTAGTACCATGTTCCATTCCTGCTGTCTTCTTCTTGTGTTTGTGTCCCTGGTCCTTCACTACCACTGCTCCTCTCCATGCCTGACCAACTGTATTAAAATCTCCCCCTTGTCACGACCGTCTGTTCTGCTGTCTTCTGAATACTGTCCTTTGCAACCATCTTGTCACCTTTCATCAAAACTCAATACATTTTTTCTAAACTTGTATGTGTTCCATCCCTGATAGTGAAAGGCTTAACTAAATAATATACAGCCAGCATGATAGCAGGCAATGTATTAGGGCAGTTTGAGACAAGGGGTGGATTTTGTGTTGGTATGACGTGACACCACACTGCTGAGGCAAAATGCAGTATGTCCTTATCCTGTAAATACTGTACATAGCGTGAGGCTATAACACATTAATAATCCCTTTGTACTATGGGGTGGGTGTGTACAGTGTAAAAGTTACATTGCTTGGCAAAGGCTACATTAAATTCCACAAAAATCACACTGTCTGTTAATGTCCAAGATTGTGACTTGGCGAAACTGTGTAGTGGAGCTTGATTCAGGACTGGAAGTGAAGGCCAATGCCCTGTGACATTGATGCTTCTACTGGATCCTCTTCCCCTCCCCATATGGCGTTGTCTAGAGAAATGGCGATAGACGAGCTGCACATTAAATAGCAAATAAGATTTAAGCAGAAATCCATATTTCTGCTTCCATATGAAGTTCTCCCAGAAGTGAAAAGACAGCAAATTCAGCTTCATATGAGAGTTCGTTCATAACTCGCTGCTATAGCTTCATTCTGTTATGAAGCATGTGAAAATAGTAATTCATAAGAAGCTTAGGTTTATTTCCGTTTTTTTGTTCATGGAAATGTGACCGTGGATTTCAGTGTACAGTGGAACCCCCATTTAATTTTTTTTCGAGATTTAAGGTTTTCCCCTCTTGTAACAAAGAATTCCAGTACTGCAACTTCCTCTGCCATAAAGGTACTTCCTTTAAGACTTGTGTCAGTTTAGTGTTCATATTTACTGTTCCAAAAAAAAAAACCCTTAAATGGGGGTTTTACTGTGTCTGAATTTCACTGAAAATTGAATTACATTTTCTATCACTCTGTTTTTAATATCTTTATTTATGAAGTGATGTGAACATCAGTAGGTATGACGTGTCTACTAAAGATGGAAATATACAAGAGACAAGGGACAAGAACTTTCTTTTATGGTCCATGCATTCATTTTTCCAAACAGTGCTGATGAAGGAAATTTATTCAGTTTCAAAATTTTATGGTGTTCTTCAGAATGCCTGTCATATAGAGGTAGTAATTAGTGTATATTTTTATTCATCTACAGAATTTTGCAGACAGTTTATTTCCTTCTACCTTGAAACAGAACAGGACAAATTAAGGGAGTCCATTTCTTACAGAACATGTTCTTAGTTAACTGGACATTTGTATCTTCATTGTGCAAAGTGTGCTTTTAATGGCTGTCTGTAATGAGTATGTGTTTAATAAAAATGTCTCCCATTCCTTTTCATTTTGTATGTGCACATGTGTCTTTATACATGATTGTGTATATGCACTGTATTTTCTGTAGATAGAACACCAGGAAATGGTACAAGGGTATTACAAAAATTGTATGTGTGATAACCATTGTTTGCAAGTTAAGAGTGTACTTTATGCCATGACAGCTTCCTTTCTTTCTGGTTAGTACTCTATGGAATTATAAATTATTTATCTGTAACAGTTTTCTAATAACACATCAGAATTAAGAATTGCATATCTGAGAGTCTGTGAAGTTATTCCTTGGACAGTGTTAAGAATGTCATATTTTTTAATTGGCATGCTGTTGAATTTATATTTCCTTGCTCCACTACAGTTCACATGATTTAAGTCTGTGGCATATCACCATTTGCAGTTTTTCCTGTAGCTTTACAAGAGTGAATTTACAACAAAAAGAATCAGTACACTTACGCAGAGTTCTTATTAATAAAACCAACCAGATACACTAATTTCTGAAATTTATTTTTGGAATAAAATTCTACATGTTTCCAACAGTTCCTCTGTCCATCATCAGGAGTTTTTCACTGTACACACAGCAATGGTATATGTCATACAAGTTTGCTGACAGCTTGCGAGCAGGATCGAGACGGAACTGGTTCCGTCCTGACCCTGCTCACAAGCTGCCAGCAAACATGTATGACATATACCATTGCTGTGTGTACAGTGAAAAACTCCTGATGATGGACAGAGGAAATGTTGGAAACATGTAGAGTTTTATTCCAAAAATAAATTTCAGAAATTAGTGTATCTGGTTGGTTTTATTATAAGAATTTATCACGATGCACTGTCACCTGAATGTCAAAATACACAGAGTTGTAATCTCTTTGTAGAGATGTGTCTTGTGTCCTGTTAAGAAAGAAGTTGTTTTACGAATATTTGATGGCCTTAAGTAAACAATTTTAAATTAGTTCATTAGTGAATTTTTATAAGAACCTGCTTCGCTTTTTTGACTCTACACATCCCATGGACAAGTTTTGTCACTACCGTAGGGAAACTAGTTCATTGCTGGGTGCAGGCATATGAGTATGTTAAATCTTTGAGGTTGATACAATTTTGGGAAATAATCCATGACCCCTTGTACCATACAGGTGACTTGTACAGTGGTTGTGTTGCAAGTACTGAATGTTGTTACAGCGAACTTAAACCTGCAGATATTTAACATGTAACAACAGACGTCATTTTCAAGTGCATGTAAAATTTCACACTTTTTTTTTTTTTGGTAAATTAGGCATAACTTCGTCATTAATTCTACGTTGCAAGAATTATGAATAACACAAAACAAAGGGGAAATGAAAATTAAATATTGAAACAGTATGTAAATTAAAAATAATGTAAATCTGGAGTGTAAATAGACTATATCCTGCTTTAGGTGGTGGGTGGGATTAGTTATTGAATAGATGGATCATTGGCTTCAGTTGGTTTAGGTGGCATGTGCGCATATGGAGGACTGGAACAGAATGCAGAGGTTGGAAGTTTGTATTAAGGAGGGTGAGCTGTGCTCATTTCTGAATGGAAGCAACTTTCTAATGCACTATAGACAAATTAGCATCAAGCACGTTCTGTACTGTGTATTCTGAGGTATTGAAAGGATCATTCAATAAATCACAAGCAAGTTTAAAGCATATGACTTTTGTTGGTGGTGTTGCTGTTGCAGTTGTGTATGTAATTGTCCTGTTCTGTCAAAATGTCACTTTTTTTAGTTGTTTACAGGTTTTAACAACCTGTATAGAAGTAAATTATGTATATTTTATTTTAAATTTTAAAATTGTTAACTAGCTTATACAATAACAGTACCAACGAATGTACACAAGTGTATGGAAGTTATCTTTATTGTTGTGCCGTGCACTTCGTAGAGTCTTTTAATTGTACCAACTATTGCACTTATATAAAATTTCACACTAGAACACTTAAAATCGCTCCAACATGTTTCGATCATAAGATCATCTTCAGGGAGCCATACTGTTCCTTGCTAAAGTCACATATTAAAAACACTCACTAATTAATTTCCTTACAATAACAGGGTGCTGTGGTAGTATGTCGTACTGTGTAAGAGTATGTTGCTGAGAATGCGCCTGCGTATGGGTGTGCGTCGTGTGTTATGTTGTGAGAGTCTCTCGCAACATAACACACGACGCACACCCATACGCAGGCTCCCTGAAGATGATCTTATGATCGAAACATGTTGGAGCGATTTTAAGTGTTTTAGTGTGAAATTTTATATAAGTGCATTAGTTGGTGTAATTAAAGTGATATTGGAGTTAGTTTACTCACACAGTGACCTACATGTTCCATCCGACCACGTTACCATCTTCATGGATATAAAATACAAAGGTTATATACATTAAAATATGCAAAATTAAATTAGGTGTAAAAAGATGATCATAGGAACCCATAGTTTAAGCATACACAAATATCATTTGTTTCTGATATTTGTGTATTTTTAAACTACAGTTTCGTATGATGTCTTTTACGTCTGTGGATTGGTTCTGATAAATTTTAGGTTCTCTTGACTGTGCATCTTTATATAATCTTGTAAATGAAACCAGCTTGGTGCACAATATTCTCAGTATATTTTGTCAATTTTATTTATAACCTCTACATGTTTTGGACCTCTCCAAGTCCATTGCCAGGAGGAATAACAGTATTTATATGACACGTGGTATTTTGTTATTCTGTATAGCTAGCTGTCTGGTGTACAGTTTCATTCCATCCTGCACACCAGACAGCAAGCAATACAGAATAACAAAATACCAAGTTTCGTATAAATACAGTTATTCCTCCTGACGATGGACCTGGAGAGGTACGAAACATGTAGAGGTTATGAATAAAATTGACGAAATGTACTGAGAATATTGTGCACCAAGTTGGTTTCGTTTGCAAGACAGTTCTGATACTGTAATTTCATATTGTACATTAAAATGTATATAACCTTTGTATTTTACATCCCTGATGAAGGTGGCCACGTTTTTTGGACAATACATGTAGGAGTTCATTGTGTGTGTAAACTAATTTCATTACATTTGTGTGCATTTGTTGATGCTGTTATTGTATATATCGGAATAATGCACAGATTATGGATCATATGAAGTCACTAGTTTGTTTTCCATAAAGTTAATGAAAAGTCAGTTCTGTAAAGTAGTTTGATATTTGTGTATAGATGGTAAGTCTGTACAGGAACAAAATTGAATATTCTTTCCCATCTGTTGCATACATAGGCATAACTTGGTTAATAACATTTTGGGTGGGGGGGGGGTGTGCAAAATTTACCTTGCCTGTCTTCCTTTGTAAACGAGCGACTCATCCCTATTCTGCATCCTCATAAAATTCAGGTTTTTCATTTGTCATTCCCCCCCCATCTTTACACCACTCAATCATTTAGAAAATATTTTTTTTTATTTGCCTGTCTTCAACTTCATAGCCTAACAAAAATTATATTCAAGTAGATAAAATATTGGAGGGGCATTTTCCCCCCTCACCCTTGCACCCTGGGGACTGCGATAGCGCAGTGGTTAAGTTGCTGCGCTACAAATCGGAAGGTTGCTGGTTTGATCCCAGCTGGTGTCAGTGGATTTTTCATTGACATAAAATCCTTCCAATCACACTATGGCCCTGGGGTCGACTCAGCCTCCAACAGAAATGAGTACCAGGAGTATATCCTGAGGGTAAAGGCGGCTGGTGCATAAGGCTGACAACCTACCACCATCCTGTGTCGTTGTCACGAAATCTAGGAACCTTAACTTCCTGGAACCCTCTGGGCCTATCCAGGTCTGTAATGGGACTGCTTTACCTTTACCCCTGCACCCCACAGATTATGCCTAAAATTGCATACATGGTAATGAAAAAGTGTAATATTAATTTAATTTTTTTTTTAAACCCAACTATTGCCCTGAGCCAGGATTATCGTGTATGCTGTGATTCTTGTCTAATAGTATGTCAGTAGATAATGCTTTAGTGGTTCAGAAATTCAATACATGAAACTTAAAGTGTGATGTGTTTTTTTCCACCCCCCCCCCCCTCCTCCTCATAAAAATTTTGTATGAAATGTCGTGTATATATATATATATATATATATATTAACCCCATTTTAATTCATCAAGTATGCAGAGTCAACACTATGTCATTCTACTCGATCCATTGTAATTTTGACTTCAGTACTTCTGCTACAACCTGCATCCCTCCGTACAGATTTTTCAAAGAGTTTGTGAGCACCCTGCATGATGTGTTAGTGTAACTCTCGTACCCTTACCTGTATCACCCCCTTGAAAGAGAGCAGTCTTGGTGTTTACTCTCATCTGGGGTTCGATGCTGTGTACCTCAGCGTGTAGGTGACAATATTGTGAATGAAACATGCTTCCCATCTTCAGAGTATAAGAAATTGGCAGACGGAGGAAGCAGGTTTCTCTGTAGTATTGGTATCCATCTATCAAACTACACTGCATCATATTTCAGAAAATGATAAATTTTAAAATCACCAGCATGAGAGCCTCTGATCCCACAAACCATTCATGAGTCAGTAATTTTTGCGGTAGTGTTCACAGTACTACGACACATTGAAGAACATTTTTTTACTGTAAGGATTGGTAGAAATATAGGACATCAAATACTGTGCTGTAGATGAATTGCATGCCAGTGGCATTTGGATCCCAGTTGTATCGACACATTCTAATGTTGTGCAGCTGGCTCATGTCCTTACCTCATGCTTAGAACCCTAATTCAGCACATGTTTTCCTCCTAGTCTAGTAATTGTCATGAACATCAATTAACTGTTTTTGTAAGTGTATTATGTAATGATTCTGTCAGTTGCTAAGATTATGTAGGATCAGGGATTGATGAGTAATTGGTGGAATGTTGGTGAAAGCAGACTAATTTGGGGGAGGAGGGGGGAGAATCTCTTCCAGCCAATACCACTTTGTCCACTATAGATCCCATGTGGACAGGCTTGGGGATTGAACCTTGGCCTGGCCGGTGAGAGGCCAGTGATTATAACGCCATGAGCCATGGTGCAGCATGTTAAGTGTGATATACACTCTTCTGTATAACAAAAAAAAATACTCATTTTATAATTGCAACAGTATGCATGAAGAATTTCTTTCATTTGCATTTGGTTTTTTTTTTCGTAGCAGTCCGTTTTTAACATAGCTTTTCTCTGTATATTTCAAGTAATGATATCTTCATGACAGAAGTAAATTATGATTTGCAATAGTTTTAATTTTGATGTTTTGCTTCAGCAAAGTTGATGTCTTGAGTGTTCAGTTGATGTGCACTGATGTTCACTGCCATGGCATTCACCAGTATCTGTCACCATTTATCTTGTACCTTGGAAGTGATCAGTGTCTGCTGTAGACAGATTTATCATGCACCATGGCAGTGATCAGTGTGTGCTGTAGACACATTTATCTTGCATCATGGACATCACCAATGTCTGATGTCAACCCAATTATATTTTGCCATGGCAGCCATCAGTGTCGGCTGTAGACCCATTTATTTTGCACCATGGACATCACCAGTGTCTTGGTGTAGACCCATTTATCTTGTACCATAGCAGCCATCAGTGTCTGTAGACACATTTATCTTGCACCATGGCAGTGATCAGTGTCTGCTGTAGACACATTCTGCACCATGGACATCACCTATGTCTGACTCGTTTATCTTGTACCATGGCAGCCATCAGTGTCTGCTGTAGACCCATTTATTTTGCACCATGGCAGTGATTGGTGTCTGCTGTTGGCACATTCTGCACCATGGACATCACCAATATTTTGACATCAACCCATTTATCTTGTACCATAGCAGCCATCAGTGTCTGTAGACACATTTATCTTGCACTGTGGATATCACCAATGTTTGATATAGACCCATTGATCTTGTACCATTGCAGTCATCAGTGTCTGCTCTAGGCCCATTTATTTGTACCATGATAGTCACCAATTTGCTGCAGACCTACTTCACACTATAGCAGTGACCATTGTGCAGTCTGTAATGCCTGGATATGTTCTTGTGCAAGTGCATGTGTTTACCAGTTGAATGCAGTCCCTAAGATAATGTGTTCACTGTAGCTTGTGTGTGTAAAAGTGATATTGTCCATTTTGCCATGAAGAGAAAAATATGGGAAATCTTCATGGTCTGGGACAAATATGAAAGTTACAGTAGCAATCAAGATGTAAATAAACAGAAATGTTCTGTTGTGCTAAAAATGCAGAGAGCTATAATAATTCAAAATTCCTCCATTACTTACACAGCTGACATCTTAAAAACATCTACTTACTTAAAATGGAATTAATGTAGTTGTTGTTAATACACTTTAGAAATTATGTTGTGTCAAATTTACACGTACTTTGAATGCTGTTGCTTGCTCACCCAGTAATCTATGAAACCATCTGCAGCATTTAACAGACCAGCCATTCTGAATGATAAGTAAACTATTGATGTTTATGGAATCATGTGATTTAGGTGAAACCTTCTTCCAAATTATTGCAAGACAATGCCTTATTTTGAAAATTATTTTCAGTCGCACATTGAAATAAATGGTATCATTGGCATACCTCGCCGGCATATGTGGCTCACTTTATTGACAGGGTGAACCGAGAATCTGCTGCATGAATCTGAAATATATTTGTGTGTCTTAAGAACTGTAGTACGTAACTGTGTTAAAGTGACAGCTTTTTAAAGTCACTTAATTTTCAATACTCTGTTTCATAGTTTCTTATTTTTTCTCTTCATATTAGTGAGTTTCTGGTTTGTAGAGGCCATTTTATCAGAACCAGAGAAATATTCCAATGTAGACAGTTTTCCAGCTCTCACAAGTTTTTTTTTTATTACTGTTTTACATATGGGACATGTTCATCGACATGTAATGAGCATTATCACTGCCAAACGAACTGTTTTCTCATAAACATAATTTCTTCCCATTTGGTAAAACTCATATACGAGGTAGTGTCAACTGAAAACCTTAAAAGTGTGATAAAAATTCGAACCACAGCTCGATTGTCTTGTAAGTTTCAACAGTGATGCTCATGGTTTGAAGAGTGTCTGACAGGTGGCAGTACGATACCATATAGAAAAATGAAGTCATTGTGTACCTTCTGTGTTCAATAAATTATGAGATAAAACATATTTAAGGTTTTCATTTGACTCACCCTCATATAAACATGAAGATTGAGTTAGTTGTACAGCCATTGTACTGAGGTTTTGCTTTAATATTAGACTTAGTGGCATGTGCAGTTCATTATATCTTCTTTTGTGTCTGCCAATAAATACATGAAAACTTCTGTGTACTTCCCCTTATTTGAAAGCTATTTATTTTGGAGTATATTCAGGAGATGGGGAATTTGAGCTTTTAGTAAATTGGACAAATGTTAGTTTGATATAATTTCATTTAATTTATAATATACAAATAACGGTGGTGTACCCAGGAATTTTGTTCGGGGGAGGGGGGGGTTCAACAAATTCAGTTGAAGACAGAGGACAGAGAGAATGGGGATCTGGGGCCAGTAGCCCCTCAGTCAGGGGTTCTGGAGGCAGCTGTAATTTGGTACAAGAAATTTCATTTCATATAGTAAAACTTTCGTAATTTTAGGTACTTTAAGAATATTTATGATGACAACCAATTTATTTGTCATTGCTAAAGTAAAACAATTGAGAACCGGCGGTAGTTTTAGAATTTTACTGACTTTTTTCCGAACATCTTGGTGTGTTGGCATCCTAAATTCAGCAATTTTTAACAGTTTTCACAATCGGGTTGAGTTTGGCACGATTTTGGAGGGCCTTCGGAATTTCGGGAAGGGGGGATTTGAACCCCCCCAAAACCCCCTCGGTACGCCATTGATAATACCATTCTACAGGTTCCAAATAAGATGAGGGAAAGACTTAGAGATAAAGACTTTCTTTACTAATTTCACATTAGTTATTTTTTGTAACAAGAGTGGGTAGTGGTAATCATTGTACGTGTGAAGAGTATGGGCAGGACAGTCTGGTGTTTCTAGGACATTTTCAGTTTAAACTACTTGATCAGTTTGTGTCTTGTGGAAAAGTGTGTGCCCATTGTAAAGAAAAAAGTGGGAAGCTTTGTAGGACATGCAAATCGGAGAACTTGAAGTTACTCAGTTTCTCAGTGCAGCACAGATTCTAGCATGTAAATTATCTGACATCAAACACTGTTTACATGCACATATACATGGAATGAATATGCCATTGGCAGTGGATGACATATTCTCTGTTAGAAATGCATGTTTCTGTAATTGGCTAATTTAAATTTGTAAAGGCAAACTGAGAGGTTTAATTTAAGTTCCTTAATGTTCATACTGTTTCAGGTTTTAATAGTTAATGAATTTAGTATAGTCACAGCTTGTAAATGTCTTTTTCAATGAGGAAGTCTCAAAAACTGCTTAAATAAATAGAATTTGAAGTACTTCCCTCAGAGGATAGTGGAATATTTTAATACACTGGCTTGGTGTTAATACATATACCTTCTTTTTTTGACGTTTTGCTGACCGTTCATCTCAGTATATTTATCTCAGTAATTTGCTTGAAACATGTAGAGGCATGAAATAAATTTATTGTAAACAACAAGTTTGTGCACCAAGTTGGTTAACTACTGAGATAAATATGTGTACTTTGTACTCTTGATACAGAATTTGTTTTAGACAGACCTTTCAGTCAAGTAAACACAATTAAAAATTATTACTGGAAACATCTGCAGTAAGTAAGTTACGTACAAGTACGTTTCAGAGTCTGTGAAGTTTATGTTTGAGCAGGCGCCAAGTTTGATGAACTGTCAGAAATGTTGTATATGTTGTGTATGTGTAACACTGGAGTGGATAATTACTAAAAATACATGGCAGCTGTAAGGGAATTGTAATGGCATTATAATTTATAAATGGGAAGGCAATGCTGAAGATGCGTTGAAATGGGTTTAAATGGAGTCGCATAATTATTTATGGTGGTGGTTCTCAATCTGCCCATTTTTATTCTTTTGTATGCATCATGAAAGTGGACCACCTGTCTGAAGTTGTGTGAGTTTGCATAATTTAACAATAGCCACTGTCCTTTATTTAAGGTTATGGGACATGCAGTTTAGTATGCTATTGAATATGGAATTTGTTTGTCTTCCACACTATGTATGTTTCATATTTACAAAAGATATACTTATGTGATGCAGTGGCGTACCCAGAAGTTTTGTTCGGGGGGGGGGGGGTCAACAAATTCAGTTGACAGAGAGAACAGGGATCTGGGGGCAGTAGCCCCTAGTCAGGGGTTCTGGAGGCAGCTGTAATTTGGTACAAGAAATTTCATTTCATATAGTAAAATTTTCTTAATTTTTGGTACTTTAAGACTATTTATGATGACAACCAATTTATTTGTCA
>Ga0131853_10020552_pt1 | contig 11988 bp, 5 predicted proteins | sample TergutLab28metaG_FD_92764 | JGI IMG/M metagenome (GOLD analysis project Ga0131853, IMG submission 92764) | Labiotermes labralis P1 segment gut microbial communities from Petit-Saut dam, French Guiana - Lab288 P1 (version 2) (version 2) | ecosystem: Host-associated > Arthropoda: Insects >...
CAAAAAAAAGGGTGCCAATCAACGAGCCCGCAAAGCGGTCCCACGGGACAAATAACAAAAAACACCGGAATCGGTTGAAAGCCCTTTGCTCCAGTCCCCCCCCCCCCCCCCAGGTAGCTCTTTGGTTTGGCTTGGTTCTGAAAAAGTAATTTTCCAGATGACAAGAACAGAAACGGCACTCGAAACGTTGGTTTACTCGCTACTCAATCGCCTGACGCGGCTGCTAGCCCGAGAATATTTTATTGAATTCAGGCGCAGTGACAGCTTTCAATTAAACATAAATCGTCTTGACACTGAGCTCTTGTGATTTGAATACCCTTACTGGTGCTACACCCACAAGACTTCACCGTGTGACTCTTTTATTTCTGTAAGTCACACTCAGCTTTATTTTCACGTATGACGTGATGCAATTCATAGGTACAAAGGGTAACTTTTTCCAGCCTCCCTAATATGTACACGTACACACAGATAGGGTGAGACGTGAAATGATATATATTTTGTTATTGAGGGTTGTTTGACTGTGCATCTTCCTCATGAAATAAAGTGAAATGCCAACTTCATACAACTAAGTAATTTTGTTGATGAATTCTTAGCTCGACATGTTTCGGGTACGTAAGCCAATCATCAGGAGCATTAGATGTTGAGTTGCAGCACATGGTTTTCTGCACCGAGTTTTTGGATGGGTGGTGGTCTTGAGAGCCGCTGTGTAGGTCGTGTGTACGGTGCGGATGGTGCTGTGCGAACAATGTCGCAATAATTTCCTGAAATGCATTATTGCAGGCACTCACGACAACGTTGCAAACCCGGTTTAACCCTTTAAACGCCAAATTAAATACCACCTGCCATCTGCTGGCATTTTTAGGAGCTCGCCATATTCTCCACGTTAGCAGGGTAAGGTTTAAATCAGTGTGATTACTTCTTTAGAGGATTCCCAAAAACCAACTCTTTACCCTTCGAACATAAAGCATATTGAGCCTGGGAATGTGCAAAGGCTTTAAAGAGGACACTGGTGGCGAATTTCGAGTAATTCCACGAAGACTGCCTGATTGTAAATGGCAACCTTCAGCGCTAGTCTCACAAACGGTACTGTCCTCACACCTCAGTCACGTGATAGCAGCCACCATATATATCACAGGCCAACCACATGCCGCTCTGATCCATGGGGTAGACAGCACAGATCGTTAGTATCCGGGAGTGACCTGGCTGTATCCTACTCGTATTATGGCTACCTATGTGCGATTCGAGAACGAAATGGTCCGCAAGAATACTGGCACCTCCACCCTTCCGACTGCAGAAACACACTGATCTACGCGCACACGACTTCGCGCAATCTTCCCACTTGTGACATGAGCATAGACTCACTAATTGTCGCTATGCGTGAAGCCGGAGACTTTGCGGAATCACTCGAATCGTGTGCGTCGTTTGCAGGCTGAGCAGGAAGTAAAGGGCACGAACACTAAACTGGTTTAACATTCCTGATTATTTTATAAAGATCAGAGTGAAATAACATTACGTCAATCAATTATATTCAACAAAATTGTCATTTTTGACCGTAAGAAAATGTGTTATCATTTCGTGGCCCCCGCTGCACGGTGACGCTAAATGCTCAAACAATAGGCAGAACCCGCATAAATATTGCCAGTAACGCAATTTGTTGTTTTACGTAAGTGATTTATAGTCAGCACATCCGAACTTCAATCCTTATGGCTCTGGGGCTAGTCTTCTGTTGTGTATAAGTCAAGGTAAGTTAGGTAATGACGTAGATGGCATCACGTAGGAAATATATAAAAAAGTAATGGCACAGAACTCAACAACTCTAATTTGTAAGTGATACAAACGTGTTACTGACGTTCCGTAATAAGGTAAATAAAAAAAAGTTCCTTATTTATTCTTATACTTCTTACAAGGATAAGTTGTTTTAGTCTTTTCCGGCATAAGGTTTATGTTCGGGCGCATTTGCTCTCAAAGAAATCACAGGGCTTACCCATATAATTTTCACGGGGTTAATTGTTTAAGAATTAATTCTAAATATGAAGATGATGTAATCCCCTACAGGAAAAGAAGAGGGTGACAAATCGTGTGTACATGCAGATAATATTGAAATCGGTCATAAAAGGAATATGTTGTGAAGGCATACAAACGATTTTTTTTTTTAAAAAAAAAAAAGAAAGGTAACAAACACTGTGGATCCGACAGCAGTATTCTGAATTGGACACATACAGAGCACACTGGTAGCAGATGGTACACATCAGACCTCCGTGTACTCTTCATTGACATTTAAGTATTCGTCCCACTGTGGCAACAAAGCTTATTTCCCGGCATGGAAGAAACCTTCATGTAGTGCCGGTATTGAGGAAGTGACAGCTTGCTTCACGACAGCGTCTGTTTCCCGTCACTTCCTAAGTAGGTACTTGTTAAGGGGTCAAAAAAGGAAGAAAATGACTATATCCAGTACTGCCAACCGGACTGGAGCTTGTTACGGAACTGCGGCGGAGATGATAAGGACTACACTCCCCACAGTTCTGATTTCGGCCGCAATAGTTTCTGTATCTTGGAACCCCCTTAAGAAGCACCCGGCTGGCAAGAAGACACCGACGTGAAGCAAACTCTCACTTCTTGGCTACTGAAACTTGACACGGGTTATTCTACGCAGGGATGAAACTTTGTTTCAAAGGCACGGCAAATGCTTATTTGCGAAGGCACGGCAAATGCTTAAAAGTCAACGGTGACTAGGTGAAGGTGTAATGCGTATCATCTGATACCCTTTCACCATATAGACGTCGAATTCAGAGTATGGCTTCCGGCATCAAAGTGTCTGTCCCTTTGCTTTATGAAACTTTTTCGTATTTCTTGATTGACTTTGTTTAGGAAAGGATCACTGGCGAAAATCCGTAAACACGATGGCAGGGGAAGCGCACAAGGAAGCGAACCTCGCCCGACTAATAATGAACGCCCTACACAATAGAGTTAATCACTTAGACATATAATCAAATTTCTTGATTTAGGGACCATCATATCAAAATTGGACGTCATCACAACACAACAAAAATCAGAGGAAAAAATCCACGCCCGCAGAAGTGTTCGAAATCAGAAAACATCGGGAAGATAAAGTGAGGGGCTGCTTATTCGATGTAGAAGAGTCCTTCTCGAGAAGACTTCCCATCTCTCATGAAACCCGAAGCTTCATTACTGTTTCCAAAACAGCTCGACATTGATCCCTATTCTGAAGCAGATTTATCTAGTCCATTCCCGCATATGCCGATTCTTTAAGGTATTTTAATATTATCCTCCCACATATTATTAAGTTATTTAACGATGTTTAATTAACTCCAGCATGGTGTGAGGTCATGCACGGACAGGACAGTTCGAATGTCTAATTGGATTCACAATAAATTCGAGAGCAGCTTTAATTCTACTTCCTATACAGTTACCATGGCATAGATCTTAGTTACATTTTTTAGGTTTTCAGTGAACGCCCGCTGTAACTTGAACTTAAAGCATTTTGATAAACCGCAACTCTTGCCACGATTCCCAAAGATAACCTATCAATTATGTACACTTCACAGCCGTTTTTAAACACTTTCGAAACACGTCTGTATTGTTTGTTATTACGTGTTGCGATTTTATTTGAATCGTCTAAAATATTAAATGTTTGTAACAATAAACACCGGTGCCAAGCTTCGGGAAAAGGTGGACATTGTAAAAGCTCCAATATTAACATCACTACTACTGCCATGTTTCAGTGTTTCCGTGATTAGTTTCTACAAAAAGAAGACAAACAACGAGCGTTTTGCTAACACAAAGTTTACTCTGTGTACGTCATGAAGGCAGATGGGATAGTGGAGGTATTTCTCCGCTCTTTCTTTATCTTGACGCTGTATGGAGGTAAGTAGTCAACTTCAGTCCCCCGCCAATTTATCCCAGGGGAACGCCTTCCAACACTCATTGGAGAACAAGAATGGTGGACGGCATAATCGTGTGGGTGTTTTGGAGAAGAGGAAGTAAGCCTGCATCTGCCGGGAATCGAACCATGATTCTTGGTCTTCTGTCCCGTAGCTTAGTCAGAACGCCGACTGTGCTACCTCTACTCTCAGTTGTCACACTCTCAGACCAATAAATAATGTTTATCTCAGTATTTAACCAACTTGATGCACAAAATTTGTTTCACAATAAGTTTTATTTCATGCCTCTACATGTTTCGAGCACATGTGTTCATCACCAGGAGGTCAAAATAGCCTTTGGTATCATCACACCTATAGGTGTGATGATACCGGAGGCTGTGTAAATATACTGCGATGATAAATATACTGCGATGCACGGTCAACAAAACGTCCATAAATAATGATTACGTACTCAGATTGTATTTAACCATGCCAAATTATTTCTTGTCATTTGAACAGTATCCTATCAGCAAACGCAATTTATGGCAGTTCACTATCACTAACGCAAAAAAAACGGAAGTTAAAACTATCAGTAATTCAGGATCAGTCATTCTATTTACGGATAGGTATGAATAATTTTGGGGCCTTCACAAGGAAAAGTTGCAAAATTTGGCAAATTAGCTTCGTCATATGTGCTAGTCCGTCTCACGAACCAACGAAATAATTTTCTGGAGTCTGTTACTGTGTGTTCTGCAGGAGGTTACTGTAACATTCCAATTTTTGTTACATCGGGACAAACAAAGAACACTTTACATGAAGACATAGACAAGAATCTTGGCGCATCTCGACAGCAGCTCGCTGAATACGTTTCGGAGAAAAACATGTTTGTTACGTAAGTCGCACGGAAAAATGCAGCACACACTTCGTGTACAGAACACTTTTCCACAAGTCTCACTGGCATCGAGATTATCAAACAAGATAGGCAACCTACTATAACGCAACACTGAGGCGCATTACTGCAACCATTGTTGCGGTGGAAGCTAAGCTAATTACATATTCTGAGTGTGTGTTTGTAGCCTTAGGTATCCAGCGTGCAATGTGCGTGGGCCATATGGTTATCTGTGACCTGCCCGACTGTACATTATTTTTCCAAATTATCTCATAAACGGTAAGATTTTCGAAAAAAAATTTACTGATCATAATGTGTGTGTTTGCATTTTTTTTACGTTCGCCTAAAACATTTTTATCATAAGAAGAACTGAGCGAGATATGATGGAAAATGTATATTGGTCTTCACGTATTAATTTATTGTAATACTAATTTGTACGTCAGCACAATTGTTTTTATTACACAAGGTAGTATTTAGGCTACATGTTTCGACTAATAAATAGTCATCTTCAGGCCTATTCTTGACAGGCTAAGTCACAGGATGCTGTGCACACATTGGGATCCCAGTGTGTTTACATCAGTGAAATATTTAAGCCATATAATTTGCCTAGGAGAGTAAAATATTTCACTGATGTAAACACACTGGGGTCCAAATGTGTGCACAGCATCCTGTGACTTAGCCTGTCAAGAATAGGCCTGAAGATGACTATTTATTAGTCGGAACATGTAGCCTACATATTACCTTGTGTAATAAAAACAGTTGTGCTGACGTACAAATTAGTATTATAGTACGTATCCAAGCACTTCGTGATGTCTTCATTCAAACTTCACGTATTAAACTTTATTCTTGTCAGAGTTTAAAGAAACTTGATTTTTCACGACAGATTTTCGAAAAAGAAAAACACTAAGATATCAAATTCACTGAAAATCCGTCCACTTGTTCCATGCGAACGGACGGACAGACGGACAGATTTGGCGAAGCTAATGGTCGCTTTTCGCAATTCTGTGAACGTACCTACAAACAGCAAAAAACTTTATGCATTAATTTCAGAACGTGGCGATTTATGCTTGCCTTTATTCGACAATCAGCGGTGGTCTTCCGAACGTACGTAAAGATCACCGAAGTCTCTCACTGCCGATAACAATTAAACAGAAGTCTCTCCTATTAATGTTTATGGTTCTAGGTACATTTGTATTCATACACATAAACGTATATTTAATGAAAACAAAAGTGAATGTGCTGGTACGGTTCCTGTATTAAGCTGTGCTCCTTTCGGGGTAATTAAAAAAGAACGAAGAGCCGGGAATGTCACGCTGTGCCTCAATTTCATAATTGTTTCACGATATACTTCCATAATTTAAACCTTTGGCATAGTTACGATTTCCTGTTTTTACTGATAATATATTCCATACAGATTTAATCTATAGATACATATATATATATATATATATATATATATATATATGTCTGCAATTACAAGCGGTTGACTTCGCGTGCTAATAATATCAAGCTGTGCCACAAAGGAAGTTACAAAACATTTCTATTTCATTTTTTTTTTTGGGGGGGGGGGGTTAAGTTTGCGTCAGTGAATAAACGTAATGTTTAAACATAAGCGACTGCGTCCCTTTCCACCAGGGCACATAATACCTAGAGGATCTAAAGGAATCTGACGATGGTATATCACACATATAAACTTATTCGGCTTCTAGACCTTGTCCGTTTCTTAGCGTAGGTGTATACAGGATTTTGGTGGGGAAACCTGAAAGAAAAAGACTACATGGAAGACCCAGGCGTGGATGGGAGGATAATACTAAGATGGATCTTCAGGAATTGGGATGTGGAGGCATGGACTGGATAGATCTGGCTCAGGATAGGAACAGGTGGCGGGCACTTGTGAATGCGGTAATGAACCTTCGGGTTCCATAAAATGCGGGGAATTTCTTGACTAGATGAAAACCGGTTAGTTTCTCAATGACTCTGCTCCATGGTGTAAGACCATGTATCGACCCTGTGAGGTTATCCTGCTAACAATAGAACATTTCAAAACCTGGTTTTTCCCAGAAGAGGCCACGCTGACGTATTGCTTTCTCCAGGTCTTATCCGTTTAAATCCAATTTTAATTTATGTCTTAACTGCTGCTAAATGAGACGTAATTTGTAAACACGAGATTTCATATCTAGCAATGAGCTACTTTTATATAGTTTTAAAAATACTTTAATGTTTGCCTGATGACAGCAATACGTCGAAACATGCAGCTACGTTAAGAATACCAAGATTTTAGTTGTGTCAACGGTGTTATTTAATTCATCTATTAAATTACGATCAACGACAGGATGTAAAACTGTAAAATTAAAAATTACAAAATTGTACTCTTCCAGAATACCGGGACAACCAGGCAGTTCATTCACAGCTTGAACGAACCATCACGTAAGGTTGTTCGTCTTCTTGAATAACCTAAACTGCCTCTGGCAACAGACGTGTTAAAATTTGTGCCAACAAAATTATAAGTAACCAGGAAATTTAATTTATGGTTATTGTTGTAACATTATTTACAAAAGCAGACTATTGCATTTCTGCCGGTATTAGAAACTGTTGTGACTCAAATGAACAGGAATTCATCACTTCAAAGATCACTTACGTGCGTAGTGCAGTTCACGTTTACACAATTCACTCAGTGAGCACACGGCCGTAATCCAAAAGAGCCTTGTCTAAAGAACTTAACTAAACCCGGCAAAGCTGATCGTTAAAAAGTTCGGGAGTGAACCTACGAAGACGGCGAGTGGCGTCCCAAAATGACACACAGACTGCACAATGTGAACAGTTCCTGTCAAGTAGTACACGAAAGGATTTACAGATAGCAGAACAGACAGGCTTCGGTCTCTATGTAAAAGAAGCGTTAATAGATGGCAGAAGATGTCACAATCTGGCGAACCGTTACGCTGTGTGGCCATGGGATCGGTTGGGTGGGAGAGAGGAGTAACGAAGTGTGCGACGATAGAAATTAGAGTGGTATGTAACGTCGCTCTCTTCCATTAGCGCGGTTTGTCCTCTCTGATCATAGCAGACTGTAGTGTAATCCATGGACTACAGTGAGATGAGCCGTGTACAATTATCCACTGGCTACGAAAATGGTAATAACGGCATCGATAGAACCACCGTGACTCTCACTGTGAATTGTACTGCCCTCTGGCGACAAAAATTGGATGTTCGGAAAATTCATTTTTACAATCCATAATCAACAAATGTTAATTACCACATGCTTTCCACATAATTTTTTATTAACCTTCATGTTATTTGTTACATCGATCGCATGAAAATATTACCCTCCAAATATCAGGCATGCGCTTACATGATATCTAGCCGATTTTCAAGAGAACCAGATAATTTGCAATAGGGCCACAAGAAATATATGATGACGAAATGACAATTCTGAATCGTGTGTTTATTACGTGTCTACATCACCATTTCCACCCTCGTATAAAATAACAAGAACATCGAAATAAAAAACTATTCCCTGGCAGCATAAAACCGGGGACATTCCATGTCGTATGCAAGTAATAGACCATGAAAGCACATTAAACGCACACGACTACAAAGCATCTACCTTAGAAGTTATTTACGTTGTTCATGTACATTTCATTCTCATTCAAAGTACCATTTGTTGTCAGGTAAAATTTTAAGTCAGTGTCAGAATGAAGATTCATATGTATTATCATTCGATGAAATCTCTTTCGCGGCTGTTTCCGTGGTGTAGTGGTTATCACATCCGCCTAACACGCGGAAGGTCCCCGGTTCGATCCCGGGCGGAAACACTTTTTCTTTCATTTTTCATTGCAGTTATAAACTTTATGTTAAATTTTAATACATTATAGGCTACAGTTATACAGAAATAAGCCTACAAATTTGCCTAAAACAGGACACACCCACCTGTCTCCACGTGGGGCGCACCCACCTGCCTTCTGGACAGGCACAGCCAAACATCCGTTCATATCTTCTGAGGTTAGTTCAGTTCGACAGGCAACCCTTGTCATGAATACAGCAGTTTTCTTATCGAGCTGATCGTGTTGCACATGTAAGTAAATGTTTGGGATCACTGCTTTTTTATTGCATTAAATAATTAATCAGATTTTTGGTAAGTTACAATTTTGACGGGACAAATTTTAATATGTTTGGTGATTTTAAGGACTATTTTTAAGAGATTGTAAAATTATTTTTTTCGACAGGAACGGATATGGCAGTTCGCTCAAAGTCTGGGTTTCATTGGTTGTCCCGGTATTCGGAAACTGCCAATATTCCCAAATTCTATTCGGTGTGCCGGTGTTTGATTCCCCTTATTTGTTGTCCCTTGTATGCTGGGTTAAAAGTTTTCTAGGAACAATAATAGCCTTCTAAGGTACGTAATTTTTTACTGGATCCTTACATTTCCAACTACTAGTGATTAATTGAAAGACAGTCAAAATTGTGAAGTAACAGTAACATACAGAACTGTGCTTTTTCAGTTAATATCTGTCAACCTAAAAGTTTCAAGTTTCCAAGTTGAAGACTATGGGAACAAGTTCCCGTGCTGATAGAACTTCCTTCGAAATCGCTGCTTGTGCCAGTATGCTGGTCCTTTAAGACCTGAGTATGCTAGGATAACGGACTTGAAACTTTCAGCCGCCTAAGACTTGAACCATTTGCTTCTCGCATTTTCTGTCACCCGTCTTCACCCACTTTCCTCGAACGGTCCCTGCCATGGGATGTTCGGTTGCAATACTTGTATAGCCTTACTATTCCTTTCCTGAATTTACAACGGATTCACAATGATTGGTTGTGTTTGTGACTTCCACCAGTCACTACAGGCAACTGTGGGGACAGTAATTCGATAAACAGCAGCTTCCTTCCAAACCCCTTCCTCTTTCGTCATCCTTCTAATAAACACCACTAATGGGCTGCTGATCGCCTAGTAACTTGCTTAATTACTCCATGGAGTAGATTCCTTCTTGAGAAGCTAACCGGTTCTCAGCTAGTCAAAACTTTCACCGCATTGAATTGAACCCAAGGTCCATTATCGCATTTACAAGAGCCCCCCACCCGTCCCTAACCTGAGACAGATCGATCCAGTCCATGTCCTCACATCCCACCTCCTGAAGATCCCTCTTAATTTAACCTCCTTTTGTCTTCCAAGTAGTCTTTTTCCCCCAGGTGTCCCCACCAAAACCCTGTATGTACCTCCGGACCTGATTTGGCTACAAGGGCACGATTATTGTCCTTTAATAGGACACAGTCCATGGTTGTCATTTGTCTTCTAACTGGACACAACACCCTGAGACGACATTTGTATGTAATGGGGCTGAGCGATAACCCCATTTGTAGGAAGTGTGGTACTGATGAGGAAATCTCAGTTCACGTTTTATGTGCGTGTGAGGCCCTGGTTTCACTCAGGCACTCATATCTAGGCTCCTTCTTTTTGAACCCTGAGGATATTATGAAACTAAATACAGGGGCCATCTGGAACTTTGCTAAAGGAACAGGGCTCCTCTAATTTAGTGATAGAACATGGGGCACAAAGGGCCTGTCCTAAGGCCTAGTTGCACCGGGACCGGAAGGGCTCGAACCCAAATACCATTCAATTCAATTCAAATTCACGCACATACAAAACAACAGGCAACACACAGCACGAAAGACATGGAAACAGGTTATTGCTGCCGAGGTATCTGGTGACGTATCTGAGGCCCTGAAAGAAAAATATCGCAACAGACCACTCCGTTTTCAAGGTCAGTGTGCAAAATCACGCCTTCTGGAGGAGCCTGGTGCAGGTGTTTTAAGAATCTGTTAATGCCGTCTTATGGTCAAACTATTCTGCTGACTCAAGTCGCAGATACTGATTATTTATATGGTTTTTCTCAGTCCCTCCAGATAAACACCGAGGCAGCACCTCGCATTCGGACACGAACACTTCTTTCAACATTCTTTCACATTTATTATTCATTTTTACCTATTCCATATACCGTGGATTAATTAAATGCATAAAATATATTAAAAGACCAACACACGCACTTTGGTTTTTTGGATCTAATTTTATTGCACAGTGGTCACCGACATATTTCAGCCACTCACATGGCCATCGTCAGGGCGGTGAGAACAAAAATACAAATATAAACGTGTCTAAATCACGCCTCAGTTTACAGATCATATCGTTTTTGGTTGAAATTCACGGTTGAATAATAAAATAAAATAGTGATAAGCATAAAACATTAGAAGTCAAAAATTGTTTTCTGGAGTATGCGGAGTGATGAACATAGAAGGTACATGTGGCGAATTATGATCCAGATTGTTGAGCGATGACTTGCACTATACAGGTTCATCGCTCACCAGTCTGTGGAGTGAATGAGATACATTTTGATAATATTTATATTCTTGTTCTCACCACCGCGAAGACGTTCACATTAGTGGCCGAAACATGCTGGTGGCCGCTATGCAATAAAATTACACCCACAAAACCAAAGAGCATTTGTTGGTCTTTAAATATTTTATTATTCATTAATCATAGTACCACTTATTCCGTCTGTCCATCCGGCCGTAGGTCCATCCACGACTGAACCGTTTGTCGGATATTCATTCAACTGTGTTTATGAGTCCTCTTAGTCCAGCAAACATGAGTTTCCTAACAAACGGACCAGTGACAGCCATACAGTGCAGTCAATTGCAGTCAATTAATTTTTACCCTTGGCCGAGTTGACGAAATTCTTCAGAGGATACGCAGTACACGGAATGCTACTGACAGCCTTCCTTTACTTAGGGACTCAAATGAATTCTATCTGTACTTCCCACATTTATTGTTCGCGCTGGTGAAATTATCTTAACAGATCTTATGCATATTGGACCGTGCATCATCTTGATATTTGAACAAAGGTAGACCAACTTTATTATGTCAATTTACTGCTCAACATGTTTCGGAAATTAGTACATCCATCTTCAGGAGCTTGCGACTACTTGATGCGTTATTGTGTAGGCTGTAATGTGCTGACTTGAGGCGTGTTGGTGTTATGTAGCGGGATTGGCTGTTGGTGAGGTGGTATCCGAGTGCAGGCTGAACTACTACTGTAGTAGTGGTATATATATATATATATATATATATATATATATATATATATATATATATATATATATATATATATATATATACTAACGAGCGTTTGCTCGCTTCTTTTGTGTGTCTCTATATATACATACATA
>Ga0131853_10020555_pt1 | contig 11988 bp, 10 predicted proteins | sample TergutLab28metaG_FD_92764 | JGI IMG/M metagenome (GOLD analysis project Ga0131853, IMG submission 92764) | Labiotermes labralis P1 segment gut microbial communities from Petit-Saut dam, French Guiana - Lab288 P1 (version 2) (version 2) | ecosystem: Host-associated > Arthropoda: Insects >...
GAGCTAATTCTGGCTGATATAATCGCCGATGACTCCGATGATCCAAAGGAAGAAATGACCAACGCCCAAATGATGAAAAAATTGATAACAGAAATGAGAAGGCGATTATCTGACCGAGAATTCACAATTGTTGACAGGCGCTACGGCCTAACCAACAAAATCCCACAACCCCAACGCGAGGTTGCCAAGGAGCTGGGGATTTCCCGCTCGTATATTTCCAGAATTGAAAAACACGCAATTGAAATTGTCCGTGAGATCATCAACGAACATCAATTCGCTAACTTCTTCACTCCTTAATATCGTGAATATTGACAAAAGAACATACAGGTGCTAAAATACCTGATGTGGAATAAAGATAAACCAGAATCCGAGGTCATGAAGTTCACCACCGAGTGTGGTGCATCTGTCGAGATAAATGACAAAAAGATTGTCGTGACTAGACCTGATGAAACCAAGAGAAGATGGATAGACTATCGCGAATTCTCCGTTCAAACAATCAAATCGTTAAGACCCGGGAACCAAGTAAGTATTCCAGTGGAAGGCGAACTCCAAGGGTCATACAGACCAACGAATTATTTCAAATTCACGGTCAAAGATGTTCAGCAAAACTTCTCGGACGAACACAGTGATCAAATTGGAATGATGTTAAAAAAAAAGAGGAGGCGAAACGATTCAGATATGTTGATGCTTCCTGCAATGCCACCGGTAATGATACTAGCCATATTGGAGGGTCTAGCGCAAGCTGCACATATTTTTGATCTTGAAATGGATAGACAGATTGACACTATTTTCCCGCTCCTTCCGCCTGAACTGTTCCAAGTTGGTGATGTTGATATGAACCTGCTTGCGTCTATCTTTGGAACGGCAACCTTGGGAACAGTTTTGATGTTATTAAGCACCAAGCTTGCTGGCATGGGTATAAACAAATTGCGATACATTGCAAGGGGTGCAATGTTAACGCATGAAGCAAGGAAACAAGACGACCCATACTTGGCTGACGAAGCGAGAACAATATTCAAGGAACAAAGTGCAAAGCACACGGCAAAGCAAGCTTATTTGAATGTAAGGGAAGAGCTATTTGATAAGGAGGTAGAGAATGCTAATTAATTGTATTATGGAGGGTTGCCAAAAGAAATTAACAGGCATCTGCTCGGATATTTATAATGGCAAAGCAAATTACAGCAGTCAGGAAATTCTTGATCTGTCTGCCGGTATGACTACTAACAGATACATGACACTTGAGTATTGCGATGCTCTAGGCGAATGCCTTGAAAAAGACAGTGACTAGAAAAACCAATGGTTTTTCTTGCTGGTGGGCTTAGAGCTCACTTTTTTTTCACTGTCTGGGTAGAGCTTAACGATATTGCTATCCTCATCCCCAGTACGAACAAAATACTCAACTGTTTCTTTTCCGAATTTTGCATCCACGAACTGGTATTCGCCAGACTTGTTTTGGATAACCTCTTGCAATTGTCCATTGCGGAAAATCTCATATGTTTGTGTCTCCAGCGCAGGAAACCAAATCACTGCTTGTCCTTGTCGCACTCGCCCATCCAGAGTAGGCAGGACGAAACGCGTTGCGTCAATGGGGGGATAACGAAGGGAGTAGAAATCCGATTCATCCCTCTCAATACTCAGCGGCACTACGAACTCGCCTCCACTGCCTATTGATTTAAATATATCCCGTGCCACGAAACTGGCAACACCGCCTCCAGTTGTGCCTTTTGGTAGATCATTTTCTGATTTCATAGATGCATTACCGTACCAGACGACCAAAATGCTCTCAGGGGTATAGGCTACACACACTGCGTCGGTATTACTGTTTGCCCCATCACCTCTTTCTGCCGTTCCTGTTTTTGCAGCAACGGGAAAGTCAAGATCATTTAACTTCCTTGCTGTTCCTCGCCCTACTGTATCCACCAACATATCTGTCATAAGAAATGCAGTATCATCACCAATGACTTTCTGGGTCGGCTTCATGTGTCTCCAAACCACATTACCGTCGCGATCTTCAATGCGTTTGATGATTGAAGTATTGACACGGACACCGCCGTTTGACAGAGCAGAGTACCCACCAATTAACTCGTCAAAGCTGACACCCTTCTCAGCATTACCCAAGCTCAGACTCATGTTCTCTCTTCCCATGCTCATGCCTAACCGCCTTGTGATCTCGATAGCTCTTTCTAACCTGACCCAATCCAAAACTCTGACCGCGGGGATATTGATACTGTGAATGACGGCTTCACGGACGCTGATGGAACCTCTGTGTGTGCCATCATGATTATTTGGTTGGAAATCACCTGCGACATATGGCTCATCTAAAACTTCTGTATTCGGTCGTACAACACCCAGTTCCAAAGCCGGAGTATATACAACCAGTGGCTTCAATGCAGATGCAAAATTTCGGCGTGCTCCTACCATAGCAGGTGTTGACGAATGGAATCCATTAACCTCACCCTCATTGCTTGAACTTATGACAACAAAGTCCGCTCGATTCCCTGACTGGTCTTTGATATAATAATCCTCGGCACTAACTGTTTTAACGATTGCCTCTTGTACACTTGTATCATAGTAAGTGAACACCTTATATCCCAAGGAGGCTAAATCGGATTGACTTATATCCAAAATTTTGCTGGCGTGAATAGATGCAGCGGTTTTGTAACTCCTCGCGATTGCATTATCTTTCCTCTTAATTATGTCCAGCTCTGACTTGTCTATAGCATCAATCATCTTCTGATTCATCATAAGGCTTTGAACAAAATCGCCCCTTGCCTTGAAATTATCAAAATTGTTTATTGGACAATACCTTGCTGGACTTCGCAACATTCCCGCCAGGGATGCACTCTCACGAATTGATAACTCGGGGGCACTTTTATCAAAATAAAACTGAGCAGCTCCCTCTAAACCGTATATTCCATTGCCAAAGTAAATGGCATTCAAATACATCTCAAGTATTTCGCTTTTTGAATATTTTTTCTCCAGTTTATGTGCCAGGCTAGCTTCCCTAATTTTTCTCTTTAGGGTTTTTTCATGGCTGAGATGCGTATTTTTGATTAGCTGTTGACTGATGGTGGATGCACCTTCTTTTGCCCTACCTTCCTTTACATTTTTAATTCCTGCCTTGACAATACGGCCGGTGCTGACACCTTTATGCTTATAGAAATTTTTGTCTTCGACCGCAACAAATGCGTTTGGCGTATAATCATTCAAGGCTCGTAATTCAACACTCTTGAAATCCCTTGTATCTCTTATTAGCCTGTCGCTATTGTCATAAATTTGCATTGTTCTTGAATGGCTCTGCAGTTTAGTGTCATCCAACTCCTGGCTTGCGTAAATTAATGCTAGGGTTCCTCCCAGGGCCACAACGAACATTACAACCATTACCGCCGCATATATCCACACTCTTTTCATGTATGTAGTCTGTGCAATTCTGGTCAAAATTTTCAATTCATCTGTATGTTGAATATTGTCACAAGGCGGTTCGGATTGCAAGATTGTATGATACAATGTTTTGTTTTGACCCGCCCCCTTAATAGAACACTCCAAGGCCAGGACTCTATAAGGGACGCGGACACTCAAGACACATTTGACGAAAATCTAGACATGTTATATAATTTTGACATGACACCTATGATGCAGCAGTACACAGAACTCAAGAAACAAGTGCCCGAACACATCCTGTTTTTCAGGCTGGGCGATTTTTACGAAATGTTCTATGAAGATGCCAAACTGGTAAGTCGAGAGCTGGGTTTGACTCTAACAGGACGCGGCGACGGCGAAGGCAGGGTTCCAATGTGCGGAGTTCCGCATCACGCGTCTACAATGTATATCAAACGACTAATTGATCGTGGATATTCAATAGCAATGTGCGAGCAACTGACTCAACCACAAAAAGGCGTAAAGATGGTCGAGCGAGGCATAGTCAAAATTGTAACTCCTGGTACACTAATTGATGACGAATTTCTAGACGGAAAACAAAACAATTTCGTTGCCAGTGTATTTTTCCCGCAAAAAGGTGAGACTGGTTCAATCAGTTGGGCAGACATTTCAACGGGCGAGTTCTACTCGATAGATGTAAACAACAAGCAGGCATTCATAGATATCTTGGCAAGAATTTCCCCTAAAGAAATTATTCATACCGAGGAATTCAAATCCATACTTGGCAAGAATTTTGATATTCGGTCATCTGCTCATTACAATTATGCCTTTAACCCTTTGACGGCTCACGAGATGATTCTGAATTACTTCAAGATTAAATCCACCAAGGTATTTGACTTTGAATTGCAATCAGCTATTACTCCAAGTGCGGGGGCATTGTTGGAATATCTCTACCAAACCCAGAAAAAATCCATGGCAAATATAACAGGTATTAAAGTCATTCGTTCAGCAGAGGCCATGTTCCTTGATCGCAATGCACGAGAGCATCTAGAGCTGACTAAGAGTTTTCGCGAAGGAAAAGCGGAGGGAAGTCTGCTGTGGGTTCTTGACGATACCAAGACCGCGATGGGGTCTCGGCTGCTCACCCACATTATCCAAAACCCTCTGCAGGATATCGCCCGAATAGGACAGCGTCAGGAGGCAATCGAGCTTCTGATAGGTGACAATATAACGGCAAAAAAGTTACGCGATCTTCTGGGCCAAATGACCGATCTATCGCGCTTGACTGGCCGTATCGCCTCCAGAACGGTATCTCCACGCGATTTAGTCGGATTGAGAGCATCTTTGCAATCATCTACAGAGGTTAAAAAAGCCTTACTTGTATTTGGCCAAGGATTGCTTAAAAAGACCCAGGAAGATATTCAAACTATTCCTGAACTTGTTACCTTAATCGATCAGGCAATTGCTGAGAATCCTCCAGCTAAACTGGACGAAGGTGGATATATCAAAGAGGGATATAACAAGGAGTTGGACGAGTTACGCAGTCTCTCTACCCAAGGGAATTCATGGTTAAGCAAGTTAGAAAGTGCCGAGCGCGAGGAGTGCAAGATTAAAGAACTGAAGATTGGTTTTAACCGAGTAACGGGTTATTACTTTGAAATTCCAAAACGATTCAGTACCGAAGTTCCGTTCAGATTAAAGCGAATTGCCACAACGACAAACACCGAACGATATGTTACGGATGAACTTAAATCTTTCGAGCGTAAGATCTTAACAGCCCATGACAATGCCCGGCAAATCGAGTCAAAAATCCTGTTCGATATCCGTGAAAAAGTATCGGGATTCATTAACCCGATAAAACAAAATGCTGAATGTATAGCTGTGGTGGATGTGCTTTGCAGTCTGGCAATTGTTGCAAATGCAAACCGCTGGATTCGACCAAAGATGAATGATTCGGGTTTGATTCAAATAAAGGAAGCCCGGCATCCTGTTGTCGAAAAAATCTTGGGAAGAGGGCAGTACATTGCAAATGACTGCAACCTGCAACAAGGCAAGAAATCAACCAAGATTATAACAGGGCCAAACATGGCTGGTAAATCTACTTACATGCGGTCTATTGCTATGTGCGTCTTGCTGTCACATATAGGTTCATTTATTCCAGCGACCAGTGCAGACATTTCAATCGTCGATAGAATATTTACTCGAATCGGGGCATCGGACAGCCTGCTAACCGGCGAGTCAACATTCATGGTCGAAATGAACGAGGTATCAACCATTCTAAATAACGCGACACCAAAGTCATTAATTCTTCTTGATGAGGTGGGAAGGGGCACAGGAACCCAGGATGGACTTGCCTTAGCAATCGCTATCACGAATTATGTCACCAACAAAATTGGTTCCAGTACTATGTTTGCAACGCATTTTCATCAGCTTGTTAAGCTCTCGGAGAAAAATCCAAAGATAACGAATTACCGTGCAACCACAGCTCAGAGTAATGGTCAAATCGTGTTTCTTCACAAGATAGAGCCAGGCATCGAGGAAAATAGTTTCGGTATTGATGTCGCCAAGTTAGCGGGTATCCCAAGTGAAATTATTGATGAAGCAAGGAAACTTTACAGCAAGAACAATTGAATTGCTTGGCTTGACCAATTAAGTATATACTAAGGGATGGAGGTTTCATGAAAAAGATCTTATTGGGTGCAGTTGTGCTTATGATAACTGCAGTTCCAATATTTTTCCTGACTGCTTGTGGTGGTGAAAATCGTGTAACATATACGGTTACATTTGACACACAAGTCGAAGGGGTAACTGTTCATCCTCGTACTGCTTTTGAGGGTAGCACAATAGGTGCACCGCCGAATCCAGCAAGAGATGGATATAATTTTACAGGATGGTTTTTGCACCCAATAGATGGTGATACACCGTTTGTATTTACAACTCCGATAACAGCAAATATTACCTTGTTCGCCAGATGGGAAGAAATAGTTCTTGACCCATTCCAAACTCCGCAAAATTTGCATGTGACCCGTGTCAATGGTGCAGGGAACGATTCTGTTACATTTCCAACCTACATTAGATGGAGTTCCCCTTTATATAATAATGTGCTTCCTTCCCAATGGCGAGTCAGTGTCTTCCTTAACGATGTGCCGAGAGGTGAGCCTATGGTTATATCTGGAGTCGGTAATCAAGGTCCCATGAGCATGAGTATGGGAGAAATGGAACTTGGTGTTGGCATGAATAGAATTGAAGTAGTAGCAGTTGCAACAGGATTTGCCGATTCACTCCCTGCTGTCTTGGAGATTGACTCGACAAGATTGAATACACCAAAGGCTGGGATAGAGGTTAAGAATGGCAGTCCGTATCTGGTTTGGAATTCAATACTGGGCGATATACAAAACAGTACGGGAGTAAATCAATACAGATTGGAAAGACATAATGGCGCTTCATGGGTGTTTGTGCGGTCTATAGAACCAACAACAACAGAGTACAGAATAAATTTGCATATGGCGAATATCCCATATGGCCCTGAGGCAAAATTCAGAGTAAGGGCTGTTGGTGAATTTCCAGCCGTATTAAACAGTGAATGGTCAGAGGTTGTACCCTTCACATTTACTGTGCCGACTGCTCCAAGAAATGTTGTTGCAATACCAAGAGACAGAGGTGTGGGATTTACATGGGATGCTCCAATTAATACTGGTGGAATCGACCTTAATTTCTTCCAGATTTCTCTTGACGGTGTTGCATGGTCGAATATCTTGCCTGGGGCGACATTCTGGGGTGCGTACTTTGGCTCACTGATTAATGGGGTAGAATACGAATTTCAAATCAGGGCAAGGAATGGCTTGGGATATAGTCCCGTAGTGCTCATCAAAGCAGCCCCGTCTGCGTAAAAGTAAGGCACGCTTAATGGTAAACTAAGATCCTAGATTATATGAAACGCCGTCTTTAGATGCTTGCTTTCGCATATTGGTCTTTTGTAAGGTCAGCATTATCCTGCTTAATAATGTCGTTTTGTTATCCAAAATCAATCGGAAAAGTTCTTCATTATTTGTAACCAGTCGTGAAGGGTCGGCACAGTATGGGAGAATATCACTTGGAATAGTGACACCATAGTAATCATCCTCGGTTGCATACTTGGCAAGGGATGATGGGTTTGATTGAATTCTCTCTTTAACTTCGTCGTACTTAATTTGCTTTGCATAGCGATCGAATTCATCTATTATAAGATTTTCTTTTTTGCGCGGATAATTTATACGACACAAAATGTTTAAAATATAAGGCATGAATGCCGCTGTCAATTCTGTATCATCCAGTTCAGGATTAGATAACATCTTAAGATAGCTGTCATGGAATGTGCCAAGGTTATCGTCTGTGAAAGGGGTCTTCTCTTTGATTACCGAGGGTTGCTCCAGCTCGTTATATACTTCCTCTGTGCAAATATCGGTCCGCGTCGTGTCAAGTATGTAGCTTGCGTTTGTTCTCAGGTACGAATGTCCAGAGGCTGCATCCTCTTTGGTAAAATAACCGTAATCCCCCCTGGCTTCACTTATACGGATCGAATTTATTTGTGCTTGGACAACGGAAACTGTTCCCTTTGGAAACGCGAATGATGCCAATTTTGCCACAGGGTGGCAATGATTATTGGTTAGGTGGTTCATAGAAAAGAAGATGCTTCCAGGGATTCCCGCTACACGGATAGTGCGAAGTCTTTCAATTATATTTTGTGGGTAATCGAAAACATCACCGTTTTTAATTCCACGCTTGATAATCTCGGGTTTCCTTAATTCAGCCATCGTCATAATAGTAGCAATGCGTGTCAACATATATAAGTCATTTTAGCATCCCTATTGAAAATGTCAATAACTATAGGAAATTCCTATAATCATTATAATTTAGGCCTTGTGTAAAGGGTGCTTTGGAAGAATATCTTTGCAATCAGATGTGAAGGATGGTACAGTGATAACATGAAACCAATCAATATTTTGCCGCCGCAAATATTTAACTTGTTAAGTGCCGGTGAAGTCGTCGAGAACCCAGCCTCTGTAGTGAAAGAGTCCATAGAGAACAGCCTTGACGCAGGGGCAACTATTATCGAGGTGGCGATTATTCGCGGAGGTATAGACGAGATTAAAATCGAGGACAATGGCCACGGAGTACCCGAGGGCGAAGTCGAAAAAATTTTTTTGCCGCATGCAACCAGTAAGATCGAGGTCGAAACCGATCTTGATGCAATAAAGACTCTAGGATTTCGTGGCGAGGCAATGAGCTCCATCGCAAGGGTCAGTAAAGTGGTTTTAACAACCAAAACCGAGCAAGAATCAATTGCAACACGAATAGCCTTGGATGGGGGAAATATTGTCAAGTGCGACAAGGTCGCGGCTAACAAGGGAACCACCCTTGTTGTGCGAAATCTGTTCTTTAATACGCCCGCACGAAAAAAATTTCTGGGTACAGAGGGGGTAGAGCGAAACAATGTCACAAATATTATCCAAAAATTTATTCTGGCAAATCCAACTGTCTCGTTCAGGTATCTTGTCGATGGATTTGTTTACTATGAATATCATGGAAGGTCGCTGTTGGATGCGATTGAACTTGTATATGGTGCTGAAACCGCAAAGAGTCTAGTCCGGGTATCAGCAACCTCATTGAACTTCAAAGTCGAAGGGTATATCAGTAAACCTGAATTTACAAAGAGGAACAAGACCTATCAAACTATCATGGTCAACAGCAGAGTAGTCCAAGGGGGTATAGTCGCTGAAGCAACGGCAGAGGCAATGTCCCAGTACCTGATGATTGGCCTACATCCATTCTTTGTACTAGATTTGGCTGTAGATGCCGAGTCAGTTGATGTTAATATCCATCCAAGAAAGCTGCAGGTTAAATTCGACGACGAGGACAGTGTTCGGGAATTCATACGGCGAGCGGTCATTTCGACTATGGATGACTTTGTTTACTTGCAAACCGTTCCATTGACCGAGGCAATCAAGAAAAAGGTAGAACCTAGCCTTGATATCCTGAAATTCACAGAAGGAGTTAATAATGAAGTGATAGCCCCTGCCCCGCACAGTATAAAGAAGTTCAGTGGAAAGTTTTTCGAAGATGAGCCTATTCTTCCTACGCAAGCAGTGTTTGCTGAACCTCCACGATACAAGGCTTTGGGAACTATATTTGGGTGTTTCATCCTTGTAACCTTGGAAGACAGCCTATATATTATAGACCAGCACGCAGGGGCAGAGAGAACCTTGTACGACCGCCTGAAGCAACAAATTGATCTGGGTGGAGTGGTGACCCAGCAGCTGGTTTCCCCAATAATGCTGCATCTCAACCCAGCAGAGATGAATAGTGTTGTGCCGTTGCTGTCACCGTTGTCTCGTATCGGCATCGAGGCGGAAGAGTTTGGCAATAACACACTTTGTATTAGGGCGGTACCATCTTTGATCGCAGCAAACGACGCATTAGATGATGTCTTGCAAGGAATCCTGGGTGAAGTCAAGAAATACAAGCTGTCTCAGATGTTGGAATCAAAGCTGTTGCAGATTGCGTGTAAAAACTCGTTAAAGGGTGGCCGTACGCTAAGCCCAGATCAGATCCAGTACTTTCTAGACAGCTTCAAGAGTTCAAAAATTCCGCCTCTTTGCCCACACGGGCGGCCGGTTCTTGTGTCTTTGACAAAGAAAGATATAGAAAAAATGTTCGGACGGAAATAACATGCATTAGCTAGGGGGAGGTATTGACAATCAGGGTAATATAATTTATAATTTCTGTATGTCATATATTCAAAAAGCAAGTTACCCAACATTCAAGCGTGATGCCAATGACGAATATAATGGGTATGTACGGGAAAAAGAAATTGAAGTGCAATCGGGTGAAACTCTTTGCAATGTTCAGGACAGGCTTATGGCTTTCAGAAATGCAGGTATTGCCGTTTATGCGATGCATAATGAAAAGAAATACAGCTCGCAAAGCTTTAATACCATCAAGGAAATGCAGGAAATATGCGACTATCATCAAGGCGAAATAGATGCGTTTGTCGACGCGAATTTTGAACCCTGTAAATACAAGGACTTACAGCAATGGGAGAAGTCCTTTATCAGGGAGGCAATCAAAGCCGGTGGAGAGCAGTTAGACGCAGCCTACAAGGAAGTTGGCGATGTATACGGGAAGAGGCTTATGGATGTCCACTTGAAAAACCGTGGAATAAAATACCCGCAAGAAAAAGAATCTTTAGCAGAAAATAACATGTGAGCAAAACACTGAAATGGGGCATAACAATTTTGCTGCTTGTCGCTTTTAGCGTTGGATGCTATTTTGCGTTCAAGGCCCTTGGCATGTTAGACAAAGTGCGGATGCAAGAGATGTTGGATAACAAAGGGTTCTTTGTTGCGGCTGTTTTATATATTTCATTGTTTATTGTACAGGCAGTGTTCCTCAGCCTCATCCCCGGTAACGGCACATTGTTCATAGGCGTAGGGTGGTATATATTTGGTAATTTTTGGATGGCATTCACGATTATAGTAATTGCAAATTTCATATCATCTTTGATGCTTTATGGCATTGGACGATGGGGTGGCAGAAGGTTGTTGTATTGGCTGTTTGAAAGAGATAGTATCGAGAGGAAGTTAGACTGGCTGTCAAAAAATGGTGTCAGGGTAGTCCCATTCCTGTTTCTTATCCCTATAATGCCAAATGATCTTGTTTGTGTTGCTTGTGGTGCATCACGGATGAAATTTTGGAAGTTCCTTGTGATAATCGCGATATTCAGGGCATTGGAAATACTTTTATTGATGGTGTACTTTACATATATCCCGAAGATATTCAAGGCAGCCGTTTCTTAATTTCCGAAACGGCCAGCTCGTCCGCACGGTTGTTCCATTGATTGGAGGCATGTCCTTTGACCCAAATAAACTTTGGACGGATTTTATTCACTAAGGAGAACAATTCCACCCACAGTTCTTTATTCTTGACGGGTTCTTTATTTGCTGTTTTCCATCCATTTTTTTGCCAACCGAAAATCCATCCGTCGTTAAATGCTTTGACGACATAGGAACTGTCGGAATACAATTCTGTCGGCACGACTTTCTTCACTGCCTTTAGCCCTTCAATTGCTGCACGCAGCTCCATTTGATTATTCGTAGTATCGGCTTGAAATCCACTGATTTCCTTAATCTTTTCACCGAACAGCAAAATCGCTGCCCAGCCACCAGGACCTGGATTGCCACTGCATGCACCGTCGGTATAAATTCTTAAAGTCTCCAAAATTCCCTCCTATTAAACACCTTTACCGATACAAACACAAGCCCTAAGGCTATTATGAATGCTCCAAGAATCACAAATGGATTCCAAATAGCAAGTGGCCAAAAGAAGAAATGCACGACCACTAATGTCGTCAAGATAATAAGGCCTGTTAAGATCTGCCATAGTCGCCTTGATATCAAACATATCATCGTTGCCAACCCAACAATTAATAACGACTTGATAACCAGCCAAAGCATCTGGATAAGCAAATAGGCTTGGGCATTGACCGCAATTCCCGTCCCGCCAAGAACAAGGAACATTCGCGGCCCAATTCCAATTGAGAATATTGAACCAAATATCAAGGCCGCGATACAA
>Ga0131853_10020556_pt1 | contig 11987 bp, 13 predicted proteins | sample TergutLab28metaG_FD_92764 | JGI IMG/M metagenome (GOLD analysis project Ga0131853, IMG submission 92764) | Labiotermes labralis P1 segment gut microbial communities from Petit-Saut dam, French Guiana - Lab288 P1 (version 2) (version 2) | ecosystem: Host-associated > Arthropoda: Insects >...
CGTGGGCTTTATGCAAAACGCCGTAGGTTTTACCAACACAAACTACGAACAAGGGATGCCGTACCACAGCAACGGATCGCCTATGTTTGACAGCGAGGGATATGCACTCGACCCCGACGGCAACAGGCTACCCGATCCACCGCTGCCATTAGACCCGGACGGCAGACCCATATTCCCACCCGCAACACCAAACACCTCCGGCGGCGGTACGCAAGAGCTGGCGGATGAATTTACCGGCTACTTTGAACAAGTAGAAATTGAATACAAAAAAGGAGGCCCAAGACATGGCTAATAACCTTGATAGGATTGTCACGGTCAACATTGACATCGCCGCACCTGCGATAGATGCCGCGAATTTTGACAACCTGCTTATTTTTGGCCCCGCGCCACAAGTACCCCCCACAAGACCCCTGCCGGACGTTGGTATCTATTCCGACCTCGCAGAGGTTATGGGGGCGGGGTATACCGTAACTGGCGCGGCGGCTGACCCTGTAGGCGAGGCGGCGCGTATCGCGTTCTCACAAAGCCCACGGCCTACGCAGATACTCATCGCGGCAATGCAAGCGGCAAAACCCAACATCGACAACGCAGACATCCGCATTATCACGGCTGACAACTACTTTACTGATGCCGTGGGCGCGGAGGATGGCGAGCCGCTGCCCGGCGATCTGCCGTGGTTGCAAGTAACCTACAAGCGCAAGCCTGTATCCGCGATGGACGTAATGATACAAAAGGACGATGTGCTGGTATTTGGCAGAAGTTTACTCCTCACCAAAAACCCCAACGCATACATCCAAGTGGCACTCGGCGAGGCTGGTACACCCGGAGGGGATCAGATGGGCTTGCTGTCCACGGAATGGGCGGGAACGTACACAGTCACCCTCACCGGCACGGCGGGCATTCGTACCACCACAATCACAGGCTCGGTAGTTTTCGACGGCGCGAGCGCATTTACGCCGGGTGTGGTTACGCAGACCGTTGTACCCGAAATGCTCACACCGGTAGAAACGCTGGCACTTGCCAACGAAACCCCCGGCTGGTATGTGGCCTGTGCCGCCGGAATTGACGAGTCCGACTTCCGGGAATGTGCGGAGTTTATCGAAACAAAGACAAAGCTCTTTGCTTATACATTCCTGCAAGAAGATGACTCGGTAAGCTCCATCTTTTTCCGTTCGCACGGCTGGAGCGGGATCATTCACGATGACGATTACCCGGAGGATGTGCCGAGCGGCAATAGGTACGTTCATGTGGCGGCAACGGCGCGAGGGCTTTCTCACCCCGCCGGATCGGAAACGTGGGCGTTCAAGCGCGTGGCGGCAATAGAACCCGCTGAAACCAGCACGACCCTCCAAGTAGCACTCGAAACCGGCCACAGCAACTGGGTAGACCGCAGGGCGGGGCGCATTATCACCCGCAACGGCCAAACCCGCAGCGGTGAGTGGATTGACGTTGTGCGCGGGCGCGACTGGCTGCAAAACGATATGCAGCTCCGCATATTTAACCTGCTGCTTATGCGTCCCAAAATCCCCTACACCAACCCCGGCATCGCTCTCGTTGAAAATCAAATGATAGCGAGCCTCAAGGCGGCGCAAGACCGAGGCATCGTAGCACCGGACGAATACGACGACGATGGCAACCGCATCCCCGGCTTTGTTGTGTCCGTGCCTAACGCAATGAACCTCACCCCAACGCAAAAGGCATCCCGCGTTCTGCAAGATTGCACATTCACGGCAAGGCTCGCAGGAGCTATTCATGCCGTGCGCGTGGACGGTGTGCTGACCTATGAAATATTTACTGTATAAAACAGGAAAGGAGCTGAGTTAGATGGCAATTAAACAAGCATACGACCCGCGCCAACTGCTGATCTCATTTGGATCGCACATCCCTACCGCGTTTCCCGATGGCACGTTCATAAGCATAGAACGCCACGGCGACGGTGTGCGTAAAGTCGTGGGCGCGGATGGCTCGGTGGCGCGTTCGGTAGACCCGGACAACACCGCAACCGTGACATTCAATATGCGCTGGGACTCCGAAACGGCAAAGTGGGCGCAGGAACAGTACGACCGGGACAACGAAACTGGCGATGGCACTTTTGCGGTGCTTATAAAAGACCTGCGCGGCGGCTTGGTTTTCTCGGCAGAGGAGGCGTGGGTGGAACAACCGCCGGATGATGAATTTGCCACCGAGATGAGCGATCGTGAGATCGTTATCGCAACCGGCGAGGCCACATGGAACAGATAAAGGAGGAGCTGTAGATTATGAAATTGTTTGAAACCAAAACGCGGCAGCTTGGCGATGTCATATTTCATGTGCGCCCGCTGCCCGCTTTAACCGCCGCAAATATCAGCGGCGAGCTTTTTGGCACGTTACTCCCTGCGCTTGGCTCGCTCGCCCCTATGATGGGCGAGAAAACCGACCCCGCCAGCTTGCTTGACATTGACTCAGCGGAGGCAGCAAAAGCCCTCGCAAAAGGGATGTCCAGCATAAGCGGCGACAAGCTGGAATACCTGCTCAAAAAGCTGTTAATACAGCACCGCAACATTTCATTTGAGCAGGTGGGGCCGTTTGACGCGAAAAAGCCCGATCCGCAAGTCCTCACCGAGGACATAGCAAATGAGCTGTTTTGCGGCGATGTGCAGGATATGTTCATCTTGGCGTTTGACGTAATAAAGAGCAATTATAGCGGTTTTTTCGAGAAGCTCGGCAGCCTATTTGGCGACCACATCGGCGCGTTCAAAAGTCTGATAACAAAGGCGACTCAGCCGGGCTCAAAAAATACGGCAACTTAGATGCCAGCCAGTTTACCGCGCTGGAAATGAAGCTATACACCCTCGTAGGTGTGAAACTGGTTAGCATGGAAGAACTGAAAACGAGCTGCACACTTGACGAGGCACTAAAGATATATGCCCTGTGGCGCATGACGCAGGACATAGAATCGGCACGAGCCGATGAGCTGAAAAACAGCGTCGGCGGTAAAAAACCGGGGAGGAGGCGGTAGCTTTGACAATACGCGACCTTATAATTTCATTCGGCTATGAAATAGACCAAAAAGCCGAAAAGAAAGTCAATGAGAGCATCGACGGTCTAAAGACTTTCGCCTCTGATGCCCTCGGTAGCACCGAGGTAGGTTTTGAAGTAGACTCCGCAAGCGAGAGAATGGTCAAGGAAAGCATCGAGGGCTTAGAAGATGCCGCCGCACCGCTCGCAGAAAACACGGTAGGATTTGAAGTAGACTCCGCAAGCGAGCAAGAGGCCATGAACAGCATACAACGCCTCCGTTCAATGGCCATCCGCGCCCTCGGCGTTATCGGCATCGGCTTTTCGCTGGTGCAAATGACCCGGCTCTCGGAGGAATTTGGCGGCATCAATGACAAAATCCGAGATGCAACGCGGGGATTGGGCGATCAACAGGAAATACAGCAACGTATACTCCGCGCCGCTAATGAGGCGCGACAAGACTACGGCGTTATGGCAACCACCATATCACGCCTCGCCCAAAATACGGCCGTTTTTGCCGATGTAGAGGCCGCATCCAGCTTTGCCACACTTATGGCGCAGGACTTCGCAGGAGCGGCCATAGCGCAAGAGAAATCGGCATATTTAACCCGGTATTTGGCGATGGATTTACAAAAAGGAGCGGTCAGCTCCCGCGCCATGAACACCATGCTCCGGGACGCGCCACACATGGCGATCCGCCTTGCAAATTCGATAGGCGTATCAACCTATGAATTGCAAGAGATGGCACGGCGAGGTGAAATATCTGCGGAGGTTTTGAAAGATTCTTTTGTAGGCAGTGCAGATGAAATAGCGGCGCGTTTTGCAGAAACAGACATGAACATATCCGATGCTTTACGCAACGTGCGTAATGGCTGGGGCTTATTCGTGTCTGAAATGGATAACACCCTCGGCGTTTCCCGCGCCGTGGCGCGAGGCATTGTAACAGGATTTAATCAAGTGCTGTTTACCCTGCGCCGTCTGATGGATGCGTTTATGCGTATTGCAGACCGGCTGGGCGGGGTACGAAACCTCATGCGCCTGTTGGCAATCGCCGCCGGAGCGATACTCATCGCCCTAAAGGGCCCTGCAATATTGCAGTTATTACGCAATATTTCACGCGGCATAATGGGCATAAACAAGAAAATGCTGGCTATTGTAGCCATTGCGATAATACTGGCACTCATTATAGACGACTTCCTCGCCTTTATGCGTGGGGAGGACTCGCTACTCGGTCATTTGTTAGAGAAGTTTGGCATTGACGCGGAGGAAGTGCGGGAAATTGTCCTCGAACTTTGGGAAGTGATCCGGGGTATAATTCCCTTTATTATGGAGCTGGCGCGGGCGTTCGGAGGCTTGCTACTTGACGCACTACGAATGATACTGCCGCTCCTCATGGATTTGCTACGACAGATTATGCCGCCACTAATAGATTTTATAGGGCGGCTTATTTCTTTATTGGTGGACGTTGCGGCGCAGGTTTTGCCGCTGTTGCTTGGCATCGTAGAAAAGCTGATACCCTTTATACTGGACATCATACAAGCCATTCTGCCGGTGCTTATAAACCTAATAGAAACACTACTGCCCATCGTTATGAGCATAATTGAAACCGTCCTGCCGATTTTGATGACACTGCTGGAGCGGCTCATCCCTATCTTCATGGAGATAATCAGAAACATTCTGCCGGTATTCACAGCCCTGCTTGATATTCTGATACCCATAATTGAAATGTTGGCAGAGCTGATTGGTGATTTGCTGACCACGGCGTTTGAGGTGCTTATACCCATAATCGAGATCGTGATTGACACCATACTGCCGATTTTGATGATGTTGCTCGACGCGCTAATGCCCATCATTCAAATGGTGGCGGAGCTTGTCGGCCGGGTATTACGCTTGGCATTTGAAACGATTGTGCCTGTAATTATGCAGATAATCCGTTCTATTTTGCCGGTGCTGATGAGCTTGCTGGATGCCCTTATGCCGATCGTAACAATGGTAGCCACGATAATAGGCGACGTGCTGGGGGCGGCGTTCCAATTCATCATCCCGCTCATTTCAAGGATAATCGAAACGATCCTGCCGATTTTGATGGGCTTGCTTGAGGCACTCATGCCGGTGATTAGCTTTGTAGCAGAGCTGATCGGTAACGTACTGGCGGCGGCGTTCGAGAGCATTATGCCCATCATAAACGCTGTTATGGATATTTTCAGCGGGCTGATTGACTTCATCGTCGGCGTTTTCACCGGCGACTGGACGAGGGCGTGGGAGGGCATTAGAAACATTTTCAGCGGCATAATCAGCGGGCTTGCGGCGATATTCAAGATGCCCATCAATCTGATTATAACCGGCCTAAACACATTCATCGGCGGGCTGAATAGAATCAGTATCCCATCTTGGGTGCCGGGCGTGGGCGGCAAGGGGATCAACATTCCCAAAATACCGATGCTCGCCACCGGCTCGGACTTTTCGCCGGACACCTTCATCGCCGGTGAAGAGGGGCCGGAGCTTATCACCAACGCCAAAGGCTCTAAAGTATTCACAGCAGCCGAAACCGCAGACACCCTCGGCAAGCTGAACGCGCTGGCAAACTGGAAACCCCCGGCTTTTGTTGAAGAGGCAAAGAAAAAGGGGCCGAGCGGCGGCATAGCTCGCATAATCAAAGACATGGCGGCACTTGTAACCATGCCCGCCGAGGAAGCGGCCGAAGTTTACCACAGCCATGTAGAAAACAAGACGGTCACGCAGTATAACGAGTTTTATAACGAGTTTCACGGCGACCGCGCCGGGCAACAAAAAAGCTCGGAGGCAATGGATGAAGCGCAAGAGGACGCGACAGGCGCACTCGCCCGCGCCCTTGCCTATGTTAGATAAAGAAATGGGGTGACGATATGATGCGACCGACCGAGCCTGTCAGCATTGACGGCTTGACCTTTGATGCACTAATTGACTCGGATGAAAATTGGGATGCCGATGTGCCGGTGTTCCCGGTTGAAACAGGTTTCGAGGTGAGCGACACCATTATTCTGCGGGCGATCAAGCTCAATATGCGGATATATCTCACCAACACGCCGGTAACGTGGCGGCGGTTGCATGGCAGCGGCCCCCACAGAATACAGGAGGTTTTAGACCGCCTACGGCAGATATACCTCCGCAAAGAACCGATAACCGTAAACACCGGCGATGCTGACTACGAGGACATGGCAATCACCAACATAACCCTGCCAAAGAACATCGAGGTAGGGAGTGCGCGGGAGATACCTATATCGTTTCAGCAAATACGCACGGTAGAAGCGGCAACCACAACCGTACCAGCAAGCCTCGGCAGGGGCGGCGCGACCGGCACAAACGCCGGAACAGCCAACACCAACGCTCGCCCCCCTGCCGCCGCCGGTGGCAATGAATCAAACCAAGCAAACGACGGTAGCCGGGGCAGTATTCTTTATAACTTGGCCGGTAATACCAGGCTTTTGGGGAGGTAGGCTATGAAAAACATTGTGGAAATATCCGTCCCCGATCTTAATGACAGCTACTCCCGCGTGGTGCTTGACAACGTGCAGTACATGATACGCTTTACATGGAGCGAGGCCGCCGGGCGGTGGGATTTTGGGCTGTACACCATGCAGAAAGAGCCGATCGCCGTGGGCATCAAATTAGTGCCGCGCTTTCCGCTTAATTTGCAAGTGGTGGATGAACGCTACCCCGCCGGAATATTCGGCGTGTACAGCGATAACGAGGTGGTGGGGCGCGGCGACTTCTTAAACGGCTCGGCGGTGTTCACCTACACGCCGCCGCAGGATGAGGCGGTGGATGAATGAAATTATTTGATCGCCAGTATCGCTTTATGTTTGGGGGCTTTGAAGTCGGCAACTCGACACCGGAACAGCCCACGGCACTCCGCATCAACTTTGCCGTGGAAAAGGCCGACACCGAAACCCCCAACACGGCGCGGGTGTCGGTGTGGAACTTAAACCCTGAACAGCTCGCAACCCTCGAAGAAAAGGACTGTTTCACGGTGCTGCGAGCCGGGTACGGCCGCAACATGACTCAAATATTCACAGGCACGGTAACATTCATTAAAACGATTATGGATGGCGCAGACCGGGAAACCGTGATGGAAATAGCCGATGGGCGCGTTCCCCTCCGAGATACCTATGTGTCGCTGTCCTATTCCGGCGTGGTCAATGCACAACTGATAATTGACGACACCGCCGCCGATATGGGCATCGCCGTGACTTATTCCCACAACGCGGAATTTGCAGACTTCCCCAACGGTTTCTCATTTGTGGGGCCGGGGCGCGTTGCACTTGACAAGGCTTGCACTACCAGCGGCCTACAATGGCAGATATACAACGGTGTGCTGCAAGTCAAAAAGAAGCGCGACACCATGAACCGCAACGCCTATCTGCTTTCCCCGGAAAGCGGATTGATCGGCATACCGAAAAACATTGTTATAAGCGAAAAAGGCGCAGGGCTTGGCGAACAACCGGGCGTGGAGGTGACATACCTACTCAACGGCGCAATAGGCATCAGCGATTATGTACGGCTTGAAAGCCGCGAAATACAGGGATTTTACCGCGTGGAGTGGTTGGAGCTTGCCGGGGATAACATACAGGGCGCATGGCAATGCACGGCGCGGCTGATCGAAGTATAGGAGGGCTGGTATGTATCAAGAGTTTACACAGGAACTTAAAAACCTAATGGAAACAGCCCAACAAAGCATCCATACCGTTCTGCCCGGCAAGATTGTAAAGTTTGACGCGGATAAGCAGGAGGCGCAAGTCAGCCCCACAGCTAAGTTTTGGAAGCCGGATGCATCGAAAATAGACTACCCGGACATTTTCGAGGTGCCGGTCTTTTTTATTCAAGGCATCGGGCAAAAAGCCACGATCACCCATGTAATAAAGCCCGGCGACGAGTGTATGCTTTTTTTCTTTGAGCAAGCCCTCGATCAATGGCGCACAAAAGCCGAGTCCGACACAGACCTGCGCTTTGACATTTCAAACTGCGTGGCGATCGTGGGCTTTTTCGCAAAGCCCAACCCGCACGTTAAACGCGCCTGTGATAACGAAAGCATAATCATACAGCGCGAGGAAACTTTCATCGAGCTGTTCGACAAGAAAATAGAAATCTACACCGACGGCGACATCTACAAAGAGGCCGACCTAACCATAAACATCGAGGCGGGTACGGACATCAACGTCAAAGCCGGTGCAAACATTACGGTGGAAGCGGGCGCAGATATTTCCGTAAAAGCCGGAGGTGACATAACCATAGAAGCGGGTGGCGACATTACGCTGAAAGCCTCAAATATTCACTTAAACCCATAGCACGGAGGAGGTGCTTTTTATGCCAGCAGTTTGTCGTGTTGGTGATACCCACACCTGTGGGAGCGTAGACACCGGCGGCAGTCCTAATGTTTTTATAAACGGCAGGGCGGCGCACAGGCGCACCGACAGTCAATCACACGGCGGGGTGCAAAACGATTGTAGCTCTACCGTGTTTGTGAATGGGCTGGGCATTGCGCGGATCGGTGACTTCACCGCCGGAGAGCCCCCGCCGCCGATAATGCACGGCGACAACCCGGAGGTAAGCGGCAGCCCTAATGTATTTGCAGGGGGATAGGAGGCGAAACAATGTGTTAGACATTCTACTGACCCCCGATGGGGATTTGAACATTACAGAAAACGGCGACATCCTGCTGACCGAGAGCGTCCGTCAAGCCATCCGCATACGCCTCCTGTGGTTTTTTAGGGAGTGGCGGTTTGCGCCGGAGTTTGGCGTTCCCTATTGGGAGGACATTTTAATAAAAAACCCAAACATGAACCGCATCCGGCGTATTATCCGCAATGAAGTGATGAGCGTTGACGAAGTGCGGGATGTCCGGCACTTGGAAATAATCCTCGACGCTCGAAGTCGCCGGGCGGTTATCCGCTTTGAAGCGGTGACGAGCGAAGAAATATACAGGGAGGAGGTGGAGATACCGTGGCCAAATACGGTTTAACAAAAAAGGGGCCGAATATAAAGCGGCTTGATACCATCATGGATGAATTTCACGATGTCCTGTCCGCAGGTTGGAACATCAATACGCGGCACAATCCAAATTCATACTTAAATGTGCAAATGACAGCGATCGCTGATAAATTTGCTGAAATGTGGGAACTTGGCAAAGCCATCTACGATGCAAAATATCCGTGGAGCGCGGAGGGCGCAAACCTTGACAACGCCGTCCAATACGGCGGCATTGCCCGCGAGGGGCCGCAAGCCACAATCTACCCGATGCACACGGAGTGCATAGACGGCACGGTGCTGCCCTCCGACACACGCATACGCACCGACACCAACCCTGCTGTGGGCTTTGCAACCCGGACAGTAGAGATTGTGTCGCGCAGCGCATTTAACCGGGCGCGTGTGCGTGTCGCCGCTTTGCAGGATGGCGCAATTTACACGGTGGCACTAAACGCCACCGTCTACTCTTACACCAGCTCGGCGGACAACACGGAGCTGGATGTGTTGGCAGGACTTATGGCAGCGATTGATGACATCAACTTTACCACGGCCATAAATGACGGTTTGCTCTTGGTAAATTCCATAGACCCTCAACGCCGCCACAACATGATACTGAGCGCAAACCTCACCACCGAAAGCGTGACATCCATTGTTCATTTTTTCAGCGAGGAAGATGGCGAAATAGGACTGCCCAACGGCACAATCACCGAAATTGTAACGGCCGTACCGGGGCTGATAAGCGTTATAAATTTGATCCCCTACATCGCCGGGCGTTTGCGGGAAACCGACGTAGAACTGCGGCAATCCTACGCTGATAAGATATTCCACCGCTCCAACCGGATGCTGGAGAGCATCAAGTCGGCGATCTTGCTAAACGTGCAAGGGGTGAACGCCATCGCCGCCTACCAAAACGACACAAACCTCGTAGACGCTGACGGCCGCTGGCCTCACAGCGTCGAGGTTATAGTGGACGGCGGCTCGGATTATGAGATCGCCATGCAGATAAGGGACAGGAAAGCCGGGGGCATCCAGTCATTCGGTGATGTGGAGGTAGTCGTTCCCGGCGCACAAAACGAGCCGATGGTGGAGCGTTTCAACCGGCCGCAGTATGTGTTTGTGTGGTTTCGGATTATCCTCACATTAAACCCAGCCGAGCAACTGCCCTCAAACTATGCCGAGGCAATAACAGCCCAAATCCTCGAAGCGATGCGAACCGTCCAGCTGGGCGTTTCAATCGTTCCGCAGCGGCTTATTGACGGCAGAATTTACAGTAACGTCCCCGGCATCGCCTTTATTGATACCCGCACATTCGCATCGGTGGACTCGTCCGAGATACCGGACGAATACCAAAGCGGGGCGGTGGTTATCACACCACGGCAGCGGGCGGTAACGGCGGTAACGGAGGCAACGAGGATCGAGGTGGTGATAGGTGGATAATTACCTAAACTGGCTGCGGAAATTGCAAGATGACCTTATAGAGCAATTCCGGGGACAGCCAAAAATCGCAGTATTCCAAAAAGCCGTAGCGCGACAATTTGAGGAGCTGTATGCCTTTTATTATCAGCTTTATATCCTGCAATGGCTGGACAAAGCGGAGGGCGCACAACTTGACGGCATCGGAAATATTGTTGATTTGTCCCGCACCGACGCGCTGATATGGGCGAACATGGCCGGGCTTAATGCACCAATGGACGATGCCCTCTACCGGATGTATTTATTGTTCAAAATATTTTTGAACACATCCGAGGGGACTTATGGCGACGTGGTGAGAACGCTAAAAATGTTCTGGCCGGATACGTCGTTTTTTTATTCGGAATATGTGGACATTCCAGCGACGATGTTTTTTACCTCGGAATCACTCCCCCTAACCACCGACCTGCGAATACTGCGGATCGTGACAAGGGTAAAAGCCGCCGGGGTAGCCTTGAAGTTCATAATGCAAGCGGAGGCGCAGGAAACCACAACGTGCCATGCTTCCACTGTTAGTTTTTTTGGAGAAGCGTACATCGTTGACAATCCCAAACTTGGAGGCGAAACCAAAGATTACATCGCGGCAGGTGTTAATGTTTATGAGGACGTTACCATTATTGGCAACCCGAAAATGGGCGGCGAAACGGTGGAGAGAAGCGTCAGTGTTGCTAACATCTATGCGGACGCAATGGTAATCGACAATCCCAAACTCGGCGGCAAAACAGGAATGTATGGCATTGCCGTCGCAAATATCTTTAAGGAAGTGAGGTTATTGGAGTGAATTTTACAAGCGCAAATTTAACAGTCGCAGGTATGGCGTTAAACGCCAAGATACAAACAGGCACGGGCAATGTTCCGCTTGAAATTACAAGGGTAGCACTGGGCGCAGGAACAACAGACGACCCTACAACGCAAACGGACGTAGAAAACCCCTTAGATTTCTTCGTGCCGATTATCCGGCAGAACGCGCATGACAACATGGCAGAGGTGCAAATCCAAATAACCAACGTGGGTAATCCCGATTTGAATATCCCGCCGTTGCAGACTGCTACGACCTTTCAGCAGATTGGATTCTTTGCCACTGACCCGGATTTTGGGGAAATTCTGTACAGGATAAGCCAGTTTGATAGTCCGGCGTTCATACCGCCCGCACTGGATTTTCCGTACACCGTAGCACCCATCTACGTGTTTACCACTGCAAACGCCGAAGTCGTCAACATCGTAATTAACCCGGCAGGGCTTGTTACGGTGAGAATGTTGGGCGAGCATAACACGGCGTTCGACGCACACGAAAACATCATAAGTAATTTGCAACAGCAGATAGACGCGCTCGCTATCCCACAAGACAACCAACGCTTTGTTGCTTCGCTCGCTATTTCTGCGGCAGACTACTTCTGTTTTTGTCAAGAAAAAATCATAGCAAAAACTAATATATTTTTGTAGCACTAAAGTTGACTGTTGCAAGGTATTACTATAGACTAAAACGGCTTTTACTCATACAGAGGATAGGGCAATGC
>Ga0131853_10020557_pt1 | contig 11987 bp, 10 predicted proteins | sample TergutLab28metaG_FD_92764 | JGI IMG/M metagenome (GOLD analysis project Ga0131853, IMG submission 92764) | Labiotermes labralis P1 segment gut microbial communities from Petit-Saut dam, French Guiana - Lab288 P1 (version 2) (version 2) | ecosystem: Host-associated > Arthropoda: Insects >...
GCTGCTATGCTGTTTACACATGCTGCTATGCTGTTTACACATGCTGCTATGCTGTTTACACATGCTGCTATGCTGTTTACACATGCTGCTATGCTGTTTACACATGCTGCTATGCTGTTTACATAACTCAGTCAGTACTTTTATAAAATCAAGTCTTTACTCTAACAACTTATTTATTTTGTTATTTTGTTACATTATTCTTTCGAAAATATACCTTGTAAATTTTAATACAAAACGTGGGATAGTGTTTTATTCAACGAATTTTCCAAAAATTAAAAATACACAACGTCAAAGGTAGACGAAGAGTGTGAGTACAGAACACTGAGAGAATGACACCGATAGGCGAAAGGCAAAGAATTTGGACGAAAACGAGAGAGCCCTCTCCAAGTTCCACCTGTGAATTTCAGTGCGGTCTACACTTACTGTTAAACAGACCTCATAACTCAGGACGACAAACTCTTTGCTCGAAAGTAATTAAAAGGTTCATGTGGGTTACATTAGCCAGATACAGATCAAACTACGTTTGTTCCAAAAGTTTAGAATCAACTTTCATTAAATTTTAAAGAAATCCGTTCAATGATATCTGAGATTAAATATTCTGACTGATAGAACAGCCTAACAGCATATTTAATGTTTGCCATTGTGAAGTGTTTAACACAAATATAAATATACAATATCAGTCAAACACGACAAAGCTTTATTATGCTTATTATTGTATTAGGCCAACATGTTTCGATTCTTATAGAATCATCCTCAGATCATTCTAACAATACAGATTCTTACTTAGCAATATTTAAAATGCGCTGTGGGATCTCAAACGCTTACATTCTTGATAAAACTATGTATAAGATGCATATGTCGTTATGTTCTTATTATACCCTCGAGATAAGAGCCTAAACGTTCTTCAAGAATGTAATATCAATATAGGGACGATATCACTAAACAGGCGCAACATTATTGCATAATTTATTCATGATTTTAACGTTTTAGCGCTTATATACATGTTTTATAATTATCAGCAATATATATAACAATATCCAGTTCTATAACAACACGTAACCTCCTTCATATGTACCGGTTAAAGTTTTAGAAAAAAGTATCCTGATAGTGTAATAAGAACATAACAACACATGCATTTTGTACATAGTTTTATCAAGAATGTAAGCGTTTTGGGATCCGACATCGCATTTTAAACATTGCTAAGTAAGGATATGTATTCTTAGAAGGGCCTGAGGATGATTCTATAAGAATCGAAACATGCTGCCCTAATACAATAATAAACATAATAAAGTTTTGTCGTGTTTGACTGACACGTCATTTTATATTTATCTAACAGCATTATCTCCTACACCAATCAACTGACACGTGTAAAGCATAATAAATTACGTGCAATAATTCCTTTTCAGTACACACAGACATCGGTCATTTTTATGACTTGTAAAGCCATTTTATTTAAAAGAAGCCTTGCGGTGCGACGGCTTGTGTCAGTGGTGTCCGGTCAACAGTGATCGTAAGGAATGGAATCAGACGTTTAATCGTAATGTTAGGTGGCAATCGATTAATCTCCATGGTATTTAACCTCACCAGCGCGTTGGTGAATACAGATATCACAATTCTCGCTTGTTAACTGAACTTCAGACTGCTTGAATTAATGCTATGAGCTAAACTACTACTCCATCTATTTATTACGTAAAGTTACTACGTTACAGCGACAGTAATTTCACACTTCGCTGAATGCAAGTAAATTTACGAATACCTGTGTAGGTTGGTTGAAATGTCAGGGTAGTACTTGTTGATATTTGCCGTCTGTGTGTAAGAGAAACAGATTAGGTAACGGGCGGGGGGGGGGAAGACATTTTTCACTTAAATGTTTTTGGACTTTGCGTTTAAATTAAGAAAGGAACTGGGATTTAGTTTCTCGAGCTACACAAATTTACTTCGACATTTTCTTCATTTCTTTAGTTCTTGCCCCTATGGACTTGAAAGAGTAAAAAGCTTGCAAGCTAATAGCTTATAAATTAAAAACAATCTCTAAATAAGATATTACCCAATTCCTTAACAATTGTCCTATCACGATTAATAGTATAAAACAGCCATTAATATACTGAGAAGATTTTAAATAGTTATAGGTTTATTATTTTCAATAATCGCTAAACGACCTGTTACAATTTCACCGTATGTCGACGAAAATTTGTTTGCTATTTTGTCACTTCGCAGAATTCCAGATTCAATAATATAAACAGCCAACTAGGGGCAACAATAATAGTTTTATTAATTATTACATTCACCGCCGATGCCGCCTCCTGGCAGCACCGCTGTTGCATTATACCACAAGCTGTACACACAGTCTAGTGCTCCTGAAGATGGACGAAATTATCGCCCGAAACATGTTGAGCTGAATTTATTTTTTAATAAAACTATTATTGTTGCATCCAGTTGGCTGTTTATATTATTGTATCAATGACGCACAGTCACACAAACATCCAGATTCAATTCAGCCTCAAAATTTGCATCTTAATAGCACACAAATATGAAACTATCCCCTAAATCAAATGTCATCACAGTTATTTTAAAATGATTTAGTCACAGTCCAGGTTTTCTCATTGAATTTAACGACGGAAGAGTTTTGCACCATAAAAGTTTTACAAAGTGCCAAGTAATATATAGCGAACTAGACTAAAAAATAAACATAAAATATAAACGTTAATTAACGACCAGAAACCAACATCAAATTAAATAGCACATATTTGGAAGGACAAACAAATTTCACGTACACAGAAAACAAGTCTCAAAACGCCAATAAGCGGTTCCATAACAAATATGCAACTACACAATAAAGTTATGTTACTTATTACAAGTATTGCGATAATTTAGACGTACATTAACATGCAACACATACATATATCAAATAAAAGATTTTTTAAGATGAGTTTACAATAATATAATTTATCACTTTTACACTCGAATGGATTTTTCTTGCGGAAATATTACTTTCATTTCGAAGGGGTTTTAAGGAATCCATTCTGCGGAACACTGCTATCCACAATCACTACGTACGTAAAGTACCAACAGGATGAGACTTCAAAATTGTTTTCTTCTGTTTGTACTGTGGAGAGCAGACTTCTGCCTATTACAGCTTCAATAAATCACCATCCACCCATTACTTTTTTACGTTCTTTAAAATACTGAATGGAGATTTGCATATTAAAAACTTCTTCACAAGCAAGGGGTCATGTAGCTCAGAATGACTGGTGATTATTCATGACGACTTAAAACGCGGTTTATTAAACTTACATTTGTAAGATTTGTCCTAAAGTTTGAGGATTACAACATATTCTAGATTGCCGTCTCTGAATGCATGATGTTCTACGTTTCTATGATAGATATTTGTTAACGGCGGGTCTGAATCTCAAAGCTGAATCAGAAATTCTCCTGAACACTCTTCCCCCTCGAACAGCTTTAATTTTTCTTCCTTCTCACAGTAAGGGTCCTTACATATCTTGCAGGATGTCTAATGATTGGGAGTCGTTTAAGCGTGGAAGTGTGTTGGAACACAACATCAAATCCAGCATTATGATTCTGCAGGATTATTTATGACTGGTTGGTTTTTACATAGAAGTTAGGTGGAATTCAACTTCTTAGTGACAATGCCAATGAAACTGCCTTAGGCAGCAGTCTTCCTTCAAAGCTAACAGTTACTCATCTATTCAAGAGACTTCTCGCTCATTATCAAGCCCATAATGTCGTGACCGCAGTCCCAAAGAATGTGCCGCTCATCCCTGTCCTGCACCATAAAAATCAAGTAGAAACTTTCATATTCTATTCCTCTCATGACTGTACGAAACATTTCATTCCATGTATGTTTAGGTCTTCCAAATGATCTCTTCTTTTCACTTCCGAATTTCTAACCATATTTCGTGTTTTCATTAATCCCATACGAGGTACATGTCATATCCGTCTCATCTTAATCATTTTATTGTCACAGAAGTACTTGGTGAAACTGTAAGTCATCCATTTCTCCACTAAGCAATTTTCTCTTACTTCCGAATAATTCGTGTCCCTTAGACCTGAATGCTAAACTCCGCATCCAGTGCTGTAACAACTTCACTGTACAACTGCATATTAAATATTGCCTTGTTGATAGAAAAAATTAAGTTTCGTACCCATAAATCTCAGGTAAAATTGCAGTTCTGATACACTGATTATTATGAATTTAGAAAACAGAGGAAAATTTAAACGATACTGAGCTTAATGCAACCAATTATTTTCCAGAATTCACATCCCCTTATTAGAGTCTTGAATTAAATTTACAAACAATTCCACACTATTGGTCTCGTATACTTGAACATTGCCTCATTTGCCGCAGATTTATTAGCTATGTTTGTATGAAAATAGTGCAAAACATGATAATGACGCGCAGTTCATACATACTTTGACTATTTCTGTGTTTAACTGTACATCAATAGCCTTACAGCTTCTAACACAATTTCTCCATATTCCTTCTTTTTTTTCCGTCTTCGCTCCCAGTAAATTCCAGCAGCCGATCGCTTTCCCTGTGATTCTAATTAAGAATTCTGAAGCAAAGCTGAAAAGCAATATGTATGAGACACCCCATTCACAAACTCTTGTCATAAGCAAGCATGTCAAACATATTTTTTCCTATATGGATTAGTTAAATATTTCCCTTTAATATAGGTACATTTCAATGTACTTGGTTAACTGGCATTTCTTGTTGCTTGCAAAGGTTTGGGATAAATTTTTATTTGAGTATGCTGTAAAGTGCAGTTTCTACTTTGCCGATAATCAAAAATAATACACTTTCCTTCGCAATGTTTATTGTAAGTTCCGGTATCTTCATCCCGCTGTGTGCGCGTTGTGTTTGCAGCATGTGGAAAATGAATACAGAGTGCTCTAAGAGTTGTATTCGCTCTGAAAATAAGTACAAAGTTTACTGCAGACATAGAGTACTCTGACAAAGTTGAGCTACACAATTCGGACAAATGGACGCCACAACCATATGGCACTTTTCATTAGACAGACTTCTCATAAAAATAAGAACGTCTGCAACGAGGCTACTTTTTTTCCAATACTTGTTTACTATAAACGTGACAGAACTGAATCTGCGAACTAAACTGCTCTGGTGACATCCGGCTAATCTACGACTCAAGTTTTGTTCAGCTTAAGGAAATAAATCTTTATCGAGAAGAGCTAACTTGCCATGTATCTTACATTAAGTTACACAGAATCATGGGTTAGAATAGCAGAGCAGACGTCCGCAGACCACAGCAGGAATATGCGTGCTATTGGAGAAGAAAAGGGCACGAACAGAGAGAATCGTAATTTAAAAGAACTGTCGAAAATACACCGCGGGAGGGATTTCTGCGATAGGATAGCAGGAGAAAGACAGGGAGAAGTGGCACAGAATACAGCATTAGAATTGAAAGGGTCCCCGCTGCAGGAGGCCATGTCAGCCCTGCAGTCCACCTAGTATTATAAGGAAGGTTTTTATGGATAGTCTCCAGAACTCTCTGCTTTTCCAGGAGAATGCATTATTATAATATCTATCTTATCGACATAGCCATATATCACTTCCTTTAATAGATTTTTGAGAGGATATGGAAAATATTTAGATGGAATGAGAGAACTGGAAAATACGAAATTATGTGTCGTTGAACTTTGAAAGTGGAATAAAGTAACAATCTTGCCACAGTCTGAAAGCAATGTAAAGACATAAGAGCCTGTCAAATTGACCACATGTATCCATTACTAGACACACACGCCTACAGATCAATATCACTCAAAACGTAACAGCGTTAATAACCGTACAATGTTACAATGCACTGCAAAAAGCACAATATGTTCCAGATCTATAAGGTAACTTCTCAAGAGTTGTGCACTAATTCGTGCGGTTGGCAGACCTCACTTCCTATTTGTTTATGTTTTCATCCGTGCCGCAATGTCCTGAATGTTCCGCGCGCATTAAACTGCTTTTAGTTGCTAACATTTACCTGTGTTTTAAAAAAACTTGTGTGTTATAGGGCTCTGCTGCCCAAGTGATCAGTTAATGGTAGAAATGTCATATCCAATAACAGTCACACTGCTCAGGACACAAAATCAGTCCAGGCGTGAAGACTAGAAGTTCTAAAATTCCGGCAAATCTCGATGTGATAGTGGGCTGTTTTATTTCAGCACTGATTCCATCTCCTATTAAGAAAACTAAATACTAAAATACACAGAATCCTATATCTTATTTGTTTCTTTACACGAATATGAAACTTAGGCTTGATCCTTAAGGGAAGACCATAGACTTAATTTTAGAACAGAGGTCTGAGAAGAAATTGTAGATTTAAAAAAAAGAAAAACAGGACGTAGCCTGAGGCTGAAGATAACTACACAACAACGAGCTTCATTATGTATACTCTAGACCTAATTTATTTTGAAGTAATAAAAGAACTTAAAACAAAAGAATTCGTACAAAATCGTATTTGGAAACCTGCAAGGAGAAGACCATTTAAGGAATCTTGGCACAAATTGAAGGATATAAACAACGCATCTCAAGAAAGAGTCAGGGTTTAATTCGACTGCCTCAGGATATACCCCTTGTGGCTAGTTTTTGTCAATACGGCGAAATATTTTCTGGTTTCATAAAAGGCTGTAAAGTGCTTGGTGACCAGCTGAATGAATGTACGCTTCTCAAGAAAGAAACTGCCCTGTTACGCCAGTCGCCGAGTATTTATGCCCTTTTGTCAGCACAACTGATAATCAACCTTGCGTTATGGATCCTCCTACTGATTAATTGTGAATTAACTTTTGTATTCTTAGTTTTCGTAATTATCATATATTCACCCCATGGCCATCACAAGCTGATTTCAGTTTCTGTGTATTCTGGAAAGATTCGATCAGACATTCCCTCATTTTCTATGCAGCTTGCACAGAACAGAAATAAAATTAATCAAAACTTTCCCCTTTTCTGTTAAAAAAAAGGATTCTTGAGAAACTTTTCCACAGTAAGGGAAAGGGCTCCGTGTATACAAGGATTTGTACTTAATAGCTACTGAATAATTCACATGAATTCTCCACGCATCATACAAAAAAAAAAAAAAGAGGGAAGAAATACGAACTTGTTTCTTTCAGATGATGGCCTATTTCCTTAGTCTTGGCGCTCTGAAATCTCGATTTTGGATTCAGTAGTTTGTAGTTGCTTAATACATAACCGGAAGAAATGCTTCCAGCACTCTGGCCTGTGTTTTAATTAAACTGACAAAAGATATGTAAACACAAAGACATATACAAAACTTCACCAGCTGAGACGAAATAAACAGAGCATATCGCTTAGTAGCTGCAAAGCATTTTCTTTCCGTTGAGAAAGCTAACATAATTTAGCCTATTATTAGCATTCTTTTCATTTCGGTGTTCCGAAACAGCTTGTCGGAAGCGCCTGTAAGAGTATGTTTTCTCTCTTATTTAATATGTGCACCACAACACTGCATTTCTATACACTTCCTCATCACTGTACCTTTCAGACATCGGATACATACCTCTGAGGGCTTCAGCAGTTTGACTAGTCCTACATATATCACATTTTCAACACTTATAAGTTATTTACTTTATTACAATATGTACAACAGGTTTTATTTTGTATATTTGGAATCCCTGTAAAATGTTACACGGTTCTTAGATCAGCCTGGTGATGACTGTCGTTAGTCGAAACATGTGGCAGTAATGTTATACTTTAAATGTTATTTGTGTTGACGGAAACATATTGTAATAAAGTAAATATTCAGATAACGCAGCGGGATGACTTCATTCAAACAAAAAACTTATAATTTATTTTAAGTCCGGAGACGGGTTAGTTGCAAGCAATATTCATGTTTGCACCGTGCATCAATGACGATTAAAATACTTTATTATCCAACAGATGCACAAATATATAATTCGTAGATACAATTAGAATTATTACAAAATACTTAAAAACATTTAAAATCGCTCCATTAATTTTTTATACAATGTGTCCAATATTTGATTTAATCTAATTTCAGTGGAGTTCCGTATATGCTGCCATACACTGTTACATTTATCTGCACATTCTAAATATATTCGATACAGCTGTGTATTTAAGTTTTGCTTCTTACGGTGGAGGAATTTAATTTCTTGGTTAATTCGGTATCTAATAGCATTCGATGTTGTGTTTCTGTCCCGTAGTGTCTTGCCGTTGGATCTAAGCTGGATGTAGTTCGGTTTCAATTGTTTGATCTTGCACATCTTACTGAACCATATAGCAGTGTTGATTTTACTAAGTAATTTTAGCCTAGTGTTCTTGTAGGCCTAAGATATTTTTTGCTTTTTTTTAAGCTCATGGTTCCGTGCATCGTAATTCAATGTTAATAAAAATCCAACCAGATGCAACAGTACGCAGATATTTATCTACTGCAAAGTCACTCTACATGTTTCGGGTGTCACAGCACCCATCATCAGGAGTACTAAAAACTATAACCACAGCCTCCGGTATACCGGAGGCTGTGGTTACAGTTTTTAGTACATATAGAGTGACTTTGCAGTAAATAAATATCTGCATACTGTTGCATCTGGTTGGATTTTTATTAACATATTTTTGGTGTTTAGAATCAACAATCTTCATTTTTTTACCGTGCAATTTTAAATATTTTTAAATATTTTGTACTAATTCTAATTGTATCTACGAATTATACATTTGTGTATCTGTTAGATAATACGGTATTTTAGTTGCAAACAGTTAACAGGAAGGGATAAGGAAGGAATGGACCTCGTATATGGTAAGATGCATCTCAGTACGTGCCGGCAAACACCGAAGAAACACATAACAGACCTCAGTAAGAAGATCATCAAACCTTCTGCTCAATACAAAACCTATTCCTCCAAAATATTTAGCAAGCTTTTTAAGCACTTGGCGCTTTTCTCAGTAGACTATCCGTCTGAACCTCCTCGTGCGCAGGATTCAGAATTCTCTAACTATTACTATTCCGGCAGCCGGTATAGTATATTTGGCATATTGGTTAGGCAACGGGATGCATATCTCCGAAATTCGTGGCTCGATTACCGGCCGGAAATCCAAATAATCTCCTCTGCACCGCATCCAGGCGCACTCTGTAACCATCCCAGCCTCTTGTTTAATGGATATCATGTGCTCTTTCTCAGGGGTTAAGTGGCCCAGACGTAAAGATGAACACTCATCCCACACATAGCACAGGCTAAGAATGAGTGGAGCTGTATTTCTACGCCCTCATATAACTTTAACGCATGAACATACAACATTATCTTAATTATTCGGAGGTTCTGTCTGTATGCTATACCCATTTTTGTCTGTGGAGTTTTTGTGTTTCCCTCAAAACATGCATACTCGTATAAGCTATGTCTTATCTGACGTTATCTTTCCCAGAGTGTATCAACTTAGTCGTCAGAGAACAATAATCATAAGCATAGCCCTAATCCAGACGCGCACCAGCTTTCTCAGAAAGCTAGAAGGCACCTCAAAATTCTAAGCGTCAGAAGGTTGACATGAAGTTCCGAACTGACGGCCTAAAAATATTTGGCGACGCTCTGCAAAATTTAGCTCTCACGGCGATCAGGCGCCCTGGATTTATGTAACCTTGTTTTACCATACTCCAGTTACGGTTCTGGCGATAGCGTAGAACTGGCAAAGAAATGTTATATTGCAATAAGCTTGATAACTGATGTGCTTAAATAAGGAAGTCAGGAGTAAGAAACGGTGATTATGAATGCAGACATTAATTCCAGAAATAATTAATGAAATTACATGAAATACGTCAGAAACGCCAAACGAATTCTGATGTGACGAACAATTAGCATAGAAACAGTGAAGTACTCTCAGGTTTTGACGTTTTGCTGACCGTGCTTCTCGGTATATTTTTATCAATATTTAACCAACTTGATGCACAAAATTTGTTTCACAGTAAGTTTTATTTCATGCCTCTACAAGTTTCTAGCACATGTGCTCGAAACATGTAGAGGCATGAAATAAAACTTATTGTGAAACAAATTTTGTGCATCAAGTTGGTTAAATACTGATATAAATACTCTCAGGTGTTTACTGTGTATTTAGCTGTACCGTAATAAATATTTTCTGCACTAACGCGAAGGCTGCAGTAAACAAACCCAAACACCGATGACGCCTGTATAACCACACCGGACGCAAGTGTATTGCCACTTTAATATACATTACCTCTTTGTCTTGCAACACCTAAAATGTCATAACGTGGCATACCGCTTTACGACACTATACTCTAATCCAGTAGGTGGGTATCAGCGTTTCGGAGGCAAAATATGAAGTTTATTCCTCCAAGAATTTGGTGCCCACTGAGTAGAATACAACATAGTGTAAAACCCAGAACACCGGTAAATGAACCTACATGGCAGTACAAGCTTCAAATGTCATAAATGTAAAATGTATCCTTTCAAACAACCTGCCTCACAACAAAGGAACAGAATGCATAATTTTCCTACATTAAAGCAAGGATACACGGGGCTCTCGACTTTGAAAAAGGATATTATCAAGTCTGCATAACGGAATGAAAAAAGGCTCCTCCTTAAGAAACAGACATTTTCGCAGCTCGTCTAAAAATTATGTACCTTTTATGCAACCAAGCGCTTCATAGTCGTTTTCATAAAATTCTTCCAAGAGACTCCACGTTGAACCGTTTCGAATTATTCAACCTCTTCCGCAGTATCTGACATCAATTATAATACTTCACTCCCATCTAAAGTCAGAACCACTAAGTGACACATTCTGTTCATGGATATCAACTTCTGCCTAATTTTCCTCCTAACTTCAACACAAATTACTCCAAACGCGAACGTTGTGTACGTGTCACAACATTTTATTTCTGCAAGTGCCTATTTCCAATATATTTTCGTAATTACAGAACGCTGAACCCTTTAAACGCCGAGTTAAATCCCATCTGCCATCTGCTGGCATTATTAGAAGCTCACCATATTCTCCACGTTAGCAGGATGAGGGTTAAGCCTACACAATGCAACAAAATAAACGGGTTACACACATTATATAGACAATTTTATTTCAGAGTTCAGCAATACTTATCTACTTGATGCAGCCTGCTTCAAATATTTATGTTGGAAGACAAGATTTAAATTGCATGGTTACTTAAATGTTAATTTTCCCTCATATGTTTTACACATATGCTCTTATGACACGACCATTCCTTCTGAATGCAGAGAATAATATCGTTTTTACTTGAACTTAGGAAAGAAAGCGATAAAGGAATACTCCTACATCTCCCTTTGGGAGGTAGTAAGACAGACGACTGCACTTGGGTAGGTTCTTTGCTGGTATCAGTCGTGATGGTCTGCGGGAGGAGAAAAAAAGGAGTTAAAAGTATGGGCAAGGAAAAAAGATGAAATGAAGAAAAACACGAAACCAAATAATGAAAAAACGACCTGAAAAAGAATGCTTGTTGTTACAAACACGTGGAGGAGCTAGAACAAATAACACTGAACTTTCAGCGGACACATTATCAGATGTTACAGATAGATGTGTGTGACTCGCAGTTAAAGTTCGGCATTTCTTTCGTACTATCTCACACAACAGCCCGAAAGTGCGGCAGATTTTCAACGTTTGTATTCATTAATATCACCGTAGTACAGTATAAAGAAAATACTTCCAAACGCGCACAGTTCCATTCTTCAGTCTTGACTTGTGACTTGCGCATGACCGAACGTACAGCGTTAAGAGTCGAACTTAACGTGTCAGACACGGCATTTGTATTAACTAATCCTTCTGTATTGTAAGTAGGCAAAATATGTCACAACACAAACTTCAGGACGACTACTTTGGCCGATGAATGCGAGATGACATATAAAGGTTAAGTTGGGGGGGGGGGGGGGGGGAAAAAAAAAAAAAAAAAAAAAAAAAACAAAGGGGAAAAATTTTTTTTCCCCAGCGGGGCCTGCAAAGTCAATTTTCCCGGCGGAAA
>Ga0131853_10020558_pt1 | contig 11987 bp, 1 predicted proteins | sample TergutLab28metaG_FD_92764 | JGI IMG/M metagenome (GOLD analysis project Ga0131853, IMG submission 92764) | Labiotermes labralis P1 segment gut microbial communities from Petit-Saut dam, French Guiana - Lab288 P1 (version 2) (version 2) | ecosystem: Host-associated > Arthropoda: Insects >...
GTTCAAATTCGGGAGCCCCGACTGCCTCTTGCAATCTTGCCAGGTTTTCTCTCGCGATGCGATCAAACCGGCTAATATACATAAGAGGAAGCGCAATGGCCGCCAAAAAACCAGGAATCGCGAGAAGCGAGTTTTGTGCAATCATACTTGCAATTCCGGCACCAAAACAAACCGTCGAACTGATGCCAACTCGTATCTTTTCAGCCGGGCGTTTCATGGGCCCCTTCAATTCCTGCAGCATCTTTTCTCCGACTATGGTTCTCGTCTCAAATCGTTTCACTGAGCTGTCCTCCTAGGATAGATATATCAGGCTCCTTTTTCAAAGGAGCTGCCCGCAAGGCGGACTGAGGATTTTCGCCCCTACCCCCGCCGCACCTGTTTATCCAGCTGTGCCCGGGACAACACCAGCGACACGGGACGGCCGTGGGGGCAATATTGCACCTCACCTGAGAGCACTCGGCCCGCCAGTTCGCTAAGCTCCATCGGATCGCTCCGCCGTCCGGCCTTGATAGCCGCTTTACAAGCCATGGTGTGGAATACTTCATCCCGGATTCCTGAAAAATCCGGTGTCCGACCCAGGGCAAGTCCCTCGGCCAGCTCTGTGAGAAAGGCCGGCATGTCGTCCAGGTCATTCTCCGTCGGCACCTGGCGAACCGCCACCGTCCCCGGGCCCATCTGTGTGAGCTCAAAGCCAAAGTGGACGAGGACTGCCTCCTGTTCCGTCAAAACAGCGGTGAGTTCCGGCCCCAGATCCACCGTCAGGGGGGCAAGCAATGGCTGTGGCATGGCATTGTAATCTTCAGCTTTGAGAAGGTCGAAGAGAATGCGCTCGTGGGCGGCATGTTTGTCAATAAAGAGCAAATCGTTCTCCCGTTCCACCAGGATGTAGGTATTTAGGGCCTCCCCGATGACGCGGTGAGGGGGCGGCACCTCCGCCGCAAACGGGCGCACACTGTGCCCCCCAACAGGGGGTTCCGCAAAGGTATCCGGCGGTATGTAGGGGCGAACTGTGTTCGCCCGTTGGGACATGTCCGCCGCCTTTGGGGCCGGGCGATCGGGGTCGATCGTCCCTACAGGGGTATCTGCCGCCGATGGGGACGGGCGAACACAGTTCGCCCCTGCAGAGGCCTGCGACACCTCCACAAACAGCGGACCTTCTTCCGGCAAAGAAATGATCCCCTGATGGAGCACCTGAATCGCGTCCCGCAGAGCGCCCTCCCCCATCTCTAAGGGCCGGGGATAGGCTGCGTCCTGACGGAAGAGGGGCGGCGCATCCCGCGTCCGCTCCGGCGGATTCGCGGGCAGAGGGGCATCCAACACTTTCCGCGTATCTTTGGACAGAGTGATCTCCGGCATGTATTGACTTTGCTCCAAGGCCTGGAGCACGCTGTAATACACCCCGTCGAACACCTGTTTTTCATCTACAAACTTCACTTCCGTCTTGGCCGGATGGACATTTACATCCACCGCCCCCAAGCCCAGGGTGATATACAGCACAGCACCTGGGAATTTTCCAGTAAACTGGACGTTTTTATAGGCCTGTTCCAAAGCCGCCTGTAACAGCTTTGACCGAACCAATCTGCCATTGACGTAAAACCACTGGTAGTTCCTGCTGCCTCTGGCATGGGCAGGCGCGGTGGCAAATCCCGACACGCCCACTGTCTCTCCCTGACTCTTCACTTCGATGAGCTCTTTGGCAAACTCCCGGCCCAGGAGGGTATAGATGGCTGAACGAACGCTCCCGTCTCCCGGTGTATGGTATTCCTCCCGGCCGTCCCGGATATAGCGAAAGCTCACAGCCGGATGAGAGAGGGCCACACTCACCAACATGGCGGTGATGGCGGCGGCTTCGGCCTTATCCGTCTTCATGAACTTGAGCCGGGCGGGGGTATTGAAAAAGAGGTCTCGTACGATGATCGTGGTTCCCGGCGGGCAGCCGGCCGGGGCGGCTGTGATGATCTGTCCGGCCTCCAGCGTGACGGAAGTCCCCTCTGTGGCGCCTTCTGTCCGGGTGAGGAGATCGATCCGGCTCACGGCGGAGATGGCGGCCAAGGCTTCCCCGCGAAAACCCAAGGTTCCGATGGCCTCTAAGTCTCTGCCTGTCCGAAGTTTGCTGGTGGCATAGCGCTGGAAGGCCATTTTGGCATCGTCCGTGTCCATCCCGCAGCCATTGTCCGTCACGCGGATGTAGGTCATCCCTCCGCCTTGGATTTCCAGGGTAATCGTGCCTGCTCCTGCGTCCAAGGCGTTTTCGATGAGCTCCTTGACCACGTTGGCAGGCCGCTCTACCACTTCGCCCGCGGCGATCAGGTCGGCCACATGGGCGTCTAATTGTCTGATAATGGCCATAGGGATATTTCCTTTTCTTGAGTTTCCCTCGCTTACAGCGGGGGAACATAGAGGTTTTCATTATACCACGCTTTCCGCTATCAAACAAGGCATGCAAAAGCCTCCCGCTGTAGGATTTTCCCTACGACAGGAGGCTTGCTAATCTGTCAGGGCAGTGACACGGGGCAAATTTGTTCGCCGCCCATGCCGATGGCCTTATTGCGGATCATGTTTGCGATGGGCGCCAATACGCCTCCCCGCAAAGGGCAACCGCCCCACATAAACATAACTCGCACACCACCATCGCTCTCATCGACCTGAAGTCGGCGATCGCACCGCCAAATAGTATGGTTGCCGCAGCGTCTCCTGACGTGCTTGCGCCGCAGCCCTCGTCAACTAGATGTTGTACACCCGCCAGGGACCCAGTTTTGCTTGTTTTGCATAGATTGCCACACCGCCGCCCAGGGCCAGCAGGATCGTGAGCAAACCTCCTATCAGGAAGATGTCTCTGCCCACACCGCCCAAAGCGGGTAAATCCAGGATCGGTCTATTCCCCACATACCAGACGCCGGTTCCGGCTGCACTGGTTCCGGGGTTGTGCGCAAAGGCCGGGATGTGGTGGTGAATTACCGTCTGGATGCGGAGCCAGGAGCCGGTCGCTATCTCAACACAGTAATCACAGTTGACGCCGCAAGGTGCGTCTCGGAGTTCGAACCGCCATTGGCCGTGGGGGAGTTCAAATCCGTCTGGGGCCTGAGTCTCCACCAGCTGGAAGTAGGTAAGACGAGGATCCAGGTACACCACCATGGGGGTAGCGACACCGGCCACTCCTACGCTCACGCCAGACCACACCTGGGTCCATTGATTCGCGCCGGGGCCAATGTTGGCTTCGGTAATCAGCTGATCCGGCGCGGAGCCGGAGCCGTTCCAGGCGAACATGGAGAAATGCGCGTTGCCTAAGAGGAAAGTGTTGATCGTATTCCAGTTGGCGCCCGCACCCAGGCTCACCTCGCTGTAGAGCCGCTGATCCGTCTTGTGGAAGACGAAACGGACAGCGGGCACATTCGCCACAACCCGGCCACTGATCCCCGTTGTAAAGGCAGGTGCGTCGCCCTGGGCTGTGATGGTCATCACACGGTTCACGATGGTGATCGCCCAGTGGCCGTTCGGCACCAGAAAACCTGTGGGCGCTGCGGTCTCATACAGTCGATAGACACCATTGTTGGGGAACTGATACAAGAATTCCACGCGCCCAGTTGTAGCAGCGCTGATCCGTTCCTCCACGAAATTCCAGTTGTACTCACCCGGTGAGATTTGCGTACCGCGCCGATACAGGCGGAAGGTCGCCCCCGGCAAGGCTTCGCCGGCATTGTCCACTTTGGTGAACTCCAGCAGCAGGTAGCGGTAGTTCACTACATGCCACGAATAGTTGACACCCAGGGAGTTGATGTCATGGTTTGTGAAAGCGTGCCCTGCCCCGCCTACGGTCACAGTGTCCGGCTCGACCTGGGGATTGTTCTCCGCCAGAAGCGTATTCACCTCCAAACCATTGCGGGCATGGTTGTGGGCAAACACCACGGGAGACGCGATGGTGACCCAATCGATCTCTTGCTCGCCGTCGTGGGGTGTAAACAACCCGCCACCGTCGTCAGCTGTGTTATGGGTAACGCTGCCGCTGTGGATATTGACAGTGCCGCCAGGTATGATGATGTCGATATCTGTGTAATGAATAAAGGGAGCGTCACAGCAGCAGAAACCAGAATCAGGACCATTACAGCAGCAAAAGCCGTGACAACAATGTAGTTGCATTGAGAGTTCGGTCACGATTTCTCTGCCTTCTTCCAGGAACATGCCGCCGCCGTTTTGCCCCGCTGCGTTTTGGGTGATCTGGCCGTCATGCATCTCAAACATACCCGTGAGACTGTCTCCAATTTGGAGTCCACAGCAAGACGAGCAGTACCATATCGCGGGGTCAGCGCCACTCGACACATACACGCCGCCGCCGTCGATGGCGGCCGTGTTGAACGCAATTGTCCCGCCCACCCCGGAGTCCGGCATCGTAAATGTAGCGCCAATCGACACAAACACCCCGCCGCCGCGATCGGCTGAATTCCCATATGCGGAATTGTTCACACTGCCGATGATGCCGCCGTGCATGGCGAAAGGACTCATCAGGCCCGCAACGAATACGCCGCCACCATTTTGAGCAGCTGTGTTGTTGTAAATTGTGCCATTGTGCATGGTAAAACTATTGGGATGCTGTGATGTTGATCCGGAGCCAGTGTGTACACCGCCACCCGTCGTTTGGGTCTGATTGGAGTGAATCATGCCGCCGTGCATCGTAATATGATTGCCACCCATTCCGCCCATGTGGATACCGCCGCCTGGCTGTACCGACGTATTGTTATAGATGCGGGCAGTGTCACTGATCGTGACTATCACAGCGCAGCACATGCCAATCCCGCCTCCGTGCCCATTGGAGCGATTGCCGCTGATTCTTCCACCTGTCATCTCAAAGAAGGTAGGCGTCCGAACCCCGTCAAACGATACGCCACCGCCGCCGAATCGGTTGTTGGTAGAGGTGGAAATGTTGTTGATAATGTGGCCGTCATGCATAATGAGCCCGCCGCCAGTTCGCACCGCCACACCGCCGCCTTCCACACCGCGGTTATTCGATATTGTGGCGTTTTCGTGGGTCAGAAGTAAGCGACTGCTGATGTTCGCGACGTGAACACCTCCTGAATCTGCGGTGGCGTTCGCCGGCAATGCAACCCAATCTGCATCTCTGCTTAATGTGACATTCCGCAGTTCCAGCCTTGCGCCGCCCTGTACGATAAAATGCCGACCCCAGCCTTGATTGCGGTTCCACACTTGGTTCGCCGCCGTGTTGCTGTCCAGGATAATGTGGCGGTTGCCTGAAACCGTAATGGTGTCGATTTCCGCGAAATTTCCCGCCTCCGAACCGCTGGTCGCCATAGCGTAGGGAAAGGCAATGGGGATGCGGTATGCGTTGCCGGTTCCCGTAGGAACCTCCTCTATGCGGTCCGCCAGCTCCTGCGGGCTTCTTACGATCGCCATGTCGATGATCGCCGCAGGCGAAAGCGGTACAAACCCTTGCGCCTCAGCGGCAACCGGCGCATTCGCACGCAGTTCCGCCGCCTCGGCGTGGCAGTCATGACACTCGAAAGATTCGAAGAGCTCTGCCAACAGGCCGATGGCCAGGGGCGTCCAGCCCACGGGCAGCCACTGGAAGGGTGGGTTTCCACCCGACGGCAACAGCGCCGTCACTTCCCCGGTGACAGGGTCTCTCACGATGGACCAGTGTCCGGTTGGGAGCTTGAAGGCCGGGTCTACATTGGTCTCCCGCAGTCTATATTGGCCGTTGGGTGTGAGGTGGAAGGTCACCTGACCCGTGTTGCTGCTCACTTGCGGGTTCGTGTTGCCGTGAGCCTGCTGCTCGGCATTGGGAACGACCACATAGTCGTCCGCGTCATCGCACCAGCGATAGAGGGTGAACTGGGCACCTGGCAAAATGGTACCGTCCTCCTGGATTTTGATGAAACCAAACTCGGTGTAGGTGGAAATTCGGATGTTGTACACATACCAGGCGTAGGGATAGTCGTCCATGGTCTGGAAGGGCGGGTTCTCCGGATTGCCGCCGACCATAGAAGACACCACATCTATCACCTCGCGGGTGATGGGATCTCTGACGATGTTCCAATGCCCCGGGGGGAGCTCGAAGGCCGGGAGCACTGCGGTTTCCCGCAGTCTGTACTCACCCTCAGGGGTGAGTGCAAAGCTTAGCTGGCCGTTGACACCGCTGGTCTGCGGATTGCCGCCGGGCTGCTCATTGTTTGGAACCGGGAGCCAGTCATCCGCGTCGTCGCACCAACGGTAGAGAACGAACTCGGCCCCTGGGAGCGGTGCGCCGTCGCAGTCGGTTTTGATGAAGAGAAATTCAGTGAGGTTGATGCGCACGTTGGCCACTCGCCACTCGTAAATCTCGCCGTCCATCGTATTGATATCGTGGTTGGTAAAAGGGTGCGCGGAGGGACCCACGGTCACCATGCCCGGATTGACATGCAAATTGAGGTTCGCAAGATCTGTGTTGACGCCCAAACCGTTGCGGGCAACGTTCTGCTGAAACACAACCGGGGGATGGATGGTGAGTGAGGGAACAAGCTCGTCGTTATGCGCCACAAACAATCCGCCACCGTCATTCGCCGTGTTGCGGGTCACGCTGCCACCGTGCAGGGTGACATTGGCATTGGGCATCAGTATACCGAGACCGGTGAAGTGACGCGGGGGAAGAGGAACCCAGTCACAACAGCACATGCCCATCCAAGCATTACAGCAGCAATAGCCATTACAGCATGGGCAATTCCCTTCGCAACAGCACAAGGGTACTGTGGCTTCGTCTACCATTCCGCCACTAACGAATACGCCGCCGCCGTTTTGTATCGCCGTGTTGCGGGTGATTTCTCCGTCATGCATCACAAGCGTAGCAGCAGCACTAAAGCCCCAAGAGAGCCCACAGCAGATATGACAGTACCAGAAAGTGGGAACTTGACTCTGGACATACACCCCGCCGCCTTGTGTGGCCGTGTTGCGGGATATGACCCCGCCCGTACCGGTGTCCGTCATCACGAAGGTGTTACGGCTCACGAACACGCCGCCGCCGCGCTCTGCCACGTTGCCGTGGGCGGGATTTTCACTGCCGATGACGCCGCCGGTCATCGTAACCGGATTGCCGCCAGTGCTCCGATACAAACCGCCGCCTTGGACGGCCGTGTTGTTGTAAATGGCGCCACCGTTCATTGTGACGGTCGCTGCACCTGTGTGCACACCGCCGCCATTTGCCGCGGCAATATTCGAACGAACTGCGCCGCCATTCAGCAGAAGCGTATTGCTTGAGTTGTTGCCCATGTTTATACCGCCGCCGCTGACAGTCGCTTCATTATTCTGAATTCTGGCGGTTTGCGATATCGTGATCAAAGTCCCGCAACACATTCCGATGGCACCACCGTTGGCGGCTCTATTATCGCGGATCACGCCGCCTGTCATTTCGAGGGTGGCGAGCTGTGTGGATGGAGAAAACGCGTCAAAAAACACAGCGCCGCCTCTGCTCGTTGCTACATTGTTGTTGATGCTGCCCGCTCTCACAATGAGTGAAGAACTGTGGTGAATATGCAGACCGCCGCCGTCGAAGGCGCGATTATTAGATATCGTGGCTCCCGGATGATCCAAAACCACCCGGTTGAATGCGCTTGTCCCTGTAGCACTGATGCCCCCCGAGCTGGCATTGGGATTTGCCGCAACCCAAGACGTCTCTCTGCTCAGTGTGACATTCCGCAACTCCAGTGTGGAGCTACCGGTCACACTGAAATGTCGGCCGGAGGTCTGATTGCGGTACCAAGTCTGGTTTGCCTCGCCGATGCTGTCAAGGATAACATAGCGACCGCCATTGACATTGATGGTGGCGACTTGCGACCCCGTCGTCGTCGCTACGCCGCCGGGAAAGTCCAGGCGGATGATGTGGGGTACGCCGGTGGCGGGAACCAAGCCAATCTGAGTCGCCATTTCTTGCGGAGTCGTTACGGTCGCCCACTCCACCGGAGGCGCTAGAGGCATAATCGAAATATTTTCGCGTTTCACGACGTGTGCCCCGTTTGCCAGTACCTCGGCAGCGGTGGCCGCGTGGCAGTCGTCGCATTCGTGGTCCAATATCTCCTCACTCAGGTCAACAACCAAGCCGATGGCAGCAGGCGCGGGGAGCCACTCGAAAGGCGGATTTTCCGGGTTGCCGCCATCCAAAGAGGACTCGACAGCCACAACATTGCCGAATGCGTCTCTGATGATATTCCAATGCCCGGGCGGGAGTTCAAAGTTCGGGCCTACATAGGTCTCACGCAGCCTGTACTCACCATCCGGCGTGAGTTGGAAAGTCACGCGGCCGCTGAGATTGCTCACCTGCGGGTTGCCTTGTGGCTGCTCGCTATCCGGAACCGGCACCCAGCCGTCATCTTCGCAGTAGCGATAGAGGGTGAACTCCGCACCCGGCAAGGGCACGCCCGCATCGTCAGTTTTGATGAAGGTGAAGGTGAAAATGATGGGTTCTGATACATTGACCACATGCCATGCGTATCTGAGGCCATCCGTGTTGATGTCGTAGTTGGTGAAGGCATGGCCCGCCGGGGCAACTGTTACCGTCCCGGGTTCGACTTGCGGGTTGTGGGCTGCCATGCCGTGGTTGATGCCCAGACCATTGCGGGCCACATTATGGCCAAACACGACATCTTCGTCAATGATAACCCAGGGAACCGTTTGGTCGTTGTTGTGCGGCGTATATAGTCCGCCACCGTCGTCGGCAATGTTGCGCAGGATCTCGCCATCGTGTATGGTGACAGGGCCAATGTCGGTGACGAAAAAGCCGCCGCCGTTTCTGCCTGCGTCATTGTCGCGGATGACGCCATCGTTTATGGTGGCGGAATGCGCACCGCCTGCTCTGGGTGCAAAACCTGTATGGATACCGCCGCCGTCATATATGGCCTCATTATTGTCAACTCTGCCGCCGTTTATGGTCAGCGTATTAAACACCTGCTGCGGGAACTCGCTCGCCGAGCCCATTTGTATGCCGCCGCCGAAATCGGCTGTGTTATCGTCAATGCGCATGTTGGGTCCGACAGTGAGGTCCGCTGCGCAGCACATGCCAATGCCGCCGCCGGTGGAGGGGAAAGCCGCGGATCCTGTGGCTGTGTTGCCGCTGATTCTTCCGCCTGTTAAGAGTACGCTGACGCGGGACCCTGCTCTGATTCCATCAATATAGATGCCCGCACCGGTGCCGCCATGAACCCCCGAAGCGGATCTCGTCCCGCCGGTGACCGTATTGCCGGTGATATGACCACCGGTCATCTCGAATGAACTGCCTTCTAGTACGCTTATACCGCCGCCGTGCCAAGCGTTATTGTCTGCAATGGTACCGCCGCTCATCGTAAAACTGGAGCCGCCGGTGAGACCGCCATTCATGCGTACACCGCCGCCGCCCCACTGACCGATTGCCACATTATGTGCAATCGTACCGGCACTCATTTCAAATTGCGCATAATTGTTGAGATGCACGCCGCCGCCGACTTGGCTGCGGCTATGTGATATTGCGGCACCCGAATGGGTCATCATCAACATCGCATTGGTTGCCACCGTAACACCGCCGCCGAAACTGCCCAAGTCTTCTGAGCGAGACAGCGTGACATTGCGAATCTCCAAACTTGAATTTGCAGGTACCGTAAAGTGTCTGCCCGTTTGATTGCGGTTCCATCTTTGGTTTTGTGCGGTATGGCTATCGAGGATAATGTGTCGATTTTCCCAAGTGTCTGGCGCAGTTGTCGCGGGGAAGGTCCCGCCTGCACCTGATGTCGCCACGCCGCCATTGAAGTTGATCCGAATGCGATATGCCACCGTTGGGTCACCTGTCGCGCCGATGGCGCTAATGGCGTCAATCAACTCTTGTGGGGTCTCGACAATTGTCGGCCAATCTTCTTCTGACGTAGCACCAAGAAGCGTAATTCCGATATATCCGCCCGCCGGCTCAATCATTGACTCTCCGCGGTATGCAAAGCCCTGCTGAATCGACACACTCACCGGACCTACCGGACGCCATTCAAAGTCCGCCGCTTCTGAGTCCGAGCGATTGACGGACAACACTTCACGCGTGACCGGATCTCTCACGATCGCCCAATAGCCTGATGTCGGCGGGAGCACGTAGCCGTCCGGTGAGGCGATTTCTCTGATTCTGTACTGGCCGTCAGGCGTCAGCGTAAAGGTCACCTCGCCCTCCGGATTGGAGCTTGTTTGCGTGTCGATTTCGTCCCACCCGCCGTTGCCATTGTAGCGCTCGAGGACGAATGTCGCATCAGGTAACGGCTCCCCGTCGCAGTCGGTCTTGATGAAGGTGAACGCTGTGTCGGGGGGAATCCGCACGTTATACACATGCCAGGCGTAGGGGTCGCCGCCCACGGTGTTGATGTCGTGGTTGGTGAAGGCATGACCAGCCCCGCCCACGGTCACCGTGCCGGGCTCGACTTGTGGGTTGTTCTCCGCCAAGGGCGTATTCACACCCATGCCGCTGCGGGCGTAGTTGAAGGCGAAGACTACCGCGTCGTCAATGGTGAGCCAGGGGATATTCTGCTCGCCGTCGTGAGCGGTAAACAGCCCGCCGCCGGATTCGGCCTCGTTGTGGATGATGCTGCCACCCTGCATGTCAAAACTGCCTGGCTCCCCCCAAGCAAAGGGCGAATCCATCAAATACACCCCACCGCCGAGGACGGCATCGTTGTTGATGATTCTCGTGCTTGCCGGAGATCCCATCATCGTAAATATGCCGTACTCCGTCACAAACACCCCGCCCCCGCGCTCGGCGCTGTTGCCGTTTACGGGATTGTGGCTGCCAATGGTACCGCCGTACATGGTGACGTGGGCCATGCCTCCCCAATTTTGCGCGACAAACACGCCTCCACCATAGGTGGCGGTGTTGTCGTAGATGCTGCCGCCGTGCATGATAAAGAATGAGGTCTCGCCGCCAACCCAGCCGGTGCTTACGCCGCCGCCGGATTCGGCTGTGTTGCCGTGAATCCTGCCGCCATACATCGTAAGCCTGTTGTCTCCGCTTATGCCTAGGCTTATGCCGCCGCCGCTCACCACCGCAGTATTGTCATAGATGCGAGCGTTGCCATCTATGACGATGCTGGTGGTGCAGCACATACCAATGCCGCCGCCGCCCCACAAGACATGATTGCCGCTAAGCCTGCCGCCCGTCATGATAAAGCGGGCAATGTACCCACTCATGCCGGTGCCATCCAGAAACACACCGCCACCACTACCGGCCCTGTTGTTGATGATGTTGCCGGCGCGCATCTCAAAGATGGCGTTTTCCATTACACTCACGGCACCGCCGTTGAACCAGCGATTATTTGATATCGTGGCATTTTGGTGGTCCAGAATCAAGTGAGCACCTGTAAGCGTAATCCCGCCCGATTCGACAGTGGGATTTGCCACAACCCAGGGCTCTTCCCTGCTCAACGTAACATTCCAAAGTTCCAGCGTTGTCGTTATGCCAAGACAGCAACAGTTTTGATCGTACACGCTAAAATGCCGTCCCGATGTCTGGTTGCGGTTCCACACCTGGTTCGCCGCCGTGTCGCTGTCCAGGATAATGTGGCGCTCACCAGAAACAGAAATCATGCCGATCACCGGGAAGTTCCCTGCCACCGTCCCAGTCGTCGCCACATTGTCCGGGAAGGCGATGGGGATGCGGTAGGCATTACCCGTGCCCTCTGGGACTTCCGCGATGCGATCCGCCAACTGCTGCGGTGTCGTCACCACTGCCAGGTCAACGATCGGTGGAGGGGTAAGCGGAACAATGCCCTGGGCCTCCACGTTCACCGGCCCATTCGCGACCCGCTCCTCCGCCTCGGCTAGGTGGCCGTAGCATATGATGGCCTCATGAGCCGCCTCAAATCCCGCAATGAGACCTAGTGGGCCCACAGGCAGCCATTCAAAGGATGGATTCTCCGGGTCTGGAGACATCACATTCACAACCTCGCCGGTAATGGGGTCTCTGACGATGTTCCAGTACCCCAGCGGGAGCTGAAAGCCCGGGCTTA
>Ga0131853_10020560_pt1 | contig 11986 bp, 9 predicted proteins | sample TergutLab28metaG_FD_92764 | JGI IMG/M metagenome (GOLD analysis project Ga0131853, IMG submission 92764) | Labiotermes labralis P1 segment gut microbial communities from Petit-Saut dam, French Guiana - Lab288 P1 (version 2) (version 2) | ecosystem: Host-associated > Arthropoda: Insects >...
ATTCGTGAATATGTTGAAAAACTCAGACCCAGATGTTGGCCTGAGGAAACTACAATATGCTACAAGATTTCACTAGTCCAGTGATTGATAACTAATTTAAATGTAATTTTATATTTGTCAACATGCCACACCATATACATAAGTGTAATAATACTCTTTATGATTGTGCCATAATTAATTATTAATACTTATGTTAGTTTAATATATGAACTTCAAAAAATGGAAAGGTATTTACGAGTAAATATGTTGGGACCAGGCCCTCGTCGTATGAAAAAAGAATTTACCTTGTCGCGGTCTCACAAAGGTTGAAAACACTAATTTATATAACACACAACATTACTTAAGAAATCAACTATTTGTTCATTTTATGTGTGCTGTTTGTTCTAGTCATGTTGACTTCACTACCATGTGTAACATACAATTCTGACTTTGTTTCCTTTTGATTTTCTTATGGGACATTTGTGAGTTTTAAATACTTGAGACTTCTGTGTGAACACTGTTGTTGTTTGTATTCATTCTCCATCATTACCAAGGGAGGTGGATGGCAGTGAATACCAAAAGCTGCACCAACAGTTAACAGTGAAAATTAGCATGAAAATGTTGTGTTTTAATTAAAATATGTTCCGTCCTGATCCTGCTCGCAAGCAGTCAGCACAACCTGTATGACATGTACCATTGCTGTGTGCACAGTGAAAAACTGATGATGATGGACAGAGGAACTGTCCAAAACATGTAGAGTTTTATTCCAAAAATAAATTTGAGAAATTAGTGCATCTGGTTGGTTTTATTATAAGAACCTCTTAATTTTATATTTTGTCTTTGTTCCCAGATGCGAGAAATGGAAATTTCAAGAACCTTGGCAGAGCGCACATTACGTGAGCACCATGGAAATGTTGTAGAAGCACTAGTGTCACTTACAGACTGATTATAAACTGGATATTTGATAAAAGTATAATCATTGCTGGTGCTTGTTACAACCGTTGAGAAGCAATATTGTTGTAAATAAATTAACATGTCATGTGCTTCAGAAGTGGGGCTTCGCTGTACAAATTTTGAATGTAACACAGACTGAAATACAGCATGCATATTGTCTCTGCTCCAGTCCTTATCATCCGTTTTTTTTTTGCAAATGGACAGTTGAAAAGAACACATTCTGAACTATGAGAATGCAGTAAAAATTTGCTGATTATCAAGTAAATGGAATTATATACACACTTTTAAATAGATTTTATTCAAAATTTTATATAAATGCAGGTAAAGAACATTCATAACATATTTATTATCCAGACCAACAGATGCACAACATATATATATATATATATATATATATATATTAACAATATTTTGTATATCGTAAGTACTCCTGCATGTTTCGATGCACCCACATCATCTTCAGTGAGTCTTATCCTTTTACTTTTCTAAAGTTATAAAAATTTTTAATAAAATCAGTAGATTAATATGTTTACGTGGTTGTAATAGTTGATGATAGACTACAGTCTATACAACGTTGTGAGCTGTGTCAATTGTTATAATTACAGTATGTGGAAGTTGTTGGCTTGGTGGCTGTATATACAGGCCAGACTGTCTTATAGGTGTAATCCCTAAAGCTGGTGTTCCCTGTATGTGGATGTGATGACTATGATGAATTATTATCATACTTGTCTTACAGGAAACACCAACATAGGGATTACACCTATAAGACAGTCCATATTGTATATACAGCCACCAAGCTAACAACTTCCATGTACTGTAATTATAACAATTGACACAGCTCATAATGTTTTATAGATTGTATTTTATCATCAACTGTTACAATCACATAAACATTTTAATCTACTGATTTTATTGCATTTGTAACTTTAATGATTTTTATAACTTTAGCAAAGTAGAAGGATAAGATTCCCTGAAAATGATGTGGGTGCATCAAAACATGCCAGAGTACTTACAATATATAAAATATTGTTTATATATTTATATATGTGTGTGTTTTGCAGTTGTTGGTCTAGATTATAAACTGTACAAGATTCACAATACATACATTAAAATAATTCATAACGTAAATTATTTCAAGCAGAATTATGAAATATTCCAAGCTGTTCATCATATGTCCTCATTTTAGTCATCCTAACAACATCTAGTCCTCCCACTGTGGTCTGTAATCTTCTCCCGTCTGCTGTTTTGCAGTGACTGGATTTGTAAGTAGGAGTTTCATTGAATGGGATAAGATGTTAATTTGCACAGTTCTCATTTGTTCTCTGTATTTACAGAATAATTGATGCAGATTATATGATTGTGGAGATAGATGAAAAGACCTCCATTCTGTAAGAAGCTACTATGTTCCATCACAAATAGCAAGCCTTTTATTATGGATGTTATCTGGTGGCTTCTACTGAAACCAAATAAGTTAACTGGAAAATGACGTTGTGTATACAGTGTAATAGTCCAATTTTTTAAACTTCCTGCAGAACTCAAAATTCAAGTGTACATTTTTATATTCAATAACAGCCCATGATTTCTGTTATCACTATATAATTTATAAGCATCTTCCTCTTGACAGTAGCACTGAACAGGTTCCATTAGATCAGTCCTATTCATTGTAATTATTGGCATAAAATTTTACAATTGATATGACATGTTAACAGCAATAGACTGATTATCTTAATTAAAAATATCTAAGTTATTATATCACTGGAAACATCCACAGGTACAAAAAGTGGTGAAGTCTTCAGTGATCAGCATTGTAAATTTAGAGCAGAGGTCCACTTCAGTAACTGCCACTGTCTGTATCATCAGAAACGTATGTAATTGTAAATGGCTTTTGCGTCAGTATACACATCCATCAAGGTCCCATCCACAAAGGATTTTAAAGTGAGGTGGAATATAAACTTGTCTCAGGACCATGTCGCTTCCCATTGCTGCACTTGGCTCATCAAGTTAAAGTGATCCATCTGTGTTGTCCTGACTGAATGTCACTTAACCTTTGTTATAGACTGTTCTGTATGTCTTTATGAGGGGAATGCATTATGTCTGAAAGTTGCTTAACTTTGCTGTGATATGACATTCTCAGGCATGTTGTTGACTGAGTACTAGGCCTGGCTGGTGTGAGTACATTATCTGCACTAAAATTGTGATGAAGACAGGAACATTCTTGCTTACACAGTTTCCAGAAAATAATAATGGATTTTGTTTTATAGTGAATGTATTATTTTCTGTGTTTACAGTGATCTGCTACTGTATGTGTGTTTACTTACTTACTTACTCCATGGTGCAGAGTCCTTGAGAAGCTAACTGGTTTGCAGCTAGTCAAGAAATTCCCCACATTTCACGGAACCCGAAGGTTCACTACCGCACTTACAAACGTCTGCCACCTGTCTCTATCCTGGGCCAGCCCAATCCAGTCCATATACCCACATCCCACCTAGTGGAGATCCATCCTAATATTATCCACCCATCTATGCCTAGGTCTCCCCAGTGGTCTCTTTCCCTCCGGTTTCCCCAGCAAGACCCTATACACCCCCCTCTCCTCACCCATATGCGCCACATGCCCAGCCCATCCCATTCTTCTCGATTTTATCACCCGCACAATATTGGGTGAGGTGTACAAATCATTTAGCTCCTCGTTATGCAATCTCCTGCATTCCCCCGTTGTGTGTGTGTTTAGTGGACCATATACTCATTTCTGACTGGCACAAAATTTTGCACTGGTCCTTTGGGAACCCAGGTTGATAAGTCTGTAATTGGACTACTAGAAGACTCAATTTAGCATGGTTGAATACGGCACTGAAATTCAGAGAACTGTTAAAAAAATATTATCCTCAAAACTAGAAAGTACTGCATATTTTCTAACACTAATACACAGCTCCTGAGCAACTTCTCCACCCCTCCCTACCCTAGGGAAGGTTTACCCCTCACTCAGCAAGCTAATCCTTCATAGGTCAGTGGTTGTCCTTGAATGTGGGACCTTAATATGTAGGGATGGAACCAATATCTTGTTTCAAAATATCAGTAACCAACTACAAACCTTTGCCATGTAATATCCCAGAACAGCAAAGGCCATATATAACTTACTTTCCTGTTGTCTAGTCCAACAGATCTGATACTCTGTTACTGTTATTTTGTTTTGTTTTTGCGAAGAACACCTTGTATGTAAATTTTGTGTAAGTTTGTTTTAAATAAATGTGTTAGACATTTGTTGACTTGGAAACATGTGCAGGCATGTTTTATGATTGATCTCCATAACAAATTGCATGTGCATAAATCCAATGGTGTATTACTGCCAGTGAACAGAAAGCTGAAGAAAATCTCTGCGTGGTTGCCGTGTTATTGTTTTACATTTTACAGGAATGTGGCTTAAATTAAAATTACGTATTTTCCCAGAATCCATTCTCGTACATCATTTTTGGATCCACTTTGACCTTGTAAGGTTGCACATCTACATTGTATTTTCCCAGACTGTACGTAGTTAAAAAAGAACAATTGGATGTTTACTGTATGCTTTATATTTATACCAAGCTTCATGGAAATTAGTGATGTGATTCAAAATTGAAACATGCATGCACATATATATACACACACACACACACACACACACACACAGCTAAGTGATCTCATAAGCCTGTCCCCCCCCCTTGTGAAGGACAGTAGGCAAAAAAAACCGGTCATGATATTGGATGAGATATAAGTGTATCACAGTGGTGAAAACTGTGGTTGTGATCTTCTGTGTCATGTTTCAGTGCAGAACGGAAGGAGTAACCTCCTACTATTCTGCACGGTTTTGGAGGAACTTGCTGCTTCTGTCTTTTGTACCATGGAAAAGAAGGCAGTATGTTTTCCCAAAACGGTTGGAATCTCGTACCAATCTGTGTGGTGTTGTAATGTATATGACCTCAAACATAGTCATACTTGTCTCAAATGAGGTATCTATGAAATTTGTAAAGCTGTGTTTCAGCCTGCTTAATATTCATCCCATAGTGTTAATTATTTCTCCCTGTATGTAAAAACATTGGTGCATCATGTGCCTTGTTCCTGTGTACATGTTTCTTTGACAGAAATCCTGTAATATTGTTGGTTGTTATGGGGTTGACTGCAGCAGTCTTACATACTCGGTTAACTTAAAGCAGTTTTGAGATTTTCTCTTTAAGTGGCCTGAGTTAAAATTCAGATATTTTTGAACTGAGTTGTTGGTGTTGGAATTGACATTTTAGATATGTTATAGCATTTGTTCTTTTATAGTTTGGGCTATTGTTGTAATGTGCCTGGAATTTCCCTTCCAAATCATCATTCCAGCAATGCTGTATATCTGTGTGTCACAACAGTTGAAGCATGTGATGTCTCTCAGCTGGGATTTTACCTCTCATCTGGCATTTCAGCTGACCAAGTAAGAACATTTTAGTCTAATCAGAGCTTAAAATGTCTACGAATTACTACGTCTGTGTACTAGTAATTTTCACAGCATGTTAAATATTAAAAATTCAGATTCTGAATGCTTTAAAACATGACTAATACTGATGTCACGCACAGCCTTTCATGACATGATTTATTGTTAAAATAAAGTAATGTATTTGCAGCCTTGTGATTGGCCCTATCTTGGTATCCAGACTGACCAAGTGTAATGCTGGGAAAATCCTTGAGAACAGCTGTTCCCTTTGTGACAAGGCTGTTATCTTATCAGTTTGCCTTACTTGTAATGTAGTTGGCTTATATACCCCCATGGGTTCTGTCATGGAAGTCCAGGTGGAACTTTTTTGTCTTATAACTGCAGTTATGTCCCAGCAACCAGAGGGATTATTGGAGTATTGTGAGTGTTGTAATTAGTGTTCCTGTTTGTGGTATCTCTGTAAAGTTTCTGTGTTGTATATTTTCAGTTATGCACTATCTCCTGTATGTATTTACATGTCCTTTTTATTGTTATACTGACTATGAAGTTTTTATGATAAATTAATAATAATAAATTTGAAAGATAGTAACAGTGAAACAGTGTTAAAAGGTTCAATCATTCCTGTAAGTGTGTGATTGCCTGTGAAATGAACTCATGTATCTTGAACCTCAGCTGAAACATGACAGGTGATTATTCTAATTCATATAAGGGATACTGAAGTGTGAATATTCATGTCTTTGGGGATATGAGGCCCTGTAGATTGGCAAATAGTTAATGTGTCACACTCCAGCATGGGGCATTAAGAAACAGTAAAAGAGCAATTTTGAAAGTGCTTGGGAAGAAAATGGATACAGTGAGAAATGGCAGCATTTGTTATACCATAATACACATAGGCCCATTGGTTTAGATTGCAGAAATATATGTGGAAAATGTCTTGCATTTTTTCAAAATAATTAAAGGAAATTAAGTGAATGCACCAGAACTGTTTTTTGTGCAAACATTTTCAAACTTATTTTTATTATGACAACATATATCGTCATCAGCATTACTTTAATAGTCATGTACCGCTGTGACACAGAGTGCTTCATAGTGTCATTTTGCAGTTGCTGTTCACAGAACCTCAAGGAGATACACAGTGCATAACTCATGCATATCTGCCTAGCTGTCCACACTTTTCATCATCCTACTCACATGGTGGCCTGTACCAATCCATTATAACCCAAACACTACTTGAAGTCCAATTTGCAAATTTTAAACTCACGGTTCCATGCATCGTAATTCATTGTTAATAAAAATCCAACCAGATGCAACAGTATGCAGATATTTATTTACTGCAAAGTCACTCTACATGTTTCGGGTGTTACAGCACCCATCATCAGGAGTACTAAAAACTGTAACCACAACCTCCAGTATAGGTGATAATATCGGTACAGCTACTTCCCTCCAACGTGGCCTGATCAGCCACGTTGGAGGGAAGTAGCTGTACCAGTATTATGACCTGTACTGGAGGTTGCGGTTACAGTTTTCAGTACTCCTGTTGATGGGTGCTGTGACACCCGAAACATGTAGAGTGACTCTGCAGTAAATAAATATCTGCATACTGTTGCATCTGGTTGGATTTTTATTAACATCCAAATTGCAAATTTCTTAAAAAACAGAAAGGTATAGAAAGATGGATATGTAAAATAAAAAGTGGATTTTATTAAGTTGTGTAATTCAGTATATTGAACTGTATGAAGAGCTGTGTTGCATTGTCCTAGTTTAAGTAAAGAATGGAAATGATAATTAAAAATAAGACTGTAGTGTTCAACAGTCTGCTTCACTTCAGTTCCTACTCAGTGTTCCCAATCTTAGTCCTGCTTTAGGCACAGTGGCATCCCTGTGAAGCACCTGCTAAAATCACGCAGTCTGTACACTTGTCACAACTTCAACATTGCTGAAAGGATTTTTACTCATATTAGAGCTGTTTACAAAAAAGATTGTATGGGTTTTTCAGTTTTTATTTTTTTAACACCCACTTTATATGAAGACCTGAATGCATTTGTAGTGCAACCTGTTTAATATATATATATATAATATTTCAGACACCAGTTGTAGAGGGAATGAAACACATATTTGATGTTCACTATACCTTCTCTGTAATTCTTATTTGTTTTTAAGATATTCAACAAAAGAAGCAAGGTCTGTGTGTTTCTTGAACTTAAGATGTTTTGTACACACCAGTCACATACATATTTATTACTGCGCTTAGACTTTGAAACATACATTCAACATTACGTAGACACTTAATTTGACCAAAATACTGTGTTATACAGTGGATATGGAATCCTTAATACTGTTTGATTATTTATTTAGTAATACTTTGACTTTTTGCACACTTAAATAGGGCTAAGTATTAATTAGCAATCAGTAGATATATGTGAATTTAATGTCTGCTGTAGATGGAAAGTTCTGACTGAACAAGTGTGTGAACTGAAGAGAGCCTTTTTTTTTTTTAATTACTTGCATTTCCTTTTCTTGTAATTAATTTCAAGACGAGGATTTTAGCCTGTCCTTGATAATTCCTTCTGTTAAGTGCATGCTGCCTAAGTTTAAAATAGTCATATATCAGTCACTAATATGTGTTACATTGATTGAACTATATCTGTTGTGACATTTTTCAGTGTTCAGAGTTTTTTTCATCATCATATAGATCTCCATATTATTACATCCACTTGCATATTATCTGTCCCAAACAGGTGAAATATAAAGGATTATGTTCTCTGGGCTTTGAGTATGTTACCCAGTGCTGCATCATCATATTTCAGAAAAATCTTCAACCACCTTTCCATGAAAGCTTCAAGACTGGAACGTGAGATGTACAGTGTCCTATGTCAGGATGGAAAGACCAATTGTAACATACTAATTTTGGACAGGGGTTTTATGTGAGTAATATCAGTGACATTTACAGGGACATTTTTCACTGTCACAAATAAAACAAACTACGTATCAGAAACTACCTGGTGTTATCACCAGAGGGTGAAAGTAGTGGTGTCTGAAACATAGTGTTTGTTTTGAATAATGGTGACAATGGAAAAAGTTCTTGTGATTGTTGTTGATATTACTCATGGAAACAGCAATGAACATACTCTGGATAGGACTGTCCACAGTTTTGTTCATTCACCTTCTTGCTTACTGTTTTCTGTGTAACGTCTGACATGACACAAAACCAAATAAAAATGCAAAAATATGAAACTGAATTCAGGGTCAGGACAGACTGGGGTTTGTTGGGCGTATGTGCAGCAGTGAAACCTGTACAGGTCATTTGTATCTGGCTTCGTGAACCATGTCACTTTCTTTGAATTCATACTTTCCATTCTGTGTACAATATGTTAATGTTTCACTCCTTAAGAATAATAAATCATCAAGAAAGGTCCTAATACTGAGTGGGTATGTCAGCCTTCATATATTATGGATTTAAATTTGTTGTTAGTTGTATATGTCTTCAGTTTTGTGTTTATAAACCCAGAATGATTTCAAGAACATCATTTGTATCAGTCAGTTGAATGGCTAGCTGACACTAGTAAATTATAACAATTTTTTTGTACTTAGTGTTGAATGACATGATTGAAATGTTATTTATCCTGTATGTAGTGTAGTATCTCCATAACCACTGTGGGGTGGGAAGTTCTAGCAACCTGAATATTAGGAGTGCTAGTAGACACAGACAAGAAAGGCCCACATATTTTACAAAGTGAGGTGGAAAAAGCTATCAAGGAAATGAGGAATAGAAAGGCTACCGGAGACGATGATATACCTGGAGATGTGCTCAAGTTATTGGGAGAAGGTGGTTTGAATATATTGACAAAACTAAGCAATACCATATATAATACTGGCGAGTGCCCCAGGACTTCACAGAAGTTACAATGATTGCGTTGAAGAAGAAGACAAAAGCTACAAAATGCAGCGACTATCACACAATCAGCCTTACTGCACATACAGCCAAGATAATAGCAAAGATACTTAGAAGGATTGAGAAGAAAATTGGGGATGTGCTTGGAGAAGATCAGTTTGGATTTAGAAGAAGAAAAGGAACTAGGGATGCAATCGGGATGATGAGAATAATAGCAGAACGGACTTTGGAGATAGATGAAGAACTGTGTGTTTGCTTCATAGACTGACAGAAGGCTTTCAACCATGTAAATTGGACCAAATTAATGCAAATTCTAAAGAGAATTGGCATCGATTGGTGAGAAAGAAGATTGATTAGCAAATTGTATATGGAGCTGAAGGTTAAGGTACGACTGGACCGAGGAGAGACAAGAAGTGTGCAGATTGGATGCTGTTTGTCACCAATTCTGTTCAACTTGTACAGCGAGTGTCTTACCAATGAAGCTCTGGATGGGCTTGGAGACTTCAAAGTCGGAGGGCAAATTATTGAAACTGTGAAATATGCAGATGACCTTGTGTTAATGGCTAAGGAAGAAACGGTGCTTCAAGGTATGATTGATAAATTAATTGAAACTGGTAGATACTATGGCATGGAAATGAATGTGGAAAAAACAAAAGTAATGAGAATTTCAAGACAACCATCCCCAGTAACAATTAAGATAGAACAAAAACAACTGGAGAAAGTGAAATGTTTTAAATATCTGGGTAGCATGTTAACAGAAGATGGAAGATGTACTTGTGAAATTAAATCCAGAATTGCCATGGCAAAATCTGCATTTAGCAAGAAGAAGAATCTTTTTACCAGCAAGTTGGATGTAAATTTGAGGAAGAAACTAATGAAATGCTATGTTTGGAATCAATGAGCAGAGGAATATCCTACATGAAATAAGTAAACGGAAGGCTAACTGGATTGGTCACATCTTACATAAAAACTGCCTTCTAAAACAAGTTATTGAAGGAAAGATAAAGGGACAGATAGAAGTGACAAGAAGACGAAGAAAGCATAAGAAGTTACTGGATGACCTTAAGGACAGTAGAGGATACTGTGAATTGAAGGAGGAAGCTCTAGATTGCACTGTGTGGAGGAATCGTTTTGGAAGAGGCTTTGGACCTGTCATTTGACAGATTACTGATGATGATGATGAGTCATTCAACTGTCCTAGGAGGGACGAGGTAACAGAGGAGATTGCATAACGAGGAGCTAAATGATTTGTACTCCTCACCCAATATTGTGCGGGTGGTAAAATCAAGTACAATGAGATGGGCTGGGCATGTGGTGCGTATGGGTGAGAAGAGGGGGGTGTATAGGGTCTTGGTGGGGAAACCGGGGGGAAAGAAACCAGTGGGGAGACCTAGGCATAGATGGGTGGATAATATTAGGATGGATCTCCAGGAGTTAGGATGTGGGTATATGGACTGGATTGGGCTGGCCCAGGATAGAGACAGGTAGTGGACACTTGTGAGTGCGGTAATGAACCTTCGGGTTCCGTGAAATGTGGGGATTTTCTTGACTATCTGCAAACCAGTTAGCTTCTCAAGAAGGACTCTGCACCATGGAGTGAGTCATTCAACTGTGACATTCCTCTTGTTACAACTTTTACAGGTTGCATACTTTAAGTAGCAGATACTTATAAGAAGGGGAGAGAAAATATGTTTACAGTCAACATTCCCACTCCATTTCCTGCCATGAAGCAGCAAGTAGAGTTGTTTCGTACACACTTGTATTATTCAGGTGCTATGTAGATAACATGTAAAAAATCCATTGTCCTAAGCTTGTTTATAGTTTTATTAATTTATCTGTTTGCATTGTGATGAATGATAAGATATTATTTGGGAAGAAAGAATGGTGAAGTAAAAGTGTACGGATTTAAATCTAATGCATCTGAGACTGCTGAGAATTCCAAGCTTAACACAGATAATATATAAAGAAGTTACTTCGTTTTTCCAGATTATGCAGATCGTGATATCAACCGCACTGTACATTCAACATGCAAACCAGGGTTTCAGAGTAATGGATCAGAAGACTGCGTACCGTGTCCAGGTCAGGAAGTAGCTTTTGTCATTCTCTGCAAGCATTTATTACAATAGTGTATATTCTGTTGGTGTTATACAGCGTTATATGTACTCGCATAATCCACCTCTCTCTCTTTTACAGCAGTACTTCATTTCTAGAATGGAAGGATGGTACTTAAGCCAGTCTGTCATATGAGGTGTGGCAATAAAGAAACTGGATTCATGCTCTAACCCTTTATTGAAAAAAAAATCAGACAATCGAAATGTTATCCCCTTCAATGTAGTCCCCTCCCCGATCCCTACGCCGCTCCATGCGAATTTTCCACTGTTGGAAGCAGTGCTGCAGGTCATCTTGTGTTAAGCTGTCCAAGAGTTGCATCGCTTTTGCTTTCACTGCATCCACGGACTCGAACCTGGTTCCTTTGAGCGCAGACTTGATTTTCGGGAAGAGAAAAAAGTCGCACGGTGCTACATCCGGAGAGTACGGTGGATGTTCCATCACTGGAATGTTGTTTTTCACCAAATACCTCTTCACAGATAGCACGTTGTCGTGATGAAGAATCCATGAGGCATTCTTCCACATGTCTGGTCTCCTTCGTCGCACACGTTCACGGAGGGTCGTCAAAACATTTTTATAATAAACCTGATTGACAGTCTGACCTTCAG
>Ga0131853_10020561_pt1 | contig 11986 bp, 10 predicted proteins | sample TergutLab28metaG_FD_92764 | JGI IMG/M metagenome (GOLD analysis project Ga0131853, IMG submission 92764) | Labiotermes labralis P1 segment gut microbial communities from Petit-Saut dam, French Guiana - Lab288 P1 (version 2) (version 2) | ecosystem: Host-associated > Arthropoda: Insects >...
CGCGCCAAAAAGTTTCTCTCGGATATTATCAGTCACGCAGCCCAAATCAGTCGCTAGTGCAATTTTACGATCCTCTATGTAAACACAATAGCCAACCGGTTCAGCCGCGTCATGCGGTATGTCAAAAGCCTCCACCGTGATATCTTTGACCATAAACTTCTCGCCTGATTTTATAGTATTCTTTTTTTCGGGCGCGACTTTGCCGATTAAATCATGGCGTTCGATATACGCCCAAGTTTTTGCCGTAGCACACAAAGAAGTGCCGTATCTTCTGGAGAGGACTCCGGCACTTTTAATATGATCCGTATGTTCATGGGTTATAAATATACATTCCAGCGAAGCGGGGTCTACTCCCACACAACTTATGAGACCGGCCTCCAAGCGTTTGCCGCTTATGCCTGCATCAATCAGTATATGCGTATTGTCCGAACCAATGTAGACGCTGTTTCCGTCAGAGCCGCTGGCTATCGGGCAAAATTTCACACTCATGACCCTATTTCCCGTATAAACTTTATTTTCTTCGCATCGTCATCTGGGCCGATTCTTACGATATCAGCACCAATGCCGGACAGTTTGCCTACAATATCTTCATAGCCGCGGTCGATAAACCTGGCGTCTCCTATGGTCGTGCGACCCTCAGCGGCTAGTGCCGCGATTATTAACGACGCACCGGCTCTAAGGTCAGTCGCAAAAGCTTCCGCCCCTGTAAGCCTTGCCGGACCCTCGATAACAGCAACTTTTCCCTCGACAGTTATGTTACAGCCAAGCCTTTTAAGCTCGTCAACATATTGGAAGCGATTCTCCCAAATGTTTTCCGTCACAAAACTTGTCCCGTGAGCGACACTCAAAAGAGCCGCCATCTGCGGTTGAAGGTCTGTCGGGAAACCGGGATATGCCCTTGTTTTTATGTTGGTCGCTTTAAGTTTTTCAGGGCCCTTGACTCTCAAGTAATCATCGCCGCTCATTATCGCACAATCCATCTCAATAAGCTTTGCAGTAAGCGGCTCCATATGCTTTGGTATAATATTTTTAACAATAACATCGCCGCCCGTTGCCGCGGCCGCTATCATGTAAGTCCCGGCCTCTATTTGGTCAGGGATTATCGTATATTTCGCGCCCCTAAGTTCCTTAACACCCGTAATACGTATCGTATCGGTGCCTGCGCCCTTAACTTTCGCGCCCATCATGTTAAGGAAATTCGCCGTGTCAACAACATGCGGCTCTTTAGCGGAATTTTCAATCACAGTGGTGCCTTTAGCGAGCGTAGCTGCCAGCATTATGTTAATAGTCGCGCCAACACTCACAACATCCAAATAAATATTTGCGCCGATTAGCTCGTCCGCATAAGCTTTAACAATACCATTTTCAACAAAGACATCAGCTCCTAAGGCTTTGAAGCCTTTGATGTGCTGGTCAATCGGACGATTGCCAAAATTACAGCCACCCGGCAGAGCAACCTCCGCCTTTCTATACTTGCCCAAAAGCACGCCTATCAAATAATAAGACGCGCGAATTTTAGCGACGGCCTCGCTTGTTGCCACATGATTTTTAATACTTCTCGGGTCAATCTCCAAGCGATTATTATCGGTTTGGCGGCATTTAACGCCTATATCATTCATAGCCGCAGTAAGGTTTGTTATGTCCTCAATATCCGGCGAATTATCAATTATACATACATCGCCGGACAATGCAGCCGCAGAAATAACAGCTACCGCAGCGTTTTTAGCACCCTGAGCAGAAACCTCGCCACAAAGCTTGTTGCCGCCGTTTATAAGTAAAGCCCCCATGAAAGCACCCCATTAAAAGTAGTGAATAAGCATTGAATACAATTTTGCATATAGTCGTTTAACTTGGAAAACGTACCAATGCTTGCGTGGATTTTTGTTCTGAGACGAGAAGTGGAAAACCGCGCATAGCCTAAGCTATGAAAGGTTTTTCATGACGAAGTATCAGGACTAAAACACATGCAAGAATGGGACGGCTTTCAGGTTATACGACTATAAAACCATACCAATTATAACACTTTTGTTACATGATGTAAACATTAATTTTTTGGGAAGTTTTGCAGATTGCCGCTGGCAGCCAACCAACGGCTATCAGCCAACGGCTGTCAGCCAGCGGCCAAATGGAAAAACGGGCGGAACAATAGTCCGCCCGTTTGTAAATATCTGATTACTTCAAACACTCAACCGTATCCCTGGCAATAACCAATTCCTCATTAGTAGGAATAAGAAGTGCTGCCACCTTAGAGCTGTCTTTAGCGAAATTAACTTCAACGCCTCTGACATTGTTCTTCTCGTCATCAATTTCAAGACCTAAGTAGCCTAAGTAGCTGCAAATTGAAGCTCTTGCCAAAGCACTATTTTCGCCGAGGCCTGCAGTAAATACTACCGCGTCAACGCCGTTCATAGCCGCAGCGTATGCGCCGACATACTTCGCTACTCTGTAGTAGTAAACGTCGAGAGCCGCTTTTGCTCTTGCATTGCCGCTATCAGCAGCGGCTTCAATATCTCTAAAGTCACTTGAAACACCTGAGATGCCTAAAACACCTGAGTTTTTGTTAAGTATATTTTCCATTTCTTTGACGCTGAGTGATTCTTTGCCCATAACGTATTGCATGATTGCCGGGTCCATGTCGCCGCTTCTTGTACCCATTACCAGGCCTTCAAGAGGTGTTAAGCCCATAGAAGTGTCAACCACTTTGCCGCCTTGGACAGCCGCAACTGACGCGCCGTTACCCATGTGGCAAGTAACGATTTTCAAATCTTTGATATCTTTGCCTAAAAGGCTTGCGCAGCGGTCAGAAACGTATTTATGGCTCGTGCCGTGGAAGCCATAGCGTCTAACTTTGTATTTTTCATAATATTCGTAAGGAAGCGCGTAGAGATACGCTTTTTCAGGCATAGTTTGGTGGAACGCCGTGTCGAAAACAACCACTTGAGGCTTGCCCGGTAAGAGCTGCTCGCAAGCATCGATTCCGAGAAGGTTTGCAGGGTTATGAAGAGGAGCTAAGTCCGCACATTCTTGAATCTCCGCCTTTACTGCCGGCGTAACTATCGTTGATGATGTAAAGTTTTCGCCGCCATGCACAACTCTGTGGCCTGCCGCACTGATTTCGTCAACCGAGCTGATAACGCCGTACTGTGGTGAAGTGAGCATGTCAATAACCAAGCGAATAGCTTCCGTATGCGTAGGCATTGGACTTTGGGCCTCGTATTTTTCTTTACCTTCGTGCTTAATTTTCGAGCCTTCTATACCGATTCTCTCGCATAGACCTTTTGCCATAACATTTTCATTTGTCATGTCGATAAGCTGGTACTTTAAAGATGATGAGCCGCAGTTCATTACAAGAATTTTCATTTTTGATATCTCCTTTATGATGAATTATATATTTTATAGTCCTTTAACTCGAAAACCATCCCATTCTTGCTAGGATTTTTTGCCCTGATGGCGCGTCATGAAAAATCTTTCATAGCTTTTGGCTATGCGTGGTTTTCCACTCCTTGTTTCATGGCAAAACTCATACCCACACTACCAAAAGCATTGGTTCGTTTTTCAAGTTAAATGACTATACAACGCTGTAAAGTCAAACAGCTTTCGCCTCCACAAAGCGTGACAAAAATCAATTTTATTGGCATTGAGTAGCCGTAATCGCTACAACACCAACGATATCTTCAGCGGAGCAGCCCCTGGAGAGGTCGTTGACAGGCTTTGCAATGCCTTGGGTGATTGGCCCGTAAGCTTCGGCCTTCGCAAGCCTTTGCACGAGTTTGTACGCGATGTTGCCTGAGTCCAAATCGGGAAAAACAAGTACATTTGCTTGCCCTGCGGCTGCGTCATTAGGCGCTTTTGCCTTGCCGATACTTGGCACAATCGCCGTGTCCGCTTGGAACTCGCCGCCTATTTTTAGCGATGGATTTGCTTCTTTAGCAAGCTTTGTAGCCAAAGCAACTTTATCAACATCCGCATGTTTAGCTGAGCCCTGCGTCGAATGCGAAAGCATTGCAACAATCGGTTCGGCTTTTACCAGGCTCTCGAAGCTTTTGGCGCTGGATAGAGCGATTGCAGCAAGCTCCTCACTGGTCGGGTTTTGGATAAGCCCGCAATCGGAGAAGATAAATACGCCGTTCTCGCCCATGTCGCAATCGGGCACAACCATCACAAAAAACGATGAAACCATGCTTGCGCCGGGTGCGGTTTTAAGTATCTGTAACGATGGGCGCAAAACATCTGCCGTCGAGTAGCAAGCCCCTGCAACTAAACCATCCGCAATACCTGCTTTAACCAGCATAATGCCAAGATACACAGGGTTTTCTTTTAACAGCCTGCGCGCCTCTTCGGCACTTAGCCCTTTATCTTTTCTAAGCTCATAAAACGCGCTGCAAAGCTCGTCCAACTTATCATAATTATTCGGGTCAACAAAAATCGCACCGGATAAATCGAGGCCTTCAGCCTTTTTGCTAAGCTCTGCCTCAGAGCCAATTAAAAGCACGTCCGCAAGCCCTTCTTCCAAGACCAGATGCGCGGCTTTAAGCGTTCTAATATCAAGTGTTTCGGGCAATACGATTGTTTTTTTATTAGCCTTAGCTCTTGCTTTTATACTGTCCAAAAAATTCATGGCACAAATCCCCCTCGTATGCTTTTGTTATAGTTTCTATTATAAATCCCTTTGGCAAAATAATCAACCTCTATAGCCCTATAAAATGAAAACCGCCCAATAAAACTTGCAATTTTAGCCCCTAACTTCTCACAATTTTTACCTGCGGCAAAAACGGCGTAACCACCACCCACTACGTTCAACGGGCATCTTTCACTTCGTCAGCGAGCGAGTATTACCCAGCGGGTATCACCCAGCGAGTATCACCCAGCGGGTATCTGTCACCAGAACCCAGCCGTACCCTTTGGCACGCTTGAAACCTGTTTCCTCGTTCTGCACTAAAATCACTGCGCTTTCTTTGGACACTTTTCAATTTACATGACTATACAACATAAAAAGTCCGTCCATCAAAAGCGTCGGCTCATGTTCAATCGAATCGCCCAAAACCGGCAGAACTTTCGCCGCGTTTCCGCCGGTTACGATGATGCTGGATAGAATACCCAGCTCGGCTTCCAGTAGTCTGATATAACCTTGCGCCAAGCAAGCTGCGCCTATTAACGCCCCCGAAACAAGGGCTTCGGTGGTGTTTTGACCGATTAGCTTTGGGGTTTGGTTAAGTGCGACGGGCGGCAGCTGCGCCGTGCGAGCAGTAAGTGCCAGAAGGCCTGTTTGAATACCTGCGGCAATTGCTCCGCCTAAGAAAACCTTGTTTTCATCAACGACATTGATAGTCGTCGCGGTGCCAAAGTCGATTACGACAAGCGGCAATGGGTATTTATTCGCCGCGGCAAATGTGCAAACAGCGCGATCCTCGCCAAGCACGCTTTGATAGCGCGAAAAATCAACCTCGCAAGTGCTTGGCTCAAGCCGTCTAAGCAGCACGTTCTTTTCGTGAAGCAATTGTGTTATAATCGCGCATCGCTCAGGCACGACCGACGCGAGCGCGCAACCTCTTAACTTGCCCCAAATATCTGCCCCAAAACTTTCGTCGATGAAGTTCTCAAAGTCCTGCGCGCAAGTCAGTTTCTGCGTTTCAAAAGAAGCTGTAGCATAGTTATTAGCCTCGCCCAGCGCGCATTTTATATTCGTATTTCCGATATCCATACATAAAATCAAGCCAAGTGTTCCTCCAAAGCCTTAATAATAACATCAACCTCAGCAAGCGCGCCAAGCCCTTCATAGCCACAGGCAAGCCTTGAGATACGAGGCGTTATTTCGTGCCAGCCATACTCTTTTAGCGTGGCAAGGTTTTTTTGCGTTGCTATATTTTCATACATCCTTGTGTTCATTGCAGGAGCTATGAGTTTCGGTATATCATGCGCCGCTAAAACCATTGAGCTTAGCATATCATCGGCAAGCCCATGAGCGATTTTCGCAATAATATTGGCAGTTGCCGGCGCGATTAATATCATATCAGCCCTTTGCGGCAAGTTTACATGGATAACCTCGCTCGGGTCATCTTCTTGTAGCGTATCGACAAAGACCCTGTTTCTGGACAGAGCCTGCATGGTAAGCGGCGTGATAAGTTCCGCACCATTTTTTGTCATAACAACATGCACGTCCATTTTACGCTTCATAAGTTGCGAAACAATGTCGGCTGCTTTGTAAGCTGCAATGCTTCCCGTAACGCCCAGGATTATCGTTTTCATCTTATCGCTCCTTTTTTTCGCAGGTACTCAAAACTGTGCTATATATCGCGTCTGCGATTTCTTGCTTTGTATCTGCTTTACACAAAATATCATGTCTGTCCATCAAAATAGCTTTATGATTATCGCCGTCAATATCGCGCAAATCATTGGCAAGAACAAGGTCGCAGGCGTTTTGTATGAGCAAATCTCGCGCGACTTGCACAAGCTCGTTTTCAGGTACATCAGAAAGCAGCTTAAAGCCAACCAAAACGGTTTCCGGCTGCATTTTTCTTATCAGCCCGATTACCTTTGGCGTATTTTCGAGCATAATCATTAAATTCGAGCTCCTCGAGCTGATTTTGTTCCCGGAAAGTGGGCGGCAAGACAATAAAATTGCCGATTTAATAGCGTCGAGGCTTATATCATTTTCCAATGCATGAAGCACATTTTCCGCAATCTCATCAACCGAAACGCTGCCTTTTGGAGTGAAATCACTCACAGCCATCGAATGGATTATGCAATCAAATTTATGCGAGGCAAATAGCTGCTCCATCGAATCTATCAGGCTTTGCACGCCGCTGATTCTCACAACCTCGATATTTTTACTTTGCGGCAACAAAGCGCGCTCGCCGCAAAGGTAGATGACTTGCGAGCCGCACAGAGCAAACTTATCAGCAATAATGCTGCCAAGCCGCCCGGTGGAATGGTTTGTTATGGACCTGATGTTATCTATACGCTCGCTTGTGCCGCCTGCACTGATTAGAACTTTCATTGCACTTGCTCCCTTGATTAAATATCGAACTCCGTCCATGCCGCAAAAAATGCACAGACCAACGCTTATCAGTAATTTTGCTCCATAAACTTCCTCAACCCATCTTAGCCGCGCAACAAAATCCCACGACAATCGCTGGTCCGCCGCGCCTTTTGGCGGCGCAAACACAAGTCCAATATTCAATCGGTGGAGCAATAGCCTGCAAATTATATGACAAAGCCAAGGATTTGTCAAGGTTTCAGAGGGCTTTGATGCTGTTTGTTTGACAATGCTTGACGAGAATGGTTAAAAGGCATATAATTCATGCATAGATAAATACGATTGGCAGTGGTGCATAACCTGCTTTCGCTAGATTTAGTTCAAATTTTGCGAAAGTCAAGGAGCGCACAACACGCAGTACTGAAGCGAAGTACAGGCGTGTTGCGCGAGACTGGAATCGGAAGAAAATCCGAACGCGACCGTAGAGAGCGGCTTTTGTCTTTAGGCAAAAGTTCTGAGATGGATTTCGTGAAATTTGAATCGAAGATAGCGGAATGAGGTTGTGCACCATTGCCGATTTATCACAAAAGGAGGTCGCTTATATGGTTAGCGGAAAATTCTTGATTCATAACAAATCGGGACTGCATGTAAGGCCGGCGGGCGTCTTAGTAAAGGTTATTCAGCAATTTGAATGCGGCGTTGTCATGAAGTTTAACGACAGAGAGTATAACGCGAAAAGTATACTCGGCATCATGAGTGCGGGCATCAAGGCCAACGAAGAAGTTGAGTTCGACTGCGACGGAACGGACGAAACGGCGTGCCTGCAAGCGATAGCGGATGTAATCGCTTCGGGGTTGGGTGAGTAGTTGGTGCATTTGTTTTCGGCGCAAGGCGTATGTGATGGAATGGTTGTTGGCAAGGCCTTTGTGATTAAAAAAGAGGCACGTAATGAAGAGATGATTAAAGCTCGCTCCGGGCTTTCTTGTCATGATGAGATTAAAAGATATAAGGCGGCTCTTGAGTGCTTCGAGCGCGACACCTACGCACTTATAAAAGGCGCGGTTCCTGCGCATCAAGAGATACTTGAGCGGCATGTGATGATTGCAAATGACCATCTTGTATTAGCGGATGTGGAGCAGTTAATTACGCGCAAATCCATGACGAGCGAAGCGACGGTTGCGACGGTTTTTAATAAACAAGCGCAGCTATTTTTGTGCATGGAAGATGAAACAATGAAAGCGCGAGCGGCTGACTTTGTGGATATAAAGACGCGGCTGATTGAGATACTTTCAGGTGTTCACGGCTCTGTATTTGAGCAAGTCAAAGGCAAATGCATCATTGTGGCAAACGAGCTTAGCCCATCTGAGATGATGCGAATTGAGCGGACGAAAGTTATGGGAATAATTACCGAAGCGGGCGGTTCAAACAGCCACATGGCAATAATGGCGCGCGCAATGGGCGTGCCGACGGCCGTTGGCGCGACCGTCATTGGCGCAAAAGGCTTGCTGGATACGCTCGAGAGCGGCGAGCTTATAGCCCTGTGCGTGGAAGGCGCGCACGCGGAAATTATCGTGAGGCCTGATGAATCCGATGTTAAGCGGCTGAGCCAACGGCCATCGAGCCAGCGGCCGTCGAGCCAGCGGCCATCGAGCCAAAGGCCGTCGAGCCAAAAGCTAAGCGCGTGTTTGGAGCGTGAGAATACGCAAAACGCGACGGTTGAGCATGAGGGCAGGCCAAAAACAACACCCGACGACGTCCGAGTTCATATTAACGCAAACATCAGCGGCACTTGGGGTCTGGATGAGCTGCGAACAAGCGGCGCGGACGGAATTGGGCTGTTCAGAAGCGAGTATATTTTTTTCGGACGAGACTGCCTGCCTGATGAGACATTGCAGTTCAAGATATACAAAAAAGCGGCGCAAATTATGGGCGATAAGCCTACAACAATAAGGACGCTCGACATTGGTGCTGACAAAACATTGCCGTATTTTCATACGGACGCGTCGCTGCGTGGCATTCGTTTGTGCTTGGCGTATGAAGAGATGTTTAGTGTCCAGCTCAGAGCCATCCTTCGCGCCGGTGCGTTCGGAAATGTTCGCATAATGCTGCCAATGGTGAGCGAGGTGAGCGAGGTTCGCCGGGTTAAACTTCTTATTGAAGCGGCGAAAGATGAGTTAAAGCGGCGCAATGAGCCGTTTAAAGACATTGCGCTGGGTGTTATGATTGAAACACCCGCAGCAGTGATTACGGCGGACATATTGGCGCGCGAATGCGACTTTTTCAGCATTGGCACGAATGATTTGACGAGTTATATCCTTGCGCAGGACAGGCTTGGCAAGGAGCATAAGCATATGCATTCGGTTTACGAGCCGGCTGTCATGCGCGCGATTCATAAAACCATCCAAGCCGGCAAAAAGGCAGGCCTACAAGTATTTTTATGCGGCGAAGCGGCCGCAGATATTAATTTGAGCGCATTTTTAATCGCGTGTGGGCTGGACGAGTTCAGCGTTTCACCGCGGTTTATACCCGACTTGCGCAGAGCTATATATGAAAAACCGGACACTCGTCCAAACGACGCGCTTTTGCAAGTCTTGAACATGACAACAGGAGAAGAAATCAGAAATTATTTGATGAATTTTAGGAGGAACGCATAATGAAAATAGCTTTTGGCTGCGACCACGCGGCGGTTGAACTGAAAGAGAGCCTTATCAAGCTGGTAGAGAGCCTAGGGCATAGCACAAAGGACTTCGGCACACATAATAACGATCGCGTGAACTATCCGGATTATGCAAAAGTGGTATCGGCGGCGGTTGTTTCAGGCGAATACGATTTGGCAATCCTAGTATGTGGCAGCGGCGTAGGCATGAGCATCGTCGCGAACAAAGCAAAAGGCATCCGAGCAGTAGTCTGCTCAGAGCCCTACTCTGCTAAGCTTTCAAGGCAGCATAATAACACAAACACACTCTGCATAGGCGCCAGAGTGGTTGGTCCTGACCTTGCAGAGATGATTGTAAGGGAGTGGCTGGCGGCTGAGTTTGAAGGTGGGCGTCACGCGGAGCGAGTGGGGTTGTTTGAGTAGTATAGTCGGATAAATTGAGAAGTGTTTTTAGTTCGAAGCAAGGAAGTTATGGGCTAAAGTTACAAGTTCTTGGGCGGATTTCGTTTCATATGACTAGGGAGTGGACAAAGTTCGTTGAATAAAGCGCGCTGTACCTCCTGTCATCCTGAGCGCAGCGAGAATCTTGTAAAATGAGAAGATTATTCACTACGTTCAAGATGACAGCTCGCAGAAATGCTTTCGCTATCAACGCAATTATCCACTCCCTGACTATACCCCCTTGCTTAGCCTTGCAATCCTTGTTATAGTATATAATCCACAGACAATACTCAAATCCACTAACTCAGTTCGAGGACTCGTTAATGAAATCATCTGACAATCGAAGTGCCGCTGACGTTGCAGTAATATCGCTTTTATCGCGCGGGCTTACGCTTCTTGGCAAAACAATGTATATGGCTATGTTCGGCGCGACGCATCCTTTGCTAAACGCCTTTACTTTCGCGCTCAATTTGCCACAGATTCTTTTTACCATGGTAGGAACGGCTATAAATTCGGTAATGATTCCGGTTTACAGCTCGCTGCTGGCCGAAGAACGCGAGGATGAAGCGAAGAAGTTCATAGACAACATAATAACCATTTCGATGGCTTTGATAAGCGTGCTTGTTGTTTTGGGTATGTTTGCGGCACCGTTTATAACTGATTTGGTCGCTGTTCCCTACGCAAGCGATGGCCATTCGGAATTTTTAACATTCGCGCTCAGGTTTTTGATGCCTGCGATGATTTTCTTTGGCTTTGGCGCGATTTTCCAAGGGCTTTTGCAGGCCAATGGGGTATTTAGGCTGCCGGCACTAATAACCGTGCCCGGCGGGGTAATATTGATAGTCTATCTCGTGTTTTTCGGTGAGCAGTTCGGCGTGGAAGGGCTTTTGTTCGCGACGGCTTTGGGCTTTTTAACCCAGCCGCTGATAATGCTTTATGCCATGCGAAAAATTGGTTATCGTTACTCATTTGCCTTCGATTTGAAAAATCCGCATATAAGAAAAGCCGCGCTGTTAAACATCCCGGTTTTTATCTCTGTTTCATCTTATCAGCTCAACTTCCTTTTTAGCAATGGCATGGCTGTGCGCTTTGGCGCGGCTGCTATTGTGAGCTATTCGCAAATGCTTGTCCAGGTTTTTGTGCTGACCATTGTCTATGCTGTTATCAGCGTGTATTTTCCAAAGCTTTCCGCGCTCTATGCCAAGGCTGATACAAAGGGCTATTTGGATAGCTTTAGACATGCGGTTTTATATATTACGTTCACCGTGCTGCCGGTAACGGGCGGTTTTTTCTTGCTGCGTTATGATATTATGGCTTTTTTGCTCAACTGGCAGGATGATTCGCTGGTCTATGCGGACATACTCCTCGCGGGTAATCTTTTGGGACTTTATGCGATAGGGATTATTGCAATATCTTTCCAAGAGATGGCGAACAGGGCCTTTTATTCGTTCAAAGACCCCAAAAAACCGGCTCTTTTCAGCGTAATCATGATGATAGTAAACATTTGCCTCATACTTGCGCTCGTGCCTGTAATGGGCGTGTATTCCATCCCTATAGCCTTCGCAGCGGCGGCAATTGTGGGCGGCGGCGGCTTAATGTTTTTGCTTGAGCGTAAGATAAAATTTATAAACCGCAAACTTGTCATTGAAGTTTGCAAAAATATTCTGGCCGCTTCTTTTATGGTTTTGGTTGTTGCGATTGTGCAGAGGTTTGAGCTTGTTGGCTTGTTAAACATTTTGCTTTCAGCCTTTGTCGGAGCGGTTGTGTATTTTGTGTCGGCTTATTTTTTGGGGATTGAGGTGCTTCGGGAGCTGATTAAACGATAATAGGCAGTGCTGCACAACCTCATTTTGCTATTTGACTTTCATAAAATTTAAATCAAATCTAGTGAAAGCAGGTTATGCACCAATGCC
>Ga0131853_10020562_pt1 | contig 11986 bp, 5 predicted proteins | sample TergutLab28metaG_FD_92764 | JGI IMG/M metagenome (GOLD analysis project Ga0131853, IMG submission 92764) | Labiotermes labralis P1 segment gut microbial communities from Petit-Saut dam, French Guiana - Lab288 P1 (version 2) (version 2) | ecosystem: Host-associated > Arthropoda: Insects >...
CTGTGGGGACCCGTTGCGCTGACCACGTGACACCCCTCTATCCGCAAAAGTTGGCACTAACTTCGCCGACCGGCGGCGGCCGCTCTGTGGGTATAGTTCGCGTGCGGACTAAGGCCACGGAGTTTAGTTTAGTTAGCCAGATACTTGTGCATGAGCTGAAGCATGCTGCAGTAAAACTTTTCTTCGTAAAAGTCGTTATGACTGATGGCTACTTTCCCCTCATTTGTGCATCTACACAACAACAGGACGTCTTAGCTAAAAATATCCCTAAGGATTCTACTGTTTGTAGATGGTTTTACTATGGAATATAAAATTCTCGAAATTCAGAAGAGTCTTCATTAAGCAGCACACACAATACTGCCGTTCTCATCAAGTGGTGTGCCTGAGTATGCGTGCAGGTTAGCACGCGAATAACAGGGGTAAGACCGTTCTCACTGCCTCGTGCACTCAAGTTACCAATGACATTACTTAGTTGCGACATCTCCGAGAGATGGCAGACGTTCACGACAAGCTGTTGTGGCCACCAGAAATGTGATATACGAAAAGCGTATCGAAGATAACACTATCAATCGATCTGTGCTAGCAGTTACCTTAACCAAAACCTGGAACTGTACTCTGAGCTTGCAACGAGTTGTATTCACCAAACAAGAAATAACTTAACACTAGACAGCATGCAATCTTACACCAACTCTCTGTAAATGCGACAAAATACCAGAAAGGAGTACTCTGTATAGGTGTTTAACATGCTTCCCTTTTACACAAAAGCAGTCTGATAACCCCCCAAAAAATTTAAAGCATTGTTACAAAATACTTATGTGAAAATTCTTTTTATTTCCTGGATGAAAATTTTGAACGCCAAGTTAAATTTTGACATATGATCTGAATTGACACATGTGGGCTTTGGGACAAATATTCCTTCTCTTTACTTACAAGTCTGTAATAAATATGTCAGTATATATCCAACCACTATCTGTAACAAAGGAAAATTTCCTACTTAAAGAGTATCTCTAATTGCTGCTAACTTACCCCATTATTTTTATTTTTTATTTTTAATTTTAGTTTTACCTTTTATTTGTATCCTTATTATATTTGATTACACTAAACAATCCGTATTGTCCTATTCTGTTGTATTTATTATATTAAATAACCATGTGATTGTTGTACACACTTGTATTGATGTCACCCCTTAATCCCAACAAATATGACGACTTCCAGATCCATATGGATTACGTAATCTTGTACGGATTTAGGGAAGGAAAATAAATGTTATGTTATGATACGATAACTTGCATCTGCCTCAGGCAAACTTGGCCATTTTTACAGAAAGGAGCTTATTATTCGGGAATCAAAATTTGTAATTGTCTTCCTACCGAAATTAAAGTTCTTTCAGATAAACCTAAGATATGGAAAATTGCATTAAAACATTTTTGTATTCACACTTTTTGTATACTGTGGATGAATAATGTAATAGACAGTGTATCATTGATAAACAATACAGTATGTTTTTTAAAGAGTTATATCTGTTAGTATGAAAAGAGAATATAAGACAATAAATTCTAATAATTATATATTAATACTATTTGCATAATCATAATGTTGGCAATTTTTAATGGCAAGTAACTTGTTGAAGTTTGACTGATCCCATGATATTTTCTTTTGTTTCAACTGTAACTCTATTTCGTCTTCGTAACAAAAGTGGACTTATATATTGTACGAATTAATTTGTGTACTTGGAATATTAAGAGCCGGTATAGGTCAGGTTCCGTTACAATAGTAGCCAGGGAATTAGCAAGATATAATTTAGATTTAGTGGGTGTACAGGAGGTTAGGTGGGACAAAGGGGGCACAGAAGGAGCAGGGGATTATAATATTAAGATGGATCTGCAGGAAATGGGATTGGGGGGTATGGACTGGATTGATGTGGCTCAGGATAAGGACGGGTGGCGGGCACTTGTAAATTCGGTAATAAACCTCCCGGTTCCATAAAATGTGGGGAATTTCTTGACTAGCTGAGAACCGGTTAGCTTCTCAAAAAGGACTGTTCTCCATGGAGTAAGTAAGTATGAAGGAATTTGTATCACGAATATAAGTAAAGAAAGGTACAGTCAAACACAACTTGTAATGTTTATATTCTTAAGGCGTTTTTACATAGCTTGTCTCAACGACATGTTTCGGCCTTTTCATAGGCCATCATCCGGTTGATCACTTGTCCTTTATAAGGTAACCATACAATATACAATGTTATGCTTTTGTAGTTAACGAGATCGCGTGTACATCTATAAAATTTTCATTTAAATGATCACAATAATAATAGAATTAACTACAAAATCGTAACATTGTATATTGTATGGTTACCTTGTAAAGGATAAGTGATCAACCGATGATGGCCTATGAAAAGGTCGAAACATGTCGTTGTCGAGACAAGCTATGTAAAAACTCCTTAGCATTATAAGCATTACAAGCTGTGTTTAACTGTAATTTTACCTGTATTCGTGACCCTATACAACACAACGGGGATGGCTCACCTGAAAGGAATTTGTATATTGGGGTTGTTCTTTTTTTATGGCCATTTCTCTGTTTGTATGGCGCCTTCATAAATTGATTTATGACATGTTCTATATCCAAAGGCTGAGACCATTTCTGGATTTTTTGGAATATAAATAAATAAATAAATATTAATACGTTTCAATATCGATCAGAAGTAGCATTAGGCCGCTACCGCGCAGAACTCTACTGTCAATGCCCTTTCGATTTTATGGCAAGCGATGAAAATACAGTACGGTCCTCGCACACTTGAGGCGATCCACTCAAACGATATGTACAACCGAAATGTCACAAATTGTAAAAGAGAATATTTGAGTGCACATGACAATAACCCCACATCACGGTTTTAAGTCATTTACAGTATGTCAGCAGTAGTTTACTTTACCTGATTCATGCAGTCCTTTTCCGATGTTTTCCCACGCTATATTCATTTTGTGCGTCCTTGTAAAACCACCGTATTTCGAGTAAAAAAAAATGGAGTTTTCTTCAACCAAGTTCATGAGTTTAATATTTGATTCCTCAACCATGCCTACATAACCCAATAACACACTAAAACCTGCAGTAACTCTGCCTACAGTGTCACACATCATACATCAGTGGCGATACGAATATGACCGAGCGATTGACCACAGATTACTACCTCTCAATACCAGACACGGTCTGCTGGTTTTATTTTATTATTATTATTATTCGCACAGTGCATATGTAATCAATAGATCCAGCCAATGCACTTAATAAAATACAATTTATAACAATTATCAAAACGCCTACATGTTTCACACCGGTTGCCATCCTCAGGGACAAGTGTTGTGGAATAGAAAGTTTTGTCGACTGGAATATCCTGAATGTGAAGACTGCAAGCTTTTCTGAAGTGTCGACATCTATTTACCATTAGACAGTTTAAGAGTTAATCTTCATCAGCTGTTGTGAGAACTGCGAATCTTGCGCCGTTGTCTACTGCCATGTCTTAAACTAGCATGATACAACCAGCCAGTGAGCAAAAGGATGAAAAGAAAATACCAGAAGTTTAAATGTTCTATTTTTGAACTTGTGTGTTGTCTTTTTCATCACTTGTATTCAAATTGAGATATTTTTCACGAAATTTGGTACGCTGAAGTATCGTGAACGTTCATACAAATCACAGGCGTAACTTGGCCAATAACACGGGGGGAAGCAAAATTAATTGATCATGTATATTAGGAGTCAAGCTGGAAAGAGGGGGAAGATTGGTTTGAACAATTCCTTAATAAACATAACACCCCTTTCCCCCCACTCTTACACCAGTTTTTTTTTTAATTTTCCCCTCTTCAACTCTGTAACCTAAGAAATTATTATTAGGTAAAAAGTATAATGGGGGGGGGGGACATTTGCCCCCCCCCCTCTCCCAAAGTTATACCTATGCATAAATGTAGTTGTAATTTTCCGTTGTAAATCCAACAAGTTAACAGAACTCACGAAACTCATTTATGCATTGTATAGATTGTTGTTGTTGTAGTTGTTGTTGAGTTGCTGCTGCTGTTATTTGGCATTACTTCTAAGAAGTTACTACTTAAATACAGATTCAAAATACCTCAGTTTGCACGGTCACCATTTTTGTAATCGTTCATGTATAAGCTGTATTTCACTTACAATATGCAGGCATGTTTATGTTCTATTTGTGTACTTAACCTTTTGGCGCCGGAATTATTTTTTTAATTTTCGCACACCCTGTATATAAAATGTGAATAACACAGGAACCAAATAAGTTAGAATTACGAAAAAAAACTGCATTTTGAAGAGAAAAAAACGGAGAGTATATACCAGGTTTAAAATATTCAATACCTATATTTGTTGAATAAATATATAAAATGCAACTTTAGAGGTTAGCGGTGCCGTACGACCACTATAGTTGACATTAGGCGTCTAAAGGTTAATTTCAAATGCCTCACTACAGATGGTCATTAGTTATTGCTATCAACCAGAAAGCTAAATTTCTATGTGGTTGCAATTTTTTTTTGTTCTACAAAAATATCTGCAACAAAAGCTTCATATTTTCCTTCTTTCTACATCTTTTCTGGATCCAAAATTAAGCTTCACTAGTGTCACTTCAACTTCGTACATTTATGTGTTCATGTTATTACAGAGTGTAGAAAACTAGAAACTATAACACAGTATCCTCCAGTTTCAAGGCAGCTAGTCATCCATTCCAGAGCTGAAAGCTCTTAAACTCAGACAGCATGGCTATGTACTACTCTATTCTTTTCTTTAAGAAAGGAATTTATGTGTAGTGTGAATGTCAGTTTTCAAGTGAAATATAGGAATAATTTTATTGATAATTCAGGCATATGAAGCATGTTAAATTTATATCCTCCTTATAGACTTCACTTCCATGCACTGTCAATAATTTTCACGTGTTAGGAAAGAGGACATCAAAAGAATCATTAGTTTTAAGCTAAAGCATCCAAAAGTATTGTATTCTGATGTGTGTGTGAGAAACTGTTGAAGTCTCTTATCTTCTGTGCAGAAATGAGCACAACATTTGAGACAAGTGTAAAATAAGAATTAAGGACTCCATATCATGGAGCAAGGCTCCATGATATGGTTAGTTCTGCAAAATAGGTAGCTATGTCAACACACTATGCATGCCACTATGCTGACACAGTTTGCAAAGAAATGCTTACATTCCAAGATGTAATATAACATTAGGAAAACAGCATTTATAGCACAGTTTTTGTGTGTGTCCTGGGTAAAGATATGGAAAGGCACCCAAGAACATGTCCGACAATACACGGAAGATGTCCTTGGAAGTCAAGTATTTTGTTGGGAAGGTAAGATGCCTGATATGCTGGAACTGATCGGAACTTCGAGTATTTGTTGAATGCTTGTGACACACTTTTTGGTATTGTTCAAAACACAACACAACACCAACAACGATTTGCTGCAGATCATTCAATGTGGTTGTCCAGAGAAAATGGCTTTGAGTGCTTTTATAAAATAAGTAAAAAAAAAAAAAAAAACATTGAATTTACATACCTCATTTCAAAAAAATTCTTTCCCTAAATGATGATGTAGAAGAGGTTTATGATGAAGAAAGTTGCCTTATTTTAAGTGGAAATGCATTAAAATACCCTGAAATTGAAGTAAATCTTAAATTTATAATCAAAGTATGTAAGATAGGATCTGATTAAGAATTACCAAAAATCTATTAACTGAAACTAAAATGAGTGTTATTTACCTGAACTATTCACTTGGTTGTCTCACAGTATTTTAAGGCTCAACTATTATTTATTCTGTTAGAAGTTCTTTTACGAGGGTTTTTATACATGTGTGCTAATTCAAAATGTTAAGCAATAGTGTCACTGCAAGAACTTATGCTACAGTCTGTATGTAAGCAAAACGGACTACACATCTACACGTGGAATACGGTATTCTAAAATTTCATTGAAGTGTCATGATTACATTAGAAATGCCAAATCCAACAATTATGATATGTTTTCCTATGGAACCAAATTTTTCACTGCGCATATATTTTTATTTTATGTATGTGTAATTAACGAAAATTTTGTTGTGTGAATTTTATTGATGGCATATAATTAAAATTCACATGTTTCAACAGTACATACTATCAACATTGTAACGAACTTGCATGCCAATAAACCATTGAATTTAAGCACATGGAGAGTGTGTAACTGTCACAATGTGTCAAGTTTGCAGTAACTGGACAAAAGATTGAAGAAGTGTTTAAACAACATTAATAACAGCACTAGACATAGTAATAATAACACTGGAGTGCTCATAATAATACAGTATTAGTTCTTGACACTTAAATTTCAAACGCTACTGATTCTCAACCCAGTCTTGCAGGATCCACAGATTTTCAGTTCTCGTGTCATATATTTGGTGTCTGAACACATCAGAATCCATAAGTGCAGAAAATCTCAGTACTAAATTTATTTGGATGTAGCTGAAATTACCAAACTGAATGGATCACAGATCATTTTACGATATAGGAACAAATTTAATATCTTCTGGCTTTAGATTCCATGATGATAAATGCCAGCTATGTTTATTGTGTAAGACAAATTTATTTGGGATAAAAAATCGTTATATACATATAAGTTTATGTTGAAGGTGTAATGAGAATGCCATTCATCATATCTTTAAACAAAGCTGATCTTTTCCAGTGAATCTGGAATTTTTCTGCAGTCCAAATGTATGTTGTTCTAAATATGACACCATAATATAGGCACAGGCTGATAATACTGGCAATGAACCCAGAAACCTACAAAGAAATAAATTATTAACAGAAAACAATTTTAAGCTCAAAGTTCACATCTACATTTATGTTTATTTCTGTGAGCTGCAGTAATGAGTATGGTATTAGGCAACTGAAGTGCTGATCTAAATTTTATGAATTGTGAAAGCCTGAAAATTTCTCTGTAGTGGGGCCCAAGAATAAAGACCCTTGGACGGTGGGGAGCAACTGCTCAAGCCTTCCCACTGTCTGCCTACTGTTACATTCCCCTGCAGACCCACCGGTATAAGCCAATCACCTCAAACACTGTGTGTCTAGGGGATATTATCATGTGATTATAACTATGAACATTGCTACTATCAGAAGAGCTATTGAATTCAGTAGGTGCACTGGATGGGGAAAGCTTAAGAGTGCCAGAGATGTGTGCTAGGGTGAATCAATGGAACCCTCTTCTATGGCATCAGGATAGGTCCCTAAAAATGTGCTCACTGAATACTGTTAAATTGCATGCGTTAGTTTCAATTGAATATAATTTAATTGCAATTGTAACCCCAGAGATGACAGGTGACGTACATCTTGGATTGCATCCAAATCTTATCTCCTGCATGCAGGTGGTAAACCAGTGGCACCAGTTACAATTTTGGCATTGACTGATACAAGTTCTGGCAGTGTTGATCACAGGTTTTGTCTATATTTAGATCTGGAGTCATGGCATAGTTCTGTGGTTCATTATTTTTTTGTAAGAAGCACTTTGTATGTTAGTTTCTGTATTTACCATGAATGCTGAAAAGTAAGAGAGCACAGCATATAATCCTGTTAATTTTGAATAATGATAGGGTAAATGTTTGCCATCTCTACCCCACACAACAACCAGTACATATACAATCCTCTTACCTGAAAGTCTTCCTATCTTCCTTGCAGTGTTTGTTCAAGTAACCAGTTTCAAGCACAATATCCTAAGCCTGTTTGTCAAAAGTGTGATGTACTCTGATACACCACATGCATCCATAGATTAGATCCTGTACCAATGACATGTATTTTCACAGTATTCCATAGCAGACATCAGACACCTACCATCACTAACATGTACACATTCTTCACCACTGCACTCATTCCTCCTATCATCTTTAGGCAGAGTGACTTCTAAGCCTGAAATTTTAACACACCTACATTGCAACAGCATTACAGTGCCTCATGTGACATGCTTATTCCCTTGTTATCTCTGGAATTCAGTGACATGTGTTGTGTTTATATCTTTTGACCGAATAATAAGCGTTCCCAAAATTTCTTCAATTTCTAAATTCATAATAAGTCCCCTTCTTTCACGTTTATCGTGCTTCTCAGGTAATTAGAATTTTAAAGACAATTTTCAAATTATTTATTATGTACTGTCATCATGAATTTGCTGAAACTCTTCTTGACTTGATATCCCAGTTCACAATACACTTAATTATTTTTATGGCTAACGTTGCTTTTCTGCAGACACATGATAGGCACATCCAGTGACAGAATACCCTTGGAGACAGAAAAAAAACATGTTCATTGTTTGAAAATAATTCATGAAGATGTTTGGAAATTTTATAAAGTGTAAGTCAAATAAAAGTACCAATTCAAAGTTATGTTTCATTACTTGTAAACAAGCTGAAATATCTCACCTGAAGTCAATGGTTTGGGATCCACATTAAACACAGTGTTACTATCCACACTACGACTGCTGCAATAAGAGTCATAGCGGGTAGTTCCTTAATAATACTGAGGCCAGTATAACTTAAAAACAGACAGGGGTACAGAGAGTATTTGGTATTGCCTGTCCTGTAGTGCTCAGCCTCTGTACTTCAGGAAGACAATTCCATTACTGCCACATGTTATCTATACACTGGATACAAAAGCAGTGGTGTTCCAGAAAAGTCAACCCAACCCCCACCCCCACCCCCCAACTCGATAAACGGGGCCCCTGATAATGATTAGAGAAGTTACTCCCAGATCTCACAACAGGATCTAGAATATTGACTTCTGTTAGAAGAACTGAATCCAATCTGAAAGTAACCGCAACAAGTTTTATTGTTCTGTACATTTGGGAACCCCATGAACGATGGGGTCTGTGGTGGCTTTACCTGCGGCACTGTGCACAACAGTTCAGTTTACTTGGAAAATAGAATGAAATGCTTCGCTGAGAAGAATACACTCTGGGTAAACTATCATGCCTCAATTTTCCAGAATCAATTTTTTTCAGATTACCTTCCACTGTGTGCCTCTTAAATTAGGTGTGTCCACCTTTTTGTGACAAAAAGGCACAATCGTTCTTAAGTTCTCTCACGGCCCGCACGTGTGAAAATCACAAGAAGAAATGATGTACCAAACAACTAGAACTCTTGTACAATATATATATCTACGTATATATTATATATTCTTTTTTAAATGGCCGTGGGCTGAGGCGACCCGCGGGGTGGACACGAGCCGGCCCCCCAACGAAACTGAATCCTGAGAGGAAGAGAAATGCTGAAGACTACAGGCGTCGGGATCCTTGTCATTCATCTCAGTCAGTATAATGACTGAGTTGCCCGCCTTAACACGAGGCAGCAGGAACAGTTAAGTACAGCCTCAACTTGCCAAGAATATAGTCCACGGTGATGGAGAGTGCAATGAAGCCGAAATTCCATTGTCTGGATAAGACGTCACACAAAGCCTCACTGCCTATTGTAGCGATAAAGTGTAATGATATTAGAATTAGGCAACATCGATATGAAACTAAAGAGTATCTGCGTGGATATACACTGTATTTCCCACATGGGGACGTAAAAGTTAAAGTGTTACAAATCTAACGAGGTAAAGGATATGTTCAAGTAAGACAACCATTATAAATTTTCTTTGTATTATAAACTCGCAGACGGCATTCCGTGACTGTTTTGCTTTCAGAGTTTTAGTAAGTTAACCAGCACTATGAACTTGACTGCAACACAGACGGCATGACACACAAAACTTTGATTTGTTGCAAACTGCTTATCTGTCGAGCTGGTCCAGACGCGCCGTCTTGGGTATCCCATTACTCCTGACAGCATTTGGCGCTGAAATTAAACAGAGTTCTGTGTCACTTTCTCAGAAATCTTGGTCTTTTAAGAGCAATGCTAGGACGACTTAACTTCCGGTAAGTTTGGTGACGAAACTATGAATTCTACTTAACTTCGAACTAAACTTAGATATTTATAAAATTCCTACATTAAAAATTATATGCTTGTAGTAAACAATTTCTGCACACAATTTCGTGCCGGCAGTAGCGGTAATGTGACAGGATTATATGTAATATTTCCTCCATAACTGTAACAAAACTTCTGACTTTAACATCCATAAACATATGAGCCGATTACAATTTCCTATATTCTAACAAGTAAAGTTTTCTACCGCTTGCAGACTGAGATCATGGGTTACAGTTCCACTGGGAGACGAACGGTGTGTGCGTTTGTCTCCTGTTCGTGTCGAACAGTGTCAAGGGATGTCTATAGCTGCGATCGGATACTTTATAACAAAACATTCATTATGGATAAAAACACAAGGTATGTTTGTCTCTGTGATGATGGAATCTACGCGGACTGCAACTCTTCCAAGCCCAGTGGCTACTTAATGTACTGCCAGATTTAACATTCAAAAATTCTACATTCTGTCCACAGAGCACATTTTTGTGATTTTGTATGGATCTCATAACAAACAGCGATTACTTCCCTATCCAAATTTAATAGTGGTTTATTTATAACCGAGACGGAGTGTGTTTACTTCGCGGTACGAGCTAAATGTAGGTTAATCTTATATTTTAGACGGTTAATAATCAGGGCGGGCAAGGCATTAGGAAACGGCGGAGAGAGGGTTGTGACGTGGTATACTGTGGCAGGGGTTCCCAGTTTTACGAGGGATTTTTCTTTCACTATTGTGCCACTGCAGACGTGTTTTTTTTTTTAAGTAACGACAAATTTCTGTCACATTTCATCGTCCCCTAACATTGTTCATGGAGGATACAAGTTCACTCACCACCGAGGAACGTCTCGTTGACAGCCTGTCGGTTAATGAGGAAGTACGAGGTGGTCAAATGTGTGAAGAAATAAGAGCGAAATTTGCCTTGCGTTACAATCAGGCAGCTTCGACTGAGGCTAATGTACGTAAATGGGAGACAGAAACCGTCCTAAATGTATTAATGTAAATATGACACGAAGCGGAAGCAACGGTGTAGCTAGGATTTTATGCGCCCAGGGCGAGCAAAGATGATGACCGCCATCGACGGAAATTACGAACTTTCAAAGTACTGCAATTATTTATTAATTTCCCTTATCTTAAGCCCAATAACTTAAAACTTGTTGATCGTAGAAAGTCCATCTATTTAAAATGTAAATTTTACCGCCCCTTTGAATTTGCCGCCCGGGGCGACCGCCCCCCCCCCCGCTCCCCAGTGCTAGGCCTCTTAGTGAAAGAGGCCATGCGGATCTTTTAGTGCTCATTTGGATAAATCGACTCTTCGTTGTTCCAGAGTTAACGAAGAACCGATATGCAGAATTTCAGATACCGAGATAATCCATACGATCTGTAATGAGGAAAGGCTAACATAAAAATCGGTCCGCATTTATCAAACAACTATGTGGCCACGTCACGAACATGCGGCGGCAGGCATGGCGAATATCTTCTCAACCTTCGAGTCCTGCACAACTTCCTTTTCGCCGATAGATGTGTGGTATACCTCAACGCAAAGTGTCGGCGTCCGGGGTCAAAAGAATGTAAATTCGTTTGAAGAAGTGCCAATGCGTGAACCTCCTACCTCGATGCCTTCCATGCAACGCGACGGCGTCAAGAACTTTTGTGCTTTACATTTAATAACTGTAATAATTTCAGAGCAATTGCAGTTTCTTTTTCTGTGCTGCAGCATCCTAATTCGGGCCTAGGCCGTCTAATTCTTGGGATTTCTAGATCACAAACCCAGTAGGACTCCTCTGAACGAGTGATCAGGCCGTCGCATATGCAGCTACCTACACAACAAACACGCCGGGATAACATCTACACCGTCGGCGGTATTCGAACCCTCAGACCTACGTCTTGGACCGCACGGCTACCGGGACCGGCATATGAAGATGATATGTTTGTTTGTTTATTTCGGCACAACAGCCCCGCCCCCCCCCCCCCCCCCCCCCCCCCCCCCCCCCCCCCCCCCCCCCCCCCCGCTCCCACCCC
>Ga0131853_10020563_pt1 | contig 11985 bp, 5 predicted proteins | sample TergutLab28metaG_FD_92764 | JGI IMG/M metagenome (GOLD analysis project Ga0131853, IMG submission 92764) | Labiotermes labralis P1 segment gut microbial communities from Petit-Saut dam, French Guiana - Lab288 P1 (version 2) (version 2) | ecosystem: Host-associated > Arthropoda: Insects >...
CTGAGGATGATCCCATAGAGGGATTGAAACATGTAGGAGATATTTTAAATCCATTTTAATCAGATAATGTGATTTTAATGGTTTGACAAGTATGTGCAATTAGTTGGTCTTAATAAATATTGTAATTTCTTTATATTTGTCACGTCTGTATTCTGAATTGTGGTGAAAGACCATAAGTAAGTAATATTTATGGTTATTTTTGTTTGCGTGTTAGAGACATAAACGCATATACATCTTGTTGGTTTGTTGAAATATGTTGAGACATGAGCATATAATTATAGTGTTCTTGTGTTTGCAGGTGAACGAATCCAATTTACGCAATTTGCTCACGGTAGCAGAGTGGTCATCACTGCTGGGGACTTCCGATGATGGTAAGTTTATATCCACTTGAGTTGTTAGTTTATTCGGTGCTCTTTGTCTACCCAAATACACATGAACTGATTCATACATATAAACACTGTCTTCCTTTCGCTTACACCACAATTTCTGTCACAAATTTTGACTTTATCCTTGCTGAAATCTCTATCTAAGGCAGGGGTTATTGGGAATCTTCAAGGCGTACTGAGAAAAATCGCGTTATGCAAATTTCTAGTGGAAAAAATAGGAGTAAGTTACAGCGAAATCTTACAGATCATTCATATCTTGAATTAATTACATTTTTAGATATTAAAAATTGAAGCATTGCTGGTTCAACTTCCGCAGTAGCTGATTGAGAAGCCGGCTGCGTTTAGCTGATGCATTTAAAATTTTCAGGATTCGACCAATTTCTTTCCCGTTTTACAGTGTCACAGGAGATACCCCCCCCCCCCAATAAAGTGTATTTGTTGGTTTATTTACTAAGATCTTCTCATCCTGTATTTGTTTATTTTCAAAGGCGTCAATTCAGAAATGTGCCGCAGAACACCGTGCTGGGCGACGGGTTGTTGCCTATCCATCTATAGTGCAAGAAATATGATCTAAATATCCGTCAGAATATAACTTCCAAATTCACGCGCTGCCACAAAACTAAAAAAAACTCATATTTTATTCTAGCAATGCCACAGTACATAGTACTGAACTTTATGATCTCAGCATATTTTATGCGCTATGTTTAGTCTCACTCTTAATGATTCACTTGGTATTAGTCGTGTCTTTGCACTTAGAAAGACGCAAGTAACATTAATCCTTGAGGTATACTGCTTTTTTGTTCATTCTGTATGTGTAGTGCCTTGTTGCAGTCAGAATACAAGTCCCACTCAATGGACACTTCACACTTAAATAAGCTATGCATTTCGGTGCTTTGGCCTAACTACAAACCACTAACAGTACGATGCACCACAGAAATCTTTGCATTCAAACTGAACGACATAGTGTCTTGATATCATATAACACACTATGATGTCAAAACTTGTAATTTTATGTGAGGTTCTTTTTTTTACCTGTACTCTGTTTGTGAAATCACCAGGATGTTTCCTTGTGGTCCGATTTTTAGGAGTTGAATCGTCAAACACTGTTTTTTTTAAAGTTATCTCCTATTGTTTCTAAATTGCAATGTATATTTCAGATTCGTTTAGACGGAAATTCTTCCAGATTTCCTGTTACGTTTCCTTGCATTCGAACATTAAGAAGCATGCGGTTTACCAGTTCCTCCTTCTAGTAAATTACATTTCATTTGCTCTGTGCTCTAGGGCGCATGACTGTAATTGTCGCAGCACGCGACAGCATGTGACCAACTTCACACATAACCTAACGCACTGCCAGTTCATTGTTCCGGACGTTACAATGTCCTGGACCACAGACCGAAACGAAAGGATTCTAAATTTTAAGAGTGTCCAAGAAAAATGTTGCCACACTGCTGAAATATGCAATGTAAGTACTTAAACTAAATAAAACAACACACTGTTACGGATAGCCAATTTGAACATCTCCCCCCCCCCCAAAAAAAAAAGACAATTCCCAGCATTTTTGTGCGCTAATTTCGTCCTCTGTTATAGTTCTGTGCTTTTGACGTGATATAGGTGTAGGATGAAAGCACAAAAAATGTAACACTACCTTGAAAAATGCTCCATAACCGAAAACCATATAATTTTTCTCGCCACAGCAAGCTTGCGCATTAATTAGTGTCCACCCAGGTGTTACAGCATGCGTTTTCTTCTTGCGAACTGTAAATAAAACAAATAAGTTTACATTTTAAACAAAACATAAAATACGCGAATTAGAAAACTTAGGTTCTGCATGAGGTAAGGCCATGTTAATTGCATCCATTTACCTTACCTTATTCTTCAGTCCCTCTTTTGTCTTAGAACGAGTTGACCTCTACTTGCACTCAAAGTAAAAGAAGTAGACATTTTTGTTTCTAGTTAAACTACTACTAATTTTAATGCGTATATGTTAGAGTCATTTACACAACAGAGCAGAGCTAGATTTCTGTTCGTGTGAGATCTCCATAAACCTCATTACAGCAGGAGCATTCGAGTAGGGGTGGAGTGCGTAAGATTATATCTAAGTGAATAAGAAACTTCCAAAACTTCATTATTGTCTTGTCTTCAGCACGTGCAGATGTAAATGGTTTAAGACAAAAACGGGCATGAAGAATAAAAAAAAAACAATTATCGATACATTAGTAAATCAGCGCGCACTTTGTGTTAAATCAGGTATACAACAGGTAACGGAAGATTTTTGTCAGCAACCCGCTGTAATTGATCTCCTTAAATACGGAAACAAATGAATAAGGAATATAAGGAATAAAACAAGAAAACCTTCTCAGGTCCGACAGCTTTATGCACAGCAAATTCCAAAATATGAAACATAATCCTGGCGGTCTTAAGAAGGAAATGCAATTTACTTTGGTTACAAATATATCATATTTTAGACATAAAGGTCGCTAGCCTAGCGATGTTTCTGGGACGCAGGAGAAACAAGGGAATTCTGGCCCTTCGCACGATTAGACGTCACACCACAGTGCATATTCACACCTCTTCCCACACATTGAACTCTTAATATGCCACACGTGCTCGTATACCTGTTACCATTATTTTAAATTGCAAAAAAAAAATATTTTGAAAAGGTAGTAAATGTAGTAGACTCTACATATTCTTTAACTTCAGTGATCGGCATTTATATCTTTCGTTTTTATGAATTTTAATACTATTGTTTTGAGTTTCCGTGTCTAGTTCCAACACACCGAGACGAAACCACTTATTTGGCTGCATCTGATAACGTAAAGGTGGTCAGGGCTAATTACTATAGTGCAGTGAACTGTATAGATATAACAAGGTATGACAAGGACACACTCGCATGGAAATAAGCATTAAAACTTATAGATATGAAGTAGAAACAGGAAGTTCCCTGCAAAATTAATTGTATTTATATCTATTCGAATTCCCTATTAAAAAGTAACCTTAAAGGGCTTAGAACCTGGTCGCTGAATAGTAATTATGGCCCTAGGATACGGTTATTATACGGTGGCTAACTGTTTGAAGTACAGTGGTAACTATAAATACCACCTTATTTAAAATAACAGACTTCACAATTTGCGTACAGATATGGTGAATGGGTTTCCTATGATTCTCAGGATACTGTCGGTTATTTCCTCTACAAAAAACGTCAGTCGATTAATCTTTGCTATGAATACGCCGTGTGTGATTCTGTTCGGCAGTAAATACACCTATAAATTTTACTCACTTGAACTCGCTTCGGAGGGTTAGCTCATTCCACGATCAACGTAAAGTCCGAACAGATGGTGTGAAGTTCTCAACTGCATAAATTTCTGGCCCTAAATGTCAGCTAGTATTATTACTGTTTTTTTTTTAGTTTTGCGAAGAACTTGGCACTGAAGAAGTGGGCATGTTAAATGTTGTCGGATTTGAATTCAAACTTTTGAAGTACAGTGATGCTGGTACCTGTGTACTTGCAAACAGACATGTCATACAGCTGCGTAGTTAGAAATAGGGTGTATTTCCGTGCCATAATTAATCAGCCTTTTTCATTATGGTTCATTAATCATCGTCATGAAAACAGAAAGCCGAAAAGAAAATTGCACAGTCAACATATTTTTATTTTGATTAATACAAAATTACCCTAACAAATATTACTTATTTTGTCAAGGTATAATATATATATCACACCATTTTAGGACCGCAGCGTTGGCGACACTGGGGTTGTTACCACATCACACATTTGTGCACCCATGACATTGTTATTGCGGATCGTAAGAAAGTAGTTAAGTGCGTTCTTGGCATGTACCCTAACGGCACGATATTCATGCAGAATGTGAAAATAGCACAAACGCAGGAGCGCGCACGCACGCAAAAACACAAACATAATTTGGCGAAGTCATAAATCTACTTTTTCCTTGTTAACTTCTTCATACCCACGTGTCCACTAAGAAGAAACAATGATTTGCCCTAAACTAATTAACAGTTACTGTGGAATTGCGTAATCAAATACTTCAAAACCGAAAGGATACAAGACAGAGGCTAAAGAAAAATCTTCCTTCCTTTTCACTTTAGTTACGGGTGCTTTCTACTGTAACTAGAAAGAAATTAGCATAGCTGTAGAAACTTCTGTTTTGGTTATTAGTTTAGGTTTCCTAATTAAAAGAATAGAAACGTTTGTTGTACAAGAAATCTTTTCCTACGGAAATATTCCAATTTCATAAAAACTTTGGAATGCATTCTAACACGTAATTAGTCGGTTAACATATTTAGGCCTCAACCACTGTCTCTAAAGAGCTTACCTGATAAAATTATGTAAATTATTTGTTTTTCAGTTTTTTTATTCGACATTAGAACAGTAAGAACTAGACTGCTGGATTGCAAAACATAAAGTATTATATTTTCAGTAATGAGTTCTGGTGAAATCTTTTCTCCCCAAATTGTAAACTATGTTTTATTTCTGATATTTTTTAAAAGTTTGTGTTTGATCAATTACTCCAAGGAAATGTTTGATTTTGTCCATGTAGACCTATTGGACGTTTAGAGAATTCTCTTTATTATTATCTTAAAGCTACAGTTGTTATATGGTCATATTATTTGCATTCTATAGGAGAAGAGACAAATATGGAAACGCAATGGATGTTAAATGCGGTGTCTTAAGCAGAAGGTGGCAATGCGAAATGGAGAGAAATATATCTCTCCTTTCGTATTCTGTTAGTTATTTTGTGTAATGATGAGGATGATGAAGCATGCGATGTTGATGATATAGGAATATTAGAACTAAAATTGCTATTACGGTTACAGTATAAACTTAACCCAGCTGCAATGACTGTAGCCTATTAGGCATAGCCAAGAAATTAACAAATAATTCACCTTAATACCTGACCAAAAAACTACCCTGGTGTGTGTAAAATATTAACTATATCGCCAAGTAGAGAGACCGATTACATATATATATATAAAGGTGTAGTCTGTGTACACAATATTAGACACGTTGTGACCCATTTTCAGGATCACTCTCAGAAGCATGTTAAATTATTGTTGGCAATTGTTTTCACAATATTTAAAAAATGACTTATTCAGTATACGTTAATTTACCACATTAGTCCTCATTTTATTAGTATTTAAATAAGCAACACTAAATAAATAAATAATGCGAGGCTTTACATACGTGCATTCGTGTGGCCTTATGTATGTGTCTGTGTGTTTAGGCCTAGCAGATAAATTGCATCCATTATTAAAAATACTCGGTTTAAGCATTGTCCGTGCTACTGCGTGCAGTAAATATTTTGTGTCCTATGTTGTATTCCCCACTCGTCGCTGAGTATGAGTCAAAAATGGTGCAAGCATGTCGGAGCTTACTTGCATATAACATATTTTATTATGAAAATAGATTTTGTTATACACTTACAACGGACTGCGTGATTAATAATTGATGTAGTGGAACAAAAAAATATATAATTTTGAAGTACATGCGAAATAATTGTTGGCATTTCCTCTAAACTAGATACAATAGACACACTGTCACGACTTTCCAAATTGGAATTAGCTTGTACAATTTGTTCTAACCACATTTAATGGTTATATATCAAATCTTAATTGGACTTCATTAGTGATACTTCCTCTACGACAGATATAATGGCCATATTTTAGGATTTATTCATTTATAATAAGATGGGTGTCAGCTTCATTTCATAATGTGTAACAGTCTGCATGAGCGTGACCCAGCCACAATCCTACCTTCTATACTGTTGACAGCGTGTATGAATAAGTCGCTGTTATGAAGCGCCGATTCAAACACGTTTTCCGAAATATCGTTATTATTGACGCTTGCCACTTGCCTTTTAGTTTAAATTTCAGAACTTCTGAAACGAGTCTGTTTAAAAAAGAAACCAGGAATCTCAATTTTGGAAGCAGGTTTCAAAGTGTATATCTTTTTTTTATACATCTATATTATTTTGGTTTGGTGTTACGCTCTAAGAAAGAGAATTTTTGTCATAAAGACGAAATACAAGTGTAATATTGTTGGATGATAATATAAGATGTACTGCAAGGCGTTATTTAATAAGTTTGTTAAATATATTTATACAGACTAATAAAACAACTAACGAAGCTCCGTTAGATTGTCAACTTGAAGAGGGGCAAGATGTTAGTTATTAATAACTACTGGGTGTGAAGGAGAAAGTTAGACTTCAAAAGGGCGCGGCTACGCTTAGTTTGAAAATCTACGTATTATGTAAGAGCATTTCTACCATAGAAATGTAAATACATGTGGTGGGGTGGGGGAGTTTAACTTTATATACGCAGACCTCTGTATGTACTTAACTCTCTTCGTGTTTAAATGTAACAAATTACAAATAGCGTGTTTGACGTCGTTGAAATAACGAGCCCTCAATTAAAGAGCTTTCGCCTTCTAGGATATTTGCATGATTCCTATCCCACCCTATGTTATGCTACAACCAACAGACCTCAAGCTGTTTTGTGCTGCCCATCGCACTTTTTCCACTACCGTGTGAATCAGAATAGCGCTGCTAACATCTTCACTTGTACAGTATTTCTTCTTCCTTTTATCACTGTGTCGTGTATTTTGCTTTCATCTGTACTGTTTATTTCAGATTATCCCTTTGCTTTATTTTTTCATGTCTTTTAAAAATTAATTTTTTATCTGTACCGGACTGATCATTATAACACCTATGTATATATTAATTTACTTCTCTTTATAAAAAATAAGTTTTTAAATGACACCTTACCTACAGTTACAGTATTCATATTAAAGATAAAGTAATACATGTTTCATTAATTATAGCTAAGAAAAAATGCAAGAGAATAAAATTTTCATAAATTATCGCTGACGGAAAATTAAAAAAAAAAGTATTTCACGAATTATTTCTTAAGGAACAATTTATATGAATTGTAATAATTTTGTTTTATGGATTATTGTTTAAGGAATATATCCAAGGGAATATGTTTTATAAATTATTGTTTAAGGAAAATTTTCTAACCAACAGGCTATTTTCGTAAAGAGAAGTCCTGTGTAGGTAAACAATTTTATTACAAAATTTGAACTAGGAATGTTCATTTCAAAAGAAATAATTTTCCTACTCTGAAATAATATTCAATTTGGCAGAACTTTCATATATCATAATACTTTAAATCGAGGACGATCTTAACGATGGAAACTCGTAAATAAATGCAACATGTAGGTAATTTAGTGTACTATGTTAGTTTAAAAATTATCGTACGTTTAACCTGCAACATTCAAAATTTACTTCACTTTGCCATTACCCTTCTTACTTAACAGGTTGTTGAGGTGACTTTTATTCCCGAGATGATCAGACAGGAAGCCAAAGATCCAGCATTGTCCTCGAATTCTTTATTCCCCAGTTTAATGTAACGGATTTACTTCCTGTCCTTTCCACTTCGCTGTATATTACATCCTGATATCTGATTGTACACTAAAATAAGTCTACCAATGCTGAAGCATAGTTAAATAACCTACCAGTCAAATGACTCACTTGTTATAAAATCATAGGGAAATGCACCACTAAGAAAAGGATTCTTGTTACTTATAAAATTCGAAGTCTTTTTTACAGACAAATTCGAGTGTTTTATTCCAATTTCCCTCCCAGTATGGCAAGCAGTAGCTGTTTTTTTAAAGACGTTTCCCCATCGAAATCATCAGAAATTTCTTCTCACCAAATCCAAGCTACATATCCAGCCGATGTTAAAATCTCCTAAAATGAAAGCTATCGAAAGTCAAATTTTCTCAATTTCAGCACCAGAATTCGCAGTGGTATGGCCTCATCTGCCCAAGAAGCGTCGCAAGAGATGGGCCCTACCCGACGAGACGTCAGCCATGCCGATGGTTTTCGAGGCCCAGACGCTGGGACGTCGGTTCGAACTGCAGTTACGTCCCAGTCCGGCGCTCCTGGACCCGCATTTTGTGCTACTCAGTCGCTGGAGTAACCGCACAGACATGCTGTCGCCTCATCTCGCGGAGCAGAGTTGCTTCTACCGCAGCGACGCGGACCACCGCGCTGCCGTCGCACTGTGTGGCGGCATGGTGAGACCCTGAGTGATAATATCAGAATTACGGAGTAGCTTGTCCATTTTATTGGGTACCACACATAAAAACGTTGGCGGAATAAGTGTTTAATATCACATGCTCCCTACTTCAATGTTGTGGGAAAGTCTCCGGCCACTACACGTAGAACCCAGAGCCGGCTTAGACGTGACAGAGAAGAGGAAACTGAGTTCTCCTGTATCCTATACACACACAAGCGGCCCCGTGTGACTCCTGACCCTTGCGTGGAAGCTGTCGAACATTACTACGTTTGTGTTTTGCTGACGTCAAATTCAGTCTCTAAATTACTCGTTGCTATCAGAGACTGCCCATCGTCCATCTTCCTTTGACAGAGTAGTTACGGAAGTCTCTGGAAAGGACTTAAGTCCACAGCTTGCTTTCGTGTTAACGAGCAGATAGATTCAAACTGTAATGACATTGATTAATTCTCAAGAAGGCCACGTTCGAGTCGAGATAAAAGCTTCAGCTTTCCTAACCAAGGGTTTTAGGGATCTCATTCAATTATTCCACACGAACTCCGTGATACAGAAACCTACCGTCTTATAGGTTAAAACTGCCAATGTCCAGATCAGCTACCCAAATTTTATACTTCTATACCACAGAACTTCTGCAATAGGAGAAACGCCGTTAAGTAATCTGAGAATCAATCTGGGGTTTCGTGAACCACGCACACAGAAGTACAGCCAAGACGGAAACGCACGGAGCATAACCGTGACGACAACCTACAGCATCATATCTTTATTCCTCAGATAACAATACCTGAAGTCATTGTGCAGCGTAGAAGTGAATACGAAAGCGTCATGACCTCAGGATTCATTCAAGTCTACCATACCCGTTCTTGAATTTGAATTATTTCAAGTTTGTTCTTACTGTTACGATTGAATGCCAAAGTTCAAGATAGGCTAGATTTACCGAACCGTACGAAAAAACAAGTTTATAATTTACCTATTATCTTTCACCACTATCTCGGAATTTAACTCTTTCTGGGATACGTAGATCGCCTTAGGGAATAAAGTAGCTGGCCGTTCCTCTACAGCCACAAGGATATTTTATTATGATACTGTAAGCGTATCTGTAGTGTACAGCAAATGTACAACTATCAGCTTGTAAATGAAATCGTCGTTAGCTAGTAATATCGCAAAGGCAAAAATAGGTGCATTTTGATGAGTTTTTACAATTTTAGAATAAGCTGTCTTCACGATGCAATTCCATAGTATATTTATAAACTACCGGTGTACAATACTTGCAGTTTATTTCGATAAAATGTAAGAACTGTAAGAGTTACTAGCCACTTATAAAGATATACAAATGTTTAAGTAAGCGTAACAATAATCACTTCAAGTATTACTATATGTGACAATGAAAAGCTTAGTGGACCACAAAAAATTTGGAATAGTGGTGATCTCGGATTTTCACAGCCGTGAAAATTCGTACTATATTCTTCTGGGTCATGACACCAGGCGATATCTTATGTGATTAGACTTGCTAAAGTTTCGGGAGGAACTTTTATCGTAAGTGTCAGGACCGAGGAAATAGTTATTTCTAAGCGTCGGTGCCCACGTACTGGAATACACAATATCAAGCCGCCAGCACCACAATACCTTTTGTCTAGGCTGCCTAATTCCGGAGATGTCAGGAGACAGGGATTCATTTATATGCAACTATAATAAATTTATATAATAGGCATTGATTTTTGTTTTCTGGATAGTGGGGGGGGGGGAGATAAGCTTTATGTTTAATTTCTGTCAGAGAGGATGATAAAGATTCCTGTGGACTCCTTCATGCGCCGTACGATGCCACCTTACTGCCAACCAATAACGATTATCAAGTGACGTGAGGTCACATCGCAAAAGCACGGAGCCTCAAACACACCGCCGTTTGAGTGTCAAGACTCAAAGGAAATCCGTTTTCAAACTGTGCAACTGCAATAATTTTACCAAGTTTCGAAGCAATGTAACTTAAGTAAAAGAAAACATTACGAAGAATGAGAATATGTGTGCTATGTACATAATTACGTGATAGATACAATATAAAGATAATCTTAAACTTAGAACATAGTCGCAAGTGAGTTATTTTTGCCCAAATAATTTCTTTGCTATTCTACTTTTCTCATTGGTCCTGACTTTAATTTATGACAGTTTACGAGTAAGATATGACCATTACTGCAAAGTAATTGTCTTCGTAAATTTCATTCTGGGTTGACTGACTGATTAAGCAACTAAATGACTTACTTAATAAAAAAAGCGAAAAAACCAACTAACTGACTGGTTGATTTACTGATTGACTGACCAACTAACTAATCGCCTGACTGACTAATTGACTATATAGGATCAGGTCCTTGTCTGCAAGCTATTCAAGCGACTCCCCAACTCTTATGAAAGCAGAAATTTTACTGCCTTTTTCACAAGAGTCCGCGAAAACACTCCGGACCAAATGTGAGCAGACTTTCTATTGCATTTTGTTACATTGTTAGAATACTAAACATATTTTAATAAAAAAAATACGGCCTAGATCTTAACTATAGGCTTACTACGAGTTGTTAGGCACGTATTCAATCCTCTTTGAATGTTCTGATATTTTCGCAGCGGTGTAACTGAAATTTTCTTTCTTCTGTGATTTTAAACTCCGTCAATAGGTTGTTGGATCCCGACGTTTCGAGAGGATGTAATACCCGCATCTTCAAGGGTCGATAGGACCTACAAGGGCTTTAATATTCGTTTGGGACCATCACCTTGAAGATGAGGGTACTGGTTTACCGCGAAACTTCGGTATTCAAATCACCCATTGAAGCAGTAGTGTCTAAGAAAAAAGGAATCGTAATGTCGAATTTAATTTACTCAAAAAGAAAGGCAATCTGTAAGAAAAGAATAGAAAATGCACAGGCCTTTTCTAAAATAACAAATTTTTATATTAATGAAAGAAATATTGCTTCGTATTGATTGCGGAAGATTTTGAAGTGACTTTTTTGAATATTAATTTTCAGGTTTACGCTAATAACTCATTCTTAAATTCCTTTGGCCTCAAACAGTGAAACGAGATTCGTATTCTTAGTCTCGCTAACGTTCTTATGTGTCTTGGGCAGCGAAGTCAGCGTTTAACACTAATACCTAAGGAAATCATTTAGAGAAATTGAGTTTTTAAATTGTTTAATTAAGGATAATCTTCAAGAAACATGACATGAGGCTGTAGATGGTATCTGCGTGATACTGTTCACGAATCAGTGTGGAGCTTTTTGGAATTTAGGTACTCCAGATGAAGCTGGAAAATTTCTGATTAGCTGAGCAATTCTCAAATTTTCAAGAATTGCTGTAATCGATGGAGTTAATTAGGCAAAAATCACTTCCCAGTGAAACACTAGAAAATATCTACAAACGGCATACACCATAAACAACCGCGGCGAAAAGGAAGGCCGTAATGGTAAAATCTACAAACGGCATACACCATAAACAACCGCGGCGAAAAGGAAGGCCGTAATGGTAAAATCTA
>Ga0131853_10020564_pt1 | contig 11985 bp, 5 predicted proteins | sample TergutLab28metaG_FD_92764 | JGI IMG/M metagenome (GOLD analysis project Ga0131853, IMG submission 92764) | Labiotermes labralis P1 segment gut microbial communities from Petit-Saut dam, French Guiana - Lab288 P1 (version 2) (version 2) | ecosystem: Host-associated > Arthropoda: Insects >...
CTGTCTCTATCCTGGGCCAGCCCAATCCAGTCCATATACCCACATCCCGCCTCCTGGAGATCCATCCTAATATTATCCACCCATCTACGCCTAGGTCTCCCCATTGGTCTCTTTCCCTCAGGTTTCCCCACCAAGACCCTATACATCCCCCTCTCCTCACCCATACGCGCCACATGCCCAGTCCATCTCATTCTTCTCGATTTTATCACCCGCATAATATTGGGTGAGGAGTACAAATCATTTAGCTCCTCGTTATGCAATCTCCTCCATTCCCCTAATATCGTTAGGAACAAAAACAAAAATTAAAGCAAAGGAAACCTAATATGTCTTATTTATGACTAGATTTTTACGGCTAAACTATTGAAAATAATGTGAAAATGGGGATTCCTTTATTGCGTCATTAATTTTTTATATGGGTAAACTTGTGAGAGCAACCATACGAAATTCTATTTATAAGTTGAATGATATGATTCTTAGTAATTATAGCTGTGTGTAGGTACTGGGGAATCTACCGAATTTTAGAATGCTGCTTCTTTTTCTTTAGCATTACAGCCCGTTTATTTCGGCCATGGCGTCCCTCACGACAGATGCCCGTTCCGTTTTGTCCAAAATTCTTTCCCCATGTGTTTACACTCATATTCCTCAAGTCCACTTCAGCACCAACCATCTTCCTTTTCTTTTCTTCCTCCTCTTGATTTGGGTACCTGTATCTTCTTTACTGTCCTTTCAACATCCATTCTTACACCACGCCCAAGCCATTCCACTGTACTTACTTAAATAGTTACATTACAGCTTGACAGAGCGAATATGAAATACTATTAATAATTAATAGAAGAGAATAAGAGGTACAAAAACTGCTGTAAGTTTTGGAGTGATTATGTTTTAAAATTTTAAGTTACATTTGTTCTATGAGACTTGGATAGACGTTTTATCTGTTAGGAAATAGGCTACTGGTGGTAGATTGAGGAACTGAGAGTGAAAGTACTATAAGTGGAAAAAGACATAAAGACTGGATACTGACAAAATGCCCTCGTAGAGCATACGACGTCGGTAAGATATGATTCAGCAAATATATACATTATTTCATGACACAATTTGAAATTCTCGATGAATGTGCTGCATTCGGTAGAGGTAACTTTCTATGAAATGCGTTGAAAATGTAACACAAGCAAATTTCTGCTCTCATTTGAAGACCTCTGACGCAACCCTACGTATAGAACACCAAATCGGTGCCTGCTGTCTCAACCAAGTTCCTCATCCACCAACGCGCTGACTTGACTCTGTTGCGAAGCTGTGTGCGACATTGTTTTCTTGGACAGAAGATCGAGCGTGCAGGGCTAAGATATCGGCTCTCAATGCTGCATTATACTGGAATATTATTTTTCATTTTCGGAGTTAGTACTACTGTCTGTGTGGAAAACACTGTCCCAATGTTCTACCACAAATTGCATTAATATTTTCCCGGAATTGATTGAGGCCCTCTGCAGTAAGAATCCTGAATTATGCCAGAACCCTTAGTCGGAGGTGACGTGGAACCCAGAAGTTTAAATAAGTGCAAAGGTTCGCTAGCATGAGTTTCTTTTTGCTCCGTATACTTTTGCAGTCATAGATGGTTTTAAGTTTCCATTTGCGGCACTGACTTCACTGTTCTAAATACAAAGCCCTTTTGTTCGTAATATCACGTAGGTTCTAGTAGGCTCTTGCTGTTACATCAAAGACATGAAACAAGGAAGATAAAACAGGTAGTTCACTCCTGACTTTGGTGGCTCCTACCTGGAAGACTGATATCAAACGTGGTTACATGTGGTCAGTTTTCTTGCTTAAAGCTCAGTTTTATACGATGAAGTTTTGCGTACCATGTTAATATATTTTAAAAATCAATTAAAAAATTTTATGCCGTTTATAAACTTCTTTGTTACAGCTGTACAAGTATGTAACTTGAAGCCACGTGTTTCATTTCAGCATGCAGTTTGAGTTTCACAGACTCAACTGTAATCAAGATGATAAGACCAAGAAAAATTGATGGGTGGTAAATTTAGTACGCATGGCTGGTAGCTGTGATAAATTTATACAAAATTTCATCCGAAACTTAAATGGAAGAGAATTCAAGGGTTCTGAATATAAGATTAGAAGATAATATTAAAAATAATCTAAGGATGCGAGGTCGTGGCATCAAATGTCCCAGAACTGGGAGACGAGTTGGAATGTTATGAACACATTACAAAATGTGCAAATTAGGTGAAATGAGAGGAATTTGTTGACTAGCTGAGCGAACATCAGTATCTCAGTAAAGATTTTGTCATGGGGTGTCTAGTACCTGTGCTTTCTTAAAGTCAAACTGAAACAGAATTATTAACCTGTAATATACCTAAGGATATTTTTTCAGTAAGTACAGGATTATAATATTCTTTTAGTATGCCTCAGTGGAAGGTAAAGTATCCAAGTGTGGATCTAAATTTTTTAGGCTTCTGTGGTAAGTCAATTAACTCCCTAATAAACAACAAGTAATAGAGGCCATTTTGACAAGCAGCACTCTCTGCTCTTGTATGAAATATAATGAAATATAAAATATGATTATGTGCGTCAGACCACCAATGAACTGTCTCCACGGACACTTTAATCCAGCTCATATATTCACAGCATATTTTGTGCTGTTATGGCATAATTAATCTAGACATAAATATATACACTTAAGTTGCAAGTACGTATTTCATAGCTTTAAGCCAATTCTGATTTTAAAGAGAATTCGTATTATACGTGGTTTTCTTCAGCTTTAACAATTTTTTTAAGTGCACATAATTGTGTTGCAATAACTAATGGACTTTCTTCAAATGTTGGTTAATATTACGAAAACAGACGATGATAATTTGACAAATCACTCTATCACATTCTAATTTTCATTCTTCATTTCACGTGCCTTTCACCGTGGAAGCCTGGTTTAAAACCCAGCGTAATTAAGAAGTGACATTGGGATAAGTTCCTTTCCAAATACTTCTGTTTTTCTCCAGTTAATATCATTCGACCAATGCTTAATATTAATTCATTCGCCTGTCACCGACACTATGTAATATTATCAGTTGAAAGCGTCTCTAAATTACACACACTTGACCTCCACCATCAACCGTAACATCAGCTGAATTATTCTTCCATGTGTATAGCATTGTGATGGTAAGTCCCCATGTATTTTATATGTCCGATAATGCATGCAGATGAGAAGTGGTTGATGAGTGTCTAAGTATTAGTTAATACGGCATGTCGTGCAGGGGTATTCATCATGAGATATGCTTGATTGTCGAACAATATGGATACGGTAATTATCCACGCAACAGAGAACAGAACAGAGGCCAAGTTTTTTGCGTGTTTATTGTTTGAAGTCTTGCTTTTGTGAAAGTTCACATTGAAATACATGATCTGAGGTAGCTCAGTCAGTACATTGCATAACATGCAGCCTGTATTACTGGAGAATCGAACTTTAATTTCGTGACGGAGAAAAGAGATTTTTCAAAGTTATAAAAAAGTAAAATGGTCACAGTCCCTTCCATGAACGCGTTAAGGGGGGGGGGGACAGGAAGGGTACCTCCTCCATTAATTGTTAGCCTAGGTACTGGATGAGTTGGGTGCTCAGATTCACGACTCAGTTACGCTCTCTACTGCGAATAATTTTTTTTTCCGAAACATTCAACCGGATTTGGCGCCCACGCAGAAATTTATTCCATAAGTACTGGAAATCATCCCCGTGGGTAGACCTGCGGGGGCTTGAAGCTCCAACTATTACGTTTAAGCCTTTGTGGCGTGGTGCTTGTTGAAGCATAAGTAAAGACTTTTACCTTTTCCCAGGCGTTCACTCAGAATTTCTTATTTGTAGGGGGGGGGGGGCTGAATTTTAAAGCTGTGTTATAAAAATCATATCATAAATATACTTTTAACGTTTTTTTGACGTTTTGCTGACCGTGTATCTCAGTATATTTATCTCAGTAATTAACCAACTTGATGCACAAAATGTTTGTTTTACAATAAGTTTATTTCATGCCTCTACATGTTTCGAGTACATGTGCTTGAAACATGTAGAGGCATGAAATAAACTTATTGTAAAACAAAAATGTTGTGCATCAAGTTGGTTAATTACTGAGATAAAAATACTTTAACGCATTGTTTGTAAGTGCGAGTGTGTGCTTATGAATAAAAGGTGTTTCATGTTTCACTCAGCTAATTTAAATCACAGTTTGTAATTCTCTTGTTTTTAAGTTCATGCGAGACTTTCAGTGTTAATTCGTTACTCAGCATTCTAATGTACAGGTTATTATCCTATATCAGTGGCAGATTTCAGATGAAGGGTAAAATGCATGAAACTTTTGATATCATCGTGTCTACAAAATCTGTGTTTTCTTTTTCATTTCGGTTTGGCTGAGTTGGTTGCAATACGAGTGCCTTGCCTCAGGGTGCGCACCTGCCTTCACTACACTCATATATTCAGGTTAACAGTTTTAATTGTTTGTTAAATTTCTTGGCGGTTAATTTTAACCAAGTACATTAGTTCGGTTTAATTTCATTTTTTTAAAATTATAGATGGAACAGGGTGAATTTATTGGACCTTGCTGAACCGAATATTTTGTTAATAATTACAAGCTTTTTAAATTCATGGTCTCAATTCTTGTTTTCGCAATTTTTGTAATTTACCAAACATGTTCTAGAATTTTGCATCACTCACAACAGCCTAATCAGTAGAAGACGTAGTGGTCTTTCGTTTCATATCACTTCCACCAGAATTTAAACTTTCTTGCCATTTGTGCGTTGGTCCGTTTCTTTGCAGACATAAAATGGTATGATAAAGTAATTTATCATTTTGCATACTTAATTCTTTCTCTTGAGATTTCTTACTTTAAAACATGAAATGTTTTTCATTTTATTCTACTTTGTAAATATTACCCATAACATCTACACTAAATTACAAGTAATATGGCTGCCTTAGTGTTTTTGATTCGTTAGTTACAAAACGTATCGTTAAGCGGCAGGCCAGTCGGAAGTTCCCTGGCGATAGCTGATTCGTTGATCTTTGCAGCACTACAGTGCCTGATTGGCTGTGGGGAGCTGGAAGCAACATGGCTTCCACTAAACATCTGGATCATGTTTTTACTTCATGAAGCAGGCTTCCATTTGTTTTTATCAAGTGTATGTAGGTCTTGCTGTCCTATAATATGCTAATTTTAATATTAGTAAATTTTGAAATTCTTATGAAATGTGAAGTCAGTGAACGTTAGTGGCATACATATGCAATACACCAATGTAAATTCATGACAAGAAAAAGTTTCAGAATTTAGATAAGTGAGACTTTTATCTTAATTAATTTTATTTTGGAAGGTAGATAATTTACTTAGCTCAGTTCTTTCAACTATGGCTTTAAATAATTGTAAAAAAATCAAGATTCATCCAAAAAGCATTGGAACACTGTAGCCCGTGTAATTTTATCGTGGTTAGTTTATACACATTTGACGAAACATACCCGGCTAATAAACAACGCCTTTTAATTTGGAATTTGCGGTCAATTGGTTAAATTAGGACAGGTTTCATGAATCAATTTATACCGTCCGTCCTTTTCCTTACTACATACACAATAAGTGACATTTATTTGTACCTTTGCGTGTAATGTATACAGCAAACACTACTTATAATTATTTTCAGTTTACTACAACCTGTAACGTAAGTGTGGATTTAAGGATAAAGTTTCTCTTTTGGGCAGTGTAGGTCCGAGGAAGTTCTTCCCAGGAAACTTTGAAATGAATTGTTATTCAGCGAAGCCCTTCACATAAGTTGCCAATTCGATATCGTAGAAGTGACTAGGTAAGCAATGAATGTACGTTAATTACTGTAACTGTGGGTTTGTCAGTTACTACAGTGGACTTTTTGTATTCAAACTGGAGGTATCTGAATGATACTTATATGAGCTACTACTAATAGCTTCAAAGAAATTTGACATACACTGTGAGTGTGTTTATCTCATAACATCGAGATCGAGCAATGGCAAAAACCTCTTGTTACAAGTCACATTCAAGAATATGAACAAGAAAGTCAACTAATATATTTGAATTTATTTGTATCAACATCATTTGCCCTGTGAAGTAGGATTACCTTTTATCTTTCCTATGTATAATTGCAGAAGTCAGTTTGCTGAGTTATAATGTTTCATGTACTGTTATTCTTAGAGTTTATGAAAAATTCATGTACTAGTAATGACCAAAGGGTCTGGCTTTACACGCAGTTTATTGCACTGGTTCTTCTGCTGTATATACAGAACTCACTGTTGATATATATATCCCTTCTTCCTGTACACGACATTTAGGAATAAAGTATGGTGGCTGAGAAGGACTGGCAATGCTGATGTATCACACCCTCTATGGACTTTTCAATTAGAAACCATGAAAGCGGAATTAATTCAATTTCCCCACTCTACCAGTCCAGCAGGCAGTTAGGGAGGAAAACGTTTCCTTCTGTTCTCGATTTATTTATGCCCTTAAATTCTTTATTTTCACTTGAAAGAAGACAACAAACATAAGGGGGGACTTCTGTTGGAAACGTAGTTGATGAAATGAAAGAGAAATATATTGTTGTAAGAAAGTGCGTGGAGGGAGATAAGGCAAGTGAAATTAAGATGGTTTTTTTTTTGTTCCACCTCGCTTAGTACAGTTCTTCATATATAAATTAAAAAGTACAACTTCGATTTATGTTTCATTATGCAGGATTTTTAAAAAGACACTCTGGCATATTAGGGATATATTTTTATAAAAAAAAAATTTATCTCCGCTTTTCACTTATAAATTCCAACTAGTAAAGTATGTTTTTATAATGAAGGCTAATTGCTCCTGAATGCAACGTAAAATAGTGTAAATTAAAGAAACATTTCACGTAATCTCCGGGCTTCTGAATTACGTCCATTATTTCAGTTTGCGCTGTCTGTAAGATCACGTTGGATTTAAAACTTGGAAATTAATCTTGATTTGTTACTTAGGGTTACTTTGATAAACGGACGGTTCTTCGATAATACGATGGATTTTACACAAAAAGTAGGGAAGAAGAGGAATGTAATCCGAGTTTAAGAAGAAATTCCCACAACAGAGTATATCGCGCTCGTATAAACAAGCAAAACTACGAGTAGCGAACAGTTTTCTTTGTAAAGATTTCTCCATTAATCAAGAAGCCACATCAAGTCGCTCTCCCCAGTAAACAGCAAGTCCGGATCGTCTTGACTGCCTACGACACCCCTCTGTTTCTGAGGGACGAGATAGAAGAGAAGTTGTCTTAAGAATGGTTTTGTGTAAGAGAAAAGATCGATCGACCAGAGTTGGATAGGCAGAGGAGGGACGTCTTTAGAGACAGCAGCGGAAAATAATGTGGAATGAAGTCTGGGTGAGGGAATTTAGTAAAACGAATCTAATTTAAGAAATATTATTGTAAAACTTTTAAATTAATTTTGTTTCGAATGATTCTGCCCAAATTTTCTTCGCGGTTGATAAAACATCGGCCTACTAACAAGCCCAAATTAAACCAAACGGAAATGTTCTTTCAGGTTGAAGATAAGCGTATGTTGAATGTTACTTGAAATGTGACGACATCCGTAACCTAGACTAAGTGTCATGTACCGGAGAAGCCACATATATGTTGCTTGCAAACCAAGCTGTCCCGTTATTAGGCATTTTTGTTTTTTGTGAAAGGAAAGCGGACTGAAATAAATATGTTTCAATTAACAGTCTTTCAATTGCAGCAGGAGTTCTTTACAGAATGTTCTTGTGGAAACATTTTTTAATCGCCAGTTATATCATGTGTAAGATTTTCCTTTAGTGTGTATTACGTTTTCCCAGTAGTTCATGGATAGAGCCTTTGCTCATGAAGTTTGAAGCCTGCGGGCAAGAAATCTACGCAGGATCATCTCATCATATTCATCGTGTTTCTTCAGTTAGACTACGTGGCCTGTTCCTTCTAGGAATTTATATTATAAGACGTCACATTCAGTGTTCTTCTCAGAATCCTGAAATAATTTGTGTGTCTCAGTTTCAGAATGCACAGTGCCAGAAAGAACTGAAACAAAGTTGCTAAGGAAAAACTGTTCCTTGCATCAGTAGGCTGGAAGACGTTATACAAACTTAAGAATAATTTCTCAAAGGGTTCTTGAAAATCTGCTGTAATGTGAAGCAGAGCATTCACATGTTTCTACTGCCGAAACTGTTTAGAAACTTTTACCTATTCTTTGTTGTCTGCTAGAAGAATATTTGTTAAGTTATCTTCGTTTTGTGAATGTCTAAATACAAATGCAAAGAAGTGTCTAAACAAATTCATTGTCGACAATTGTTTGTCTTTTATAAGTTTCACTTCTGTACGTGTGTGAACCAGACCAACAATACGAGTATAGCAGCAGAACTGCAAGGTAACGGAGTTCTGAGAGAATTGTCTAACAAGGGGATTTATGATCGTCACTCTTCACCAGATGTTATTGTGGTTATAAAATCACGGAGGATGAAATGGGCAACATTTTTAGCATGTTGAGCCTAAGAAGGAGAAAGTAAGAGGAGACTGAAGGAAATTGCGTATTGTTGAGATTTATGATATGTACTCCTAAACAAATATCACTGAGATGACCTAATCGGGGGAGATGAGATGACGGAGTATGCAGCAAGCACGTACGAGAAGAGAAACGCGGTCCGGCTTGTGATGGAGAAACCTGAGGAAAAGAGACCATTTGGAACACTTATATATAATGGGGGATAACATTAGAATGGATCTCACAGGAATAGAATGCATTAGGGTGGACTGGATTTATCTGGTTCAGGATATGGAGAAGTGAATACGGCGAAGAGTATTCAGGTTCCATTAAATTCTATTAATTTCACGACTATATGAGAATCTTTTAGCATCTTAAGGACGCTGCTCCATGGAGTTAGCTACTCAGATACTTATGGAGTAGATGAGAAACGTTTTAGTCTACAACTGAATAGATAGGATCCATTTGGGAGATCAAGGCATAGATGGCAAGTAATATTGAAAGAAATTCGAAAGAAAGTGGGCATATTATTGTGGAATAAATTCAAGTAGTTAACGAGAGGGTCCATTGGCCGGGGTCTGTGAGCACTCTCCGTATTCCATAAACAGCAGTGTTTCGTAAACTTGCATCAGAAAATTAAGAATTCCCCGCTGCTTGGATTTAGGTTTCACAACCCTATAAATTCCACATGTGAGTGGCCCTGTAAATAGGCTTTTCGCGCAGTTCGGGGTTTACAGTGCAACTGACATTCACACACGACACATGGAGGTGTAAATTCACGTATGCAGCGTAAGGTGGTCCGTTAGCTTGGCTGTCAGTTGAACCAGTCAGCTGTTTTGTGAAGAACGTTCCAAGTAGGACTGTAGATGATAAGTTCTAATTTAGCCTCTTGCAAATAATTGTGACAGGGATTGAATTTTCTTCAGGTTTGCCACTCATCATGAAAATTTCTTATTAATATGCCTAAGCTCGTTATTTTCGAAAAATGCATTTTCGACATAGAACAAGTCATACGATGAAGACTGCAGTGTGATATTTCAAAACAGAAGTTGTTAGAGCCGTGCATATGAATGACATTGTACTGACGCCATGTACTGTTGTTTGAAGAGTGTATAACTTAGTGAAGATGAAGGTCGGTTATTAATAACCACTCAAAGCATTCAAATCATAAGTACAATAAATAAAACCTAATAAAACAACGCCGATTTTTCACTTTCCTACAGAATAACTCATCTATTGTTAAAAATATTCGTGACTCTTGCTGATTGGATCTCTTTCTGACACCAATCAACCTTCTAATATTTTTAACTCTGCTGGAGATTTCCTCCCCCTTCACTTCCTCTACATTTTTATTTTTTCTTATAACTTCTATATACTTTTATACATCCACTCGGTTACCTATAGTGTTCTTTTTTACGCCCTGTAAATTCTTCCATCCACCCATCTTTTCCTATTATATTTTTCATCCTCTCTTTTCTAATGCACCAGGAACGAATCTCCTTTAGCATGTTGCTCTCTTTAGGCTCTGCATGGGATAATACGAGACATCAATCACGCCACGGTTGGCAGCCTTCGTCTGTTTTGTCTATTTGACAGCAGCAATATGGCGGCTTGTCTATACTCTGTGTAAAAGTCCTAAGGAATAGGCATATATGTCTGTCTGTCTGAAGTGAAAGATTTTTTTTTTCAGCATCCATCTTGTATCCATCAAGCCACGTCTGTTTTCTTGGGCTCTGTGAGGATGCTGAAATGGATGTGGATGTTAGAACCAACAGTGTTTGTGGTATGCCTGGTTCATTTCATAACCTTTTATTTTTCCTTAAGTGATTTTTTATGCAGTCGAGAAGAAGATTTTTAATGTCAACGATGGCGCCTGGTGTTTCGACCATTACGTATGCTGGTTAATTTACAAAGAGATTTCACTGAAATTTTATCGCATTGTTTGATGAATAATGTTCCAATTCAGATTTTATGATTTCAAAGACACACAGTTTTTATTTATTTATTTGGAACACAGTTATACTGTTGTGTCGGGACCGAGAGAATTTTTTTTTTTTTGCACAAAATATTTATTCGTTGGTGTTTGGGGGTCTCACAATAAGGAGAAATTATTTCTGCATACAGTTTTCTTTTCATAACTGGGATACAATTTGTTCTGTATGAGAAGGGAAAGGTGTTTGGTAAATTTTAAGCGTCAAAGTTTGCAGTAGCTGTAGACACGTAGGAGACTATTTCTACGCAAAACATCAATCAAACGTGTGGCCTTGAAGGTACGATTATATTTCTTGACCAAGCCATACAATTAAGAAATTTAACGCAAATAGTTTGTACAAATGTCCAAAATTCTGTTTGCGGAATATAAGTTCAATGTCATACACTCAGAATGCTCTCACTATATTGCAGTTTCCTCATTTTTTTCTTGTGAAGCAAAATAATCACATTGTCGCTAAAGTGATTGGTTACGATACAGATCACGTGGTACAGGCTGTCATTATCCTCCACCCATTTTAACAATGACTATAATTTCCTGTCTTTTCTCCCCTTCATCCCTTTTCTTCCTTTTCAAACTCTGCAATTCTGTTATTCGTAGTCATCCGTGACTTGGAAACTACTCCCTTTACACTCTTTTCCACTGTGAGCTTTGTCTCCCTAACGTTAGAGCTCCTGATCGGTGCTTTCAGTTTCATCCCTTCCCTTGCGCATGGAAGATTCAGCTCAAGGAAATTTCTACAATGGAAGGGTGGTGGGTGGTCTTGAGGGTTCGGATGCAAGAAGCGGAATGTAGCAACGAAGTGGAAACGGACTGTCACGGTACGCTCGGTTCTTCACTTGAAGAACCTCCGACAGAAACACTGACTTCATAACGGCTGTGTACGGAGGCTAAACAGGTCTGTTGCCGTAGTTTCGCGAGTAAAACATTTACAAACTGGCCGGAGAAGCGGATATTTTGGTATTGTAGGAGTTCCTATGAAACAAAGGCATGAATGTTCAAGCTGCACTCTAGGATTTTCCCGTTCCTTATCTGGAGGAACCGACACAAACAACAAAACTCCCAGACGTGTTACTTTAATTCCAACTGACGACATGTGGGCTTATTTGTTTATCAACATTTTTCTGTCGACATACCAGTAGGTATCTGTTCGTGTAAGTGGCTATGTAATTCTTAAATCCTGAAAGCAGTTCCTGCTGTTGAAGAATTTATAGAGCAAGTAGATACGGTTTCTTTTTATGACGGAGTACCATAACCTCTATTCTGCCTTGTGTGATTCCTCGGACACAGGGCTCTAACGTAACCATGGACACGGAGTTTCATTCACTCAATTAGAAAACAGTGAAATATGGGAACTACGACAAGTAATCGTGACTAAATCACGAACCAAACACATTGTATATGAGATGATAATGAGTGAAGAGAATACTGGCAATGACAAAGGTATGTTAGAAGATGAGAAATC
>Ga0131853_10020565_pt1 | contig 11984 bp, 5 predicted proteins | sample TergutLab28metaG_FD_92764 | JGI IMG/M metagenome (GOLD analysis project Ga0131853, IMG submission 92764) | Labiotermes labralis P1 segment gut microbial communities from Petit-Saut dam, French Guiana - Lab288 P1 (version 2) (version 2) | ecosystem: Host-associated > Arthropoda: Insects >...
AGTGCGCAGTTTAGGGGGGGGGGAGTCTTTATGGAAAAGGTTTATAGGGTTAGTAAGCGATGAGAAGTGAAGAACTGGGGTGAAAGCGTGAGTGAATTAATGATTGAAAAATAAAACAACTACTATAAACTGAACACAGTACTCTCCTACTTGGGTGTTTTTACCTTCTGTACATGTTGTATTCTAATTTGTCTCGCATGTATTGTTGCTAGTTTTAACTTGCCTTGTGTGTAATTGTTGTTGGTTGACCGTGTGTATTGTTGTAGTTGTCTTGTGTGTATTTTTGTAGTTGTCTTATGTGTATTGTTGTAGTTGTCTTGTGTGTATTGTTGTCATCTTATGTTTATTTGTTGTACTATGTGTGCATTGCTGTTTTTTTGTACTTTAGATGCCGGACTGCTGGCTAGAAGTCAGTACTCGGAAGGTCCTGCGACCGGCCATCTCGACACAGGTTTTTTTTTGGTTTCCCTGTGTCTATAAGCAAATGCTAAGATGGTTCCCAAGATTCCAAGTTGCCACTACATGCTCCTCATATAGCCCTCCCGACTTAAATCTAGTAGTAACCATTTCATGTTTTGTTTCAATGTAAAATAACCACTGCCACCGGGTGACAACCCAGTTGCAGTTAATAAATAAATATGTAAAAAATATATAAATGCGAAAAGTTGCAAAGCAACAATTTAGAAAACAGTTCTGTAGGTCGATCACATCTGAATTGGAGTTTCATATATAGTTTTCTATTTTTTAACATTGCTTATCGTTTAATAAATAAAAACATACAAATTAAATACATGTTTATTGATGATAGTCTTAGGACTACTAATAAACATTTACGTTACATAACTTTAGAGTAATTACATTATGCATCACAATTCGCAGTTGTGACGTATTTCTCCCATTATTGTTATTAAGGTGATTTAGACAAGTAGGATAAAAATTATTGAACATGTAGAACGAATGGTAGAAATGAGAAATGCATATAAAATTTTAATCGGAAGACGTGCAGTGAAGAAACCGTTTGGAAGATCCAGTCATACATTAGAACATAGCATTATAACATTTAAATTTATCCTAAAGACGTGAATGTGATGATGTTAATCGGTTCAGTTGTATTGCTTGTAAACACTGCCCCTTCCCTATTAATTTCTCACTACTTTTAGCACTTAAGGAGGTTGTATTTATATTAACTGCTTCACATATGTATCTGAACATGGCCCAAGTAATAAACTTTTATTTCCGGTAAGTATAAACATTTATGCAAATTACACACTTAACTTTCTGTTCCACTTACGACGGTGAAATGACGTACTAATACTGTGAAAGTGGGTTTGATCTGAGGAACACATCAGCTGAGAAAAAGAGTCTCCTCGCACTTGGATGGAACGTTAAACTGACCTATTGGAAATCAATCCTTCCTTCTGTTTTCTTCTTTACATCACCCTTATTCCTGTCAGCAGCATACTATTGGATTGAAATCATCCCCCGCCCTCCCCAGTTCAACAACCTTAATAAGAGATGCTAAAGAAACGGACCCCAAAAAGAAAACTAACAATTTAGGAAATGCCAGCCGCAGGACAATAAATTTGGTGCCTTCGTTAAATGCTGATCCGAAGACAGGTCATAATAACAAAATCTTTTTCATGTGTTATGTAGGTCCATTTAGGTTCACTCCCTTCTCCATTCTTCTGAATTCACCACTCATGATTATATTTATGTTAATTTACAGTATCTATGCAGAAGATACGCCGGTCCCAGTGGCCGCGCAGTCTAAGGTGTAGATCTGCGGCCGCTCGTTTGCTGTGATTGTGGGTTCGAATCACACCGCGGGACAAGATGTCTGTCTGTTGTGAGTATTGTGTGTTGTCGGGTAGGGGTCTCTGTGACGGGCTGTTCTCTCGTCAAGAGGAGTCTTACCGAACGTGGTGCGTTGTTGAGTGTGATCTAGAAACCTCGTGAATGAGGAGGTCCTGGCCCACTGGGGGGCTGTCGCGCCAAAAAAAAAAAGGGGGGCAGAAAATTCCTATCTTAGTTTATCATGGAATCATCAGAAAATGATGTGTGTTTCATGCTAGTGGGATGTGGATTTGTGTCCTGTGAACCTATGCAGAGTGTTCACCTGTTGAAACGGCCATTTTATTCCATAGAAGATTGCGATAGAAACAGGAAAACTGTCTATACTCCAGGGAAACATAACGTCTGTATCAAGCCATAAATAAGTCACGTAATGAGATTATGTTCCTTCTCTCCGCTGCCACATTCCCTAACTCTTCTTGCGCTGCACTATTATCGCATTAAAAATTCGTCACTTTAATTACGTTTTTATGCCGCAGTTTCGTATTCATTTGTTGTTTTCTGTTTTTGTCAGTGGGCGTCACGTTGCAAATTTGGCACATTTTTCTTGAAACAATTCGGAGCACAGACATAGTCCAACATCATAAATTTTATATTCGGATGGAAAGCGTTATAAATGAGTAAAATAAATCACGACTTTATTTCTTGCAGCTACGATGTGTCTTAGCTACTTACAAGGAGATTACTGTAATTTAGAATATACTTCCATTAGAATACCATTTATTTATCGTTAAAGATGAAATAGCTGATGTAAATGCAGATAAAAGTACAATAATTTTTTTACCGTCCTCAAGACTTGATGGCGATACCTGAGTAATGGAGACCACTTGGAAGACCTAAATGTAGATGGAAGGATAATATTAATGTTTGTTTTCACGAAGCCGGGTGGGGAATGGACTGGATTGATCCGGCTCAGGAGAGGGACAGGTATCTGGCTCTTGTGAATGCGGTAATGAACATTCGGGTTCCATAATATGCGGGGAATTTATTGACTAGGTGAGAACCTGCTAGATTCTCAGGCAGAAATCTTCTTCCTGGAGTTAAGTTAGTCTACAACATTTCGGGGGTTAAAAGTGTTCTGTACTTTGTTGATTTAGGACTTATCAGTCATGCACTTACTATGGACCACGATGTGGAAAACGAAAGCGCATTGTAGAACATTGTGATAATTATTATTCACAAAAGCTAACCAAATTTTTACAGTATTTGATCCTATACATTATTATTGGTATATGATTACCCTGCTGACATGTTGAATTGGTATGACGCCTTAAAAGGCACGGTTGTAACATTCGACTTACTTTTATGAACTAATATTCTTGCAACTATGTTTCCTATAATTTTACAAAAGTACGTTTCGAGAAAAATTCTTATTAAATTTTACTTATTTTGTCACAAAATTATGCTTACATTTTTGTCACTGCGCCTGTTTGATATTTCATTTTTATTTTATTTTAAGGGTCATTTCGCAAAAGATACTTTTCACAAACATGAAGCCATTTTTGAAGGATGGGGAAGAATGTTGAATTTCGAAGTGTGTGAAGGAAGATAAATATATCGAATTTAATAACTGTTCAACAAGATGCGACTTATTCAGTTTATTACATTTCTGTAGGCAGCTCTACATGTTTCGGGTGTTGACACCCATCATCAGGAGCTCGTACAACAGTAATTACAGCTTCTGGTATTGATTAACCGGATCTACTACCATCCGCTCTCGTTGTTGAGATGGAACTGATTGATGTTTATCGTACGGTAGGTAATTAATTAAAGTTGTACCAGCTTCTGATGATGGGTGTCAACACCCGAACATGTAGAGCTGCCTACATATATGTAATAAACTGAATAAGTCGCATCTTGTTGGAAAACAATTATTAAATTAGATTCACGATGCACGGACCCATGTATATAAAATTTATATAAAAAAGAAGAGATATATGTTTATTGCAGTATCTCTTTATTTACGACGAGGAATTAAGCATCGAAAAGGAAGGCCTTAATTATGTTATGTAGCCTATAGGCGCAAACTGGGTACATAGATTTCCGCATAAGAAAGAAGATTGTCATAAAATTCTAGGTATTTTAGTATTCGTAACGTCATGAGTGCATTCAGAATGGACATGGATATAGGGACAGACAGAACATGGAAGGGGGACTCTGAACTCTGGATTAACGTTAATTATTCAGATGTCGTGGCACGACTCGCTGTTAAAAACCTGACAGCTTCCGGCAGAGACGAAATGTCAGGAAGCGAACTTCAGGTACTTCGGATTATTCACATTCTGCAGTATTGATCTAAGGCAGGGCTGTCCAACCGCACGCAAACAGCATCATTTTTGTTGCCTAGAAACCTCTTTGCAAGCAAGGAATTCTGAACATAATTCGTACAATTGTTCATTCATGAGACCAGTAAGTGCATCTGTGATATATACACATGTATTCTGTTTCCTGCCGGTGTGTTAACTATAACTGGAATACACAGGAAGTGTACCGTCAAACACAACACTTTAATGTCGTACAACCATGCGCTGCATGTTTCGATTCATCAGAACCATCATCAGGCACCTTCGTTACAGAAGTTTATAAAACGTAAGTCCATATGCAACATGCAATTCCCTCGTTAGTTCGATCTCATTAATATATAATTATTTATTACAAATAATATATATCTTCTTTTTAGCCTAATAAAAGTTTTTTTATTTAAATTAAATCAATAAAAATTTAAGCCTGTCTGTCTGTCTCTTTTCTGTCCGCACGATAAAACTCGGCTTCCAATGGACGGATTTTCATGAAATTTGATATTGTGTGTTTTACCTGTATCTGTTGAGAAAATTCAAGTTTCACTAAAATCTGACAATAATAACTGGTAGTTGACATGAAGACCTATGTACATTTATGACAAAATCCCTCTCAGTTCTCCTTAGAATTAGAAATGTTTCATACAGAGTAGTAGTGAAAATCACAACATATTTTAATGATCAAAAACTTCTTTCCGAAAATCGTGGCGTTTATGATATAATGTGGAAAAAAAATTTTAGATCCAGACAGGCCACAGGTGACAATATAATATGGCGTATGCGCTTTACATGCTGAATTACTAAGGCCACAGACACACACCCAGAATATGTCATACTTCTCGTTCTCGATTGGCATCGTGTCCATATAAATTTTCTAAAAAATTGTTTAGTTGTTTCAAAGGTTCATATCGGCGCTACAGAGCCGCACACTTAAAACAGTGGCATTTAGAAAGACTAATTTCTTCCTTCTTAGTTAGGAAATTAAGCTAAAATTAGCGTTGTAATTGAGGCACTTTGAGGAACTTAATGGAACCTTGAAGGAAACAGATGTGTGTGTTCCACAACCCCACTTCTTAACCTACGCAGCATTATATAAAGTCCTCAGCATTATAAGAACTTGCTTTTTTACAGCTTTATTGCATCCACTAAGCCTATTAGTGACGTTTCCAGGCTTTATAAGTAAGAACCAATGTATAGCAATACTCTTTCGTAGACTTCCGTGGACTTAAAATATGCTATTATCGTTTGTTTCATGCGAAATTTAAACTTTAGATTAATGATATTAATATTGTGAAACCGTCCTAAACTACCATCCAAGAATTAAATCTTGAGACCTAATAACGCTTTTCATGTTCAAGATTCTGCTACTTGCCAAGTTTCTGTCAAAATAAAAGAAGAAAAATAAAAGTTAAAACAATATTGAAGGAAGTTTTGGAAAAAAAAAACTTTACTCTTCCCTCCATTCTAATCTTTAGGGGAGGTTGACGAAACATAACGTTAGTCTAAGCCGGTGAATATAATCTTTGAGTTGTGTCTATATACTCTTATATTGACGGCTCTAAGAGCGTAGGATGTGTTGTTACCTTGTTAATGATCATCAGGGTATACCATCCACACTTGTTACCGTCTCTCACGTGACCCAGGGTGGAGTAGAGTACGAATGTATGATACCCCGAGGTACGGACGCGGAGTGGATTTATGGGAGGCTATATTTTGAGTTAGCGTAAGTGAATTTAAATAAACCACAAAAACAAACAAAAATAAACAAAAAATTCAGACACAGAGAAATTACCCGGAAGAGAGAATACAAAGTTCAGAACACGGCGAAAGTTTGAAATGAAAAACAAAAGCAAACTCAACGTGCCCGGGAGATTATGGATACCATTTTCGTCGTTTCTGAAATCTATAGCATAGTAGATATTTGAGTATGATAAACTTGTTACATAACCTATGAAGGCAAAACTGGTTCTCCCTTATAATTATATTGACGAGATACTAGTACTTGAGCAGGATACTGGCCCATTCCTTAATTTAACTTAACTCCGTTTAAAGAGAAAATTATCAAACGGGTAGTGCTTGGGCTGCGACCTTTCGAAAACACGGTACCTTGTAATCTTCGTAATTAACCAACTTAATGAACAAATTCTTGTTTTATAATAAGTTTATTATATGCCTGTACATGTTTCGAGCATTATGTGCTCATCATCAGGAGGTCAAAATTGTATTATACAGCATATGGTATCGTCACACTCTGTAGGTGGCCGTCCGGTGCACAGGTTGACCTCCTGATGATGAGCACATAGTGCTCGAAACATGTACAGGCATATAATAAACTTATTATAAAACAAGAATTTGTGCATTAAGTTGGTTAATTACGAAGATTATACTGAGATGCACGGTCAGCAAAACATAAAAAACGGTACTTGTGTTTTAAGTTGTTGCAATGCCAACATCCTGAACAATAACGCCAAGTGGCAATTAGACAAAATGCCATTTTCAGTACGTGTCTGCAGCGTAATGCATTGCTGTGATTCGCACACCCAGAGATGAGGAAATGAGAAAAGGAAAGAAACTTAAGCAACTGCAACGTCTCTTTTAACACTTCAGTTAAAAAGCACAGTTTTGATATTGTACAAAATTAAAGCAAACCGTTTTTACCCCACTGTTTTTATTTTATATGCAGAAATCAATTTCAAAATACAGAGTTCTTTGTAATCTCTAACGTTTGCTAACGCGCAAGAAGACGCTGAAGTACTGCACTGTGAAGACTGTGGTCATGAGACATATTCCGAAGCCACCGTCTACCGGCACTTCTTGGTTTAATAATGGTAAGATGATAAACTGTCGTAACTGAGGTAAATGACACATATTTCGATTTCGTACCTTCCTACACCGTTTCGCAATATATATAAATTAACCTTTGAACATAAAGGAGTCTATTAAAATATCACGTAGAAACTTTAATCATATTGATTTCTTCATGTTGCAGTATTATATGTCATCCTTACGTACAGATTTAAGCTATGTGTATTTTATTAAACCGGTCGTCCTATGGTTGACGGGGACCGCGGTAGCAAGTGGTTAAGGTGCTGTGCTGCAAATCGGAAGAAAGCTAGTTCGATCCTAGCTGGTGTCAGTGGATTTTTCATTGACATAAAAATCCTTCCGATCGCACTCTGGCCCTGGGGTCGACTTAGCCTCTAACAGAAATGAGTACCAGGAATATTTCCTGGGAGTAAAGGCGGCCAGTGCGTAGGGCTGACAACCTTACCACCTTCATGTGCCGTTGTGACGAAATCTGAGAACCTTAACTTCCTGGAACCCTCTTGGCCTGTAACGGGACTGCTTTACCTTTACCTTTACCTATGGTTGACATAGGCTAAGAGATGGTAGCTGGAAATATACTTCCAACATTTTAGCACCAATTAAGAATCTAGTAACTTTTTACAACATATTATTAGAAATTATTATGGTACTATGTTTTCTGTTTCTCAGCTTGCTCCGTCCACTTAGGTCACACTCTTCTACTAAGACAGTAGTTACGTCCCTGAAGTTCCCTCGCAAATCGTAACAGAGTATACATATCTTAAAATGTATGTACATAAAAAGGGGCCCAGTTGAAAACAAACTTCTATACCTCTTTTAAGACTTTTACTAGATTACACCTGTAAGAAACACAAATTTTACGACTTCTGTTTTATATATTTATGTACCATAAGCACTGAAGTTTTATATATTTTTATAATGTAAAGATAAAGTGATCCCGTTACAGACCCGGTGTGGCCCAGAGGGTGGGTAGTTATAGCTCTACTCTTCCATGACCACGGCACTAGAAGGGGGTGATTGGTCAACAGCACGCCCCGGCCGCATTTTACCCCCGGAAAAGACCCAGTACCCATTTTACAGGAGACTGGGTGGGCCCCAGGGCCAGTCTGGACGGGCGGAAATTCTCGTCCCCACCGGTAGTCAGTGTCGCTATACATTTTTTTTTAAATGTATCTTATTCTGTAAGCGTTGGGGATCCCACAATGCAGCAAACGTTTATATGTCTGGATCTACATCTTGAGGGGCTGAAGATGACTCGTTAGGAGTCGAAACATGTAGCCCATAAAGCCATAACATATTATAAGAATACTATAAAGATACCGTTGTATTTGACTGTTGTGATCCTTTCCTTTAATTTTAAACTACTACACATTGGAATGAGGACCGCGGTAGAACAGTGGTTAAGGTGCTGTGCTACAAATCGGAAGGTCGCTGGTTCGATCCCAGCCGGTGTCAGTGGATTTTTCATTGACATATAATCCTTCCGATCGCACTATGGACCTGGGGTCGACTCAGCCTCTAACATAAATGAGTACCAGGAGTATTTCCTAGGGGTAAAGGCGGCCGGTGCTGACAACCTACCAGCATCCTGTGCCGTTGTCACGAAATCTGGGAACCTTAACTTCCTGGAGCCCTCTGAGCCTGTCCAGACCTGTAATGGGACTGCTTTGCTTTTACACATTGGAATGCCATGGGCAGCAGCATGACCGCCCCGATGTCTGTGTTATCGCCCAGCAGTGTTCTTCCATCAAATTCTAAGCCTTATTACCCTTTTAAAATTACTTAAGCCTGAATCTGTGTAAGTCGAGGAATGTATGTTGTTTCCAGTCGTATTCAATAATATGGTCTTGTACATTCTGGCAACTTGACCGCTTCTTGTGCAGGTGACGCCACTTGGGCCCGGAGACTGACTACCCTGATTGGAGACTTTTATAGTTTATTTCGGCTCTTTCGGGCGAATGCTGCGTAAATGCCTGCATATGCCTCATCGTTTCTTTACTTATCATTCCCAGTTCTTCCCTCAGTCATTCTTTAACGGCGCGGAGATAAATAATTCAGCTGAGAAACTAAGAAAACAGCCAGCTAGTAAGCATTATTTTCCGCCTGTCATGCGAGGGAGAAGGAGCTGTCCTGATGTACTATTTATTACGTAATTTTCCCAGGATATCGGATTGCTTTGAAATTCTGAACTGTCTGCTCCTGGAAAGTAAGCAACACGCAATACGCCGAAGCGCTCTATAACAAAAGGGAAAACAAAATATCAACAAATCTACTACTAGGAATCTTTTTAGGTTATAAATATTTTCCTCTGCGCTTTAATTTCAACAGACTTCCACTCCTCTTCAAAGAATTGAACCATGTCTCTCAGCCATACAGTACACCGTGCCAAATTCCACATTCCGTCCAGCTAAACATGCATAATCGTCGTACCACAAAAACTTGTCTTTTCATTAATCCCGCAGTTGATACAGCGACATAAGTAACCTAGCACCCTAACTAATCCCATAGTATCAATTCAAGTCAGGTCTGGTAATTAACTTCAAGCAGTGTTACTAAAATAGTGCATGTGGCAATTCTTCCTTTTGGAGGGGTTTTTGGACATAAAAGTAAATTCCTGTGGAAATCCTGTCGAAATTTCACAGAACAGTTTCTATTTTGTCTGATTCTTGAAGTTATTGATATTCTTGTTTTGAACACGTACAGCCCAGGATTAATTGGCTGTAATACCTGCTATAAAATTACAAAACTCTGTATTTTCCCCTACACTGTATATTTTCTGCATTTTTTCCAGGACAAGTAATGATTATATCGAAATCTGGATTTCTGTCAGTAGTGTTAACACAAATTCATGTCTTGTACGAGTATTTCTCCACACAACATTAAGAGACGTTCTTTACGATGGGCAGGTGAATCTTTATATCAAGATAGCAAACGTATTTTTGTATACAGAATGTTCCACATGAGATGAGCCAGAATTTAAAATGTTATTAGGCGAGTCATTTTGATTAAAAAATTCTTTATCAACATATGCTCGATTATCAACCATTACGTCACTACTAAAATTTTAATGTTTTACGATCCCCCGCGACGCTGTTAGACGGCAAGCGAATCTTGGAATCCGCTGACTGCAAAGGGTGAAGTGAAGAAATTATTAAAACAGAAACACATTGTCCTTTGAGAAGCAATGAATTGTAAATACAGAATGTTGGGGGTCATATTGAAAAGTAATCAGTGTAACTTAGCTAAAACTGATGTTCTTTGATATCATCTAATCAAAACTGACTTCTGTCTTCGGAATCTCAATGCAGGTGCCTAAACTAACGTAACTCACTAGGCAATACAATTAAAAATTGTCGCCTTTGTTTTGTGGTGTTATCTGATGTATATTATACAGTAGGTTAAGAATTAGCAATATCATTTTTGTGGTGTTAACTGAAACACAAATTTATTTTTTAAGTCATACCCTGAGATAAAATATTAGTATTGTAACATTTTCGGTCAGAGGCATGTGTTATACGTACTTTAGAATGCTCGTAACGATGTAAAGGCTGATAATATGGCGTCAGTTGATACAACAGTTTTACTCAAACGACTCATATACGTGATGACGTCCTAAATGTTGGGACGTATATGTGGAACATTCTGTACAATTCTGACCATCTTCATATTTCGGAAAGCCTTGTAGCGACCTCACTTGCGCCAAATCCGACCGTGCATGACATTTCCCACATTACGTCAGCCATAAAGAAACCTAGATGTTACAAAAAGACATGTAGAGGGACATAATAAAGACATTAGTTCTGGAATTTCACCAAGCAGAAACATTAATTTAGTCTTGTTAAATGGAACTGGGAATTGAAGGCAAACGAATCTAATAACAGACCTTCGTCGACCATGAACTCGCTAAACTTTAAAATGGACTACAGTTCCAGTTAGGAGAGAAAATCAAGGAATCAGGATTGAATTATGGGCTGCTACAATTTGTGATAAACTCATAAATCATACCCTACAGTCAGATCCAGACAACAGCTCATCGCTAAAACTACCAACACTTACTCTTCCTACGATCCAGAATGACAAATTCTCCCAACTTCCTGTGCTATTCGTAAGTAATGGGGAGATGTTTCCCTGTGGTTGAGTAGGCCGGTGAGTGAAGCTGAAAACTCATCTCCATCAAGTTTCGAGGTTATGAATGCATGGCGCTATACTGCGCTTCCCCCACAGTCTTTCAAGACATGGTGCTTAATTACGAATAGGGAAATCTGTACCTGTAGTTGCACGCTCGTGTGATGCAGAGTGAGCCTCGATGAAGACATTATTTCGTATATTAATACACTTCGTCACTTTTAAAATCACGCGGAGGGAAATAAAGAGCCGAGATGTGAAACGGTGAAGGTTGGTACAGGATACTGGATATCTCACGAACGACAATAGCAGAGTATGAAAACACTGGCAATAGGAAATTGAAGTAGTCTGGTACACAAGTGTCTCAGGTGCGCAGTGTTTACCACAATTTGCACATGGACTGTACTGAGCCAATTTCTTTGAAGTATGTCGAGCATATCCCAGTAAGCTCTAACTGTGAGTGGAGAACAGTCTTCCTGATTTTTTATCAGGACGGTCCTTTTTCGAGTCCTGACCAGTGTACCATCTAAGGTGACGTGTTTTTCCGGGAACTGTACTTTCATTATGCCATAAACCTTTCTTCAACGTTCTTATCGATATCATGCGATGATTCTGATATCTATATTTAATACTGTAATAATATCTGACTGAGAAGACAGTATGTTCTCAAATAAAGCATGGTATGTTTTAGACTCAAGGACGACATTCTTGTTAACTATACGTGATGAAATAATTTTACGTAATTGTTGATATTTTGTGTTGTTGGAAAATTGTATGTAGTCAAACACAACTGTGTCACATGAGGTGTATTTAATGACTGTATAATGGACAACTACATGTTTCGGCCTGTACTGGCTATCTTCAGGTTGTCTTAGGGGAACTTAA